>ODAK010000579.1_pt1 | contig 42151 bp, 20 predicted proteins | sample 1539591 | NCBI WGS metagenome assembly ODAK01 (sample SAMEA3539303, study PRJEB22396) | soil metagenome | biome: tundra; feature: field; material: soil | place: USA | collected 2010-05 | depth 0.15 m
GCTCGTCGATCTGATCCGAGATTCCGGAGCGGTCACGACGATGATGGTCGATCAGCAGGTTGCGCGCGATCGCCAGCAGCCAGGTGCGCTCGGATCCACGCCGAGGATCGAATCGGCTCCAGGCGCGCAGGGCCCGCTCGAAGGTGGCCTGCGTCAGGTCCTCAGTCGTCTGCCGGTCGCCCAGCCGGTAGGCCAGGAACCCATATATCGACCACGCGTGCTCGTTGTACACGCGCGCGAATTCTTCATCTCCGCCGCTGGTCGCGATAGCCGCCCCCCCGCGCTCCTCTGGGAACGACTAGCCTACCGAGCGGGTCGGAGATCCGGCTTGGGTGCCAGTCCAGTCGATGACGACCGTTTCCTCCACACGCGTTCCCTTCATGGACCTCTCGCGCCAGCACGGGCCGCTGGCCGGCGAGCTGAAGGAGGCGTTCGATCGCGTTCTGGGCTCCAGCGGATTCATCCTCGGGACCGAAGTCGAGCAATTCGAGCTCGAATTTGCGCAGTACTGTGGCGTGACTCACGCGGTCGGCGTCGCGTCGGGTACGGCCGCGCTCTCGATCATGCTGGAGGCGGCCGGGATCGGCCCGGGGGATGAGGTGGTGGTTCCGGCGCACACCTTCATCGCGTCGGCGCTGGCCGTCGTTCACGCCGGTGCGACGCCCGTCTGCGCCGATGTCGATCCGGCCACCGGGCTGATCGACGCCGATGCTGCGGCCGCCGCGGTCGGGCCGCGGACGGCCGCGATCCTCGTCGTCCACCTCTACGGCCAGCCGTGCGACATGGACCGGTTAGGGGCCGTGGCCCGGAGCCGGGGGTTGGCGCTGTTCGAGGACGCGGCGCAGGCCCACGGGGCGACGTATCGCGGAGCGCGGGCCGGAGGGCTCGCGACGGCCGGGGCGTTCAGCTTCTACCCGAGTAAGAACCTCGGAGCGCTGGGCGACGCTGGCGCGATCTGCACCGACGACGATCAACTGGCCGCGGCGGCGCGCCGGCTGCGCGACCTCGGCCGTAGCGGACCGACGCACGATGTCGCCGGATACAACGAGCGGCTGGACGGCGTCCAGGCCGCGTGGCTGCGGATCAAGCTGCGCCACCTCGACGACTGGAATGCCTCTCGGTGTGAGCTGGCGGCCGGCTATCGCCGCGCGATCGGAGCCGCCACCGAGCATCTGTCCGTACTGGCCTGCGCGGAGTGCAACTACCACCTGTATCCGATCCTGACCGCTGATCGCGACGCGGTGGCGGCGGCGCTGTCGGCCGACGGGATCAGCACGGGCGTCCACTATCCGCTGTCGCTCCCCGACCAGCCCTCGCTGTCGATGCTCCACGGCTCAGACGCCCCGCACGCCCGGCGCTGGGCGGCGCACGAGCTTTCGCTGCCGATTTTCCCGGGGATGACCGCGGCGGAGCTTGAGATCGTCTCGTCAGCCGTGCTGCAGGCCCTCGGCCGGGTCAACGGGGCGCCATGATCGGCAGCTTTCGCGCCGAGCTTTAGCCCAGATCGCCTCGCGTGGACGGCGGGGGCAAAAAACTCGACAAATGTTCGACACCCTGGTAGGTTTTCGCCGAATAGGGGCGCGGCCGCCGACGCCAAGGATGCTGGGGCGTGCTTTGCGCATGACGCGGAAGAGTAAGGGCGGGTGCTGTGAACTCAGCGAGGCGTTTTCGTACGAAGCCACGGGTCGCCGTAGTCGGTTTGGGTTATTGGGGACCGAACCTGCTGCGGGTTCTGTTTGAGCGCACCGACGTCGATGTGCGATGGATCTGCGACACCGATCCGGACCGCCTGGAGCAGCTGAATCGACGATATCCCTCGGTGTTGACGACCCAGGATCTCGACGAAGTGCTGCTCGACGCGTCGATCGATGGAGTGCTGCTCGCGACGCCCGTGTTCACGCATTACGAGCTCGCCATGCGCTGCATGGAAGCCGGTAAGCACGTGTTCGTGGAGAAGCCGCTGGCTCCCTCCACCGACCAGGCGACTGCGCTGATCGACTACGCCACCGGGCAGGATCTGGTGCTCATGTGCGGGCACACCTTCCTGTACAGCCCGCCGGTGCGAGCGGTCAAGGACCTGATCGATCAGGACGAGCTCGGCGACATCTATTTCGTCTCCGCCAGCCGGGTCAACCTGGGCCTGCACCAGCGCGACGTGAGCGTGATCTGGGATCTCGGACCGCACGACTTCTCGATCCTGCTCTACTGGCTGGGAGTTCCGCCGGACACGATCCGCGCGACCGGCCGGGACTCGATCGTGCCCGGTATCGCCGACGTGGCGTTCGTGACGATGCAGTTCGGCTCCGGTCTGATCGCCAACGTCGAGCTCAGCTGGCTGGCGCCGAGCAAGCTCCGGCGCACGGTGATCGTGGGCTCGAAGAAGATGGTCGTCTATGAGGACGGCAGCGCCGAGGCGATCAAGATCTACGACCGTGGAGTGGAGTACAAGGATCCCGAGACGTTCGGCGAATGGCAGCTCTCCTATCGCAGCGGAGACATCCGATCGCCCCACCTCCCCACCGCGGAGCCGCTCGCTTTGCAGGCCGGTGCGTTCGTCGACGCGATCCGCACCGGAGAGCTCCCGGAGTACGGTCTGGCGCTGGCGCGCGACGTCGTTCGGCTCGCCGAGGCCGCCCACTGCTCGATGGAGAACGGTGGCGACCAGGTTGTACTCGACGACAACCGGCTGACGGTCAACGCCTAGGCTCGCTGGGCGTGGTTTCCCGAGCCCGCTGATGTGGGACATACGCCGCACGCGTCAGGCGATCCGGTCGATCGGCCTGCTCGCCGGCGTGATCCTGAGCCTGTTGATCATCTCGCCCGTCGAGGCGCTGGCGATCACCAACCCGACGCTCGCCGGGTCGATCGGCGACTCGGTGACGATGCCGGGTACCACCTCCGTTGCGGTGGCCGGGCATTATGCGTACACCACCGGTTATTACGCCGGCGAGCTGACGGCGATCGACATCTCCAATCCGGCGAGCCCGGTGATCGCGGGTTCCAGCGCGCCATCGATCTCGATGCTGGCCGCGACCACGGTCAACATCTTCGGTGGCTACGCCTACGTCGTCAGCAAGAATCGCAACGGGGCCAGTGGGTCAGGGAGCAACGATGACGGGTCCGGAAACAGCCTGACGATTCTCGACATCGCGACCAACCCGGCCCGGCCGACGATCGTGGGTTCAGTCAGGGACGCGACCAAGCTGTTCGGCGGTTACGGCATCGCGGTCTCAGGCCACTACGCCTACGTGGCCGCGCAGGGATGCGTGAGCGGGCAGCCGTGCCCGAACCCCTCGGCCGGCAACGCGTTCGATGTCGTGGATATCAGCACGCCGTCGAACCCGGTGATCGTGGCCAACCTTCACAACAGCGGGCTGCCGGCCCCGTGGAACGGAAGCGGAGCGCTGTCTCACGTGACCGCGGTCTCGATCTCCGGCAACTACGCCTACGTGACCGCTGCGTACTCCAACCGCCTAACCGTGATCGACATCTCCAATCCGCTGCAACCGAAAATCGTCGCCTCGCTGCTTGACGCGACCAATCTCCTGTTCCCGGTCGACGTCGTGGTCCGAGGAAATTACGCCTACGTCGTCGATCAGATCTCCACCGGCCGGCTGACCGTCGTCGACATCAGCACCCCAACCAGCCCCAGAGTCGTTGCCACGCTCTCGAACACCGGATTGAACGGCGCCTACCGGATCCGAGTGCGCGGCGACTTCGCCTACGTCTCGTCCTCCAGCGCACACGCGGTGGCGGTCGTCGACATCTCCAATCCGCTCAGCCCGAGACTCGCCGGTAGCTACTCCGACGCCGCCCGCCTGAACAAGACCACCGGCCTCGACGTCGACACCACCGGTCGCTACGTGATCGCGTCATCTCCGTATCTGTCCACCCAATCTCAGCCGATCTTCCCACCCTACGCTCTGCAGACCGGCGGGCCCACGCTGACCGGGACGGTGACTGCCATCACGCTTGATGCGGCCCCGATCACGGTGACCATCGCGTCGAGCTCCGAGCCTCCGAGTACGACGCCGCAGACCTCGGCGAACTTCAGTTTCGCTGCCAACGAGTCGGTTGCCGCGATGGGCTGCGAGATCGACGGAGCGCCGTTCGCACCATGCACGACCGCCACGAGCCAGCAGCTGGCCTCGCTGGGCGCCGGCAGCCACACGTTCGTCGTCCAGGCGACCGATTCGGCCGGAAACACCGCGACGGCGAGCTACAGCTGGTCGGTCACGCCGCCGACGAACACGGCCCTGCCCACGATCTCGGGATCAGCGGCCACCGGACAGACTTTGACGGCGTCCAGCGGCTCGTGGACGGGGTCACCCAGCTTCGCCTATCAATGGTTGCTCTGTGATCAGAACGGTCAGAACTGCAATCAGATCGCCGGGGCCTCGAGCTCGACCTACAAGGTGCGAGCCGGCGATGCCGGGTCGACCCTTCAGGTGACGGTCACCGGGATGACCAGCGCCGGCTCAGCGCAGGCGAGCTCGGCACCGACCGCGGTCGTGCAGGCGGCCACCAGTGCGCCGGCGAACACGGTTGCGCCGGCGATTTCCGGTTCGGCGGTGGTGGGGCAGGCGTTGACGGCGTCCAGTGGTTCGTGGTCGGGTTCGCCGGCGCCGTCGTTCTCCGACCAGTGGTCGCAGTGCGATCAGAACGGCCAGAACTGCACGCAGATCAGCGGCGCCACCAACTCCACCTACACGGTGCAGAATGGCGATCTCGGCTTCACCCTGGAGGTCACGGTCACCGCCACCAACAGCGCCGGCTCGTCGCAGGCCAGCTCGGCGGCCACCGGTACGGTTTCGGCGGGGACCAGTGCGCCGCTGAACACCGCGGCGCCGTCGATCACCGGTGGCCCTCCGGTGGAGGCCCAGACACTCAGCGCCGCCAACGGCACGTGGTCGGGTTATCCGGCTCCATCGTTCAGTTACCAATGGCAGCGCTGCAACCAGTCCGGCCAGAGCTGTGCTCCGATCAGTGGGGCAACAAGCTCGACCTATACGGCTGGGTCAGCCGATGTCGGTTTGACCGTCGCGGTCTCGGTGACCGCAACGAACAGTGCCGGTTCTTCGATCAGCAGTTCGAGCGCGACGCCGGTCGTGACCTCGGCGCCGGGACCCGTGACCCCGCTGCTTGACAGCTTCAACCGCCCGAACAACTCCGGTCCTCCGGGACCGAATTGGACCCACATGGTCGTCTCCAGCACGGGTTCTGCAAACAATCTCTTCATCACCAACGGCCAGATCACGGGAGTCGCCGGCTCGAACGCCGACTATTGGAATCCGCAGACCTTTGGTCCCAGCAGCGAGGTCTGGATCACCGTGGCGACCAAGCCGACCGCCGATCAGGACCCGGTCGTGCTCGGCCTTCGCTTCCAGAACCCGGGTCTGTCAACGGCGAGCGGCTACCAGGCGTACTACATCTATCGCTCCAGCCAGCCGGACCAGTACCGGATCATCGTGCGCGTCAACGGGTCCACTAGTACTACTCTCGTGAGCGCGAACGGCCCCTCGTTGAAGGCCGGCGACAGGCTGCTGTTCCGCGCAATTGGGACGACACTCGAGCTCTGGCGCTTCGACGCGGGAAGCTGGACACGACTACTTGTCACGACCGACACCACCTACCAGACCGCTGGCTACCTCAACCTCACCGCGCGTGACGGGGCGGTCCGGCTCAGCAACTTTGGCGGCGGCACCCTCCCGTAGACGGCGCCGATCGCCGGCCGTCTGGGCGCTCGTCCTTGGGGCGTGCCTGGTGCTGGCCGGGTGCGGCGGGCAAGCACGACGCAGCTCGACGACTGCCAGCGTCATCTCAGGCGCCAGCCAAGCGGTCTGCGCACCCAGTGCTTGTGTGGCCCCTGCGACGCACTCCTCCTACACCCTTAACGTGAGCAACGACGACGGCACGACCTCCTCCCGCACCTATTCGGTCTACCGGCCGGGGAAGCTGAAGCCGTCGCCCACAAATCTCGCCCCGGCGATTCTCGTCTTCTACGGCGGCGGGAACTGTGGATTTAACCCTCCCGGTAGGTTCATCTCGATGGCCGCCCCGGATCGATTCATCGTCGTGGCCATGGAGATCCCGTGCGGACGCGTCAACCATTGGGAGAAGCGAAACGTCGATTCATCCAGCACGGCGGCCCCGAATGACGAGCCCTACGTCGCCGCCGTGGTCAACGACATCACCCAGTGTCCCAGCACCGGCGCCGGCCCGAACCAGTGTGTAGACCCAAAGCGGATTTACGCCGCGGGTCTCAGCAGCGGCGGCAACATGGTGGGCGACATCATGTGTGACGTCCAGAACTCACCGCTGTTTCGGGGCTATCTGATCGACAGCTCCAGCCTGCAGTTGTTCAACGGAGCGCCTCACTGTCCCAGCCCCAACCGGAGCTTTTTCGTGATGCTGGCGGTCAGCAACTACGGGCCGGATTCCGGGCTTTACTACGACACAACTGCCAATCCTCACCTCGACGTGTCGGAGTTCGCAGACTGGGCGGGCAGCCGCCTCGGCTGCACGAAGGGACGAACGGACGACGCGATCGGAGCGCCGGTGGCATCCACCTTGCGCTACACGTACATCGGTCCGTGCGCGTATGCCGCCGCCGGATCCGCAGCAGTGATGGCGCTCGGCGTCCAGAACGGTGCCCACGGATGGGGATGTCAGGACTCCGACGCCGGTACTCAGCCAGGCGGATGCCCTTCGATGACCAACCCGCCCGGCCTCGATCCGGCTGGTCGCCCCAGAACCAATGGGTTGTTCGTGGAACAGGCGTTCTGGAATTTCGTCTCGCAGGGGTATTCATCCTCGACACCGGCCTCGCCGCTCTCGGAGACCCAGCCGCCAACCGTCGCGATGGCGACCCCGGCCAACGGCGCCACGGTCTCGGGCGATGTGACCGTGGGAGCGCACGCCTCGGATGACACGGCGGTCGCGAGTGTGCAGATCGAACTGGACGGAAACGACCTGGGAGCACAGCAGAACGCAGGTCCGGCAGGACTGTACTCAGTGGCGTGGAACACGACGACCGCGAGCCTCGGCCGGCACGCCCTGAGGGCGATTGCCCGCGACGTTGTCGGCAACACCGCGATCTCAGCGTCGACCGTGGCGAACGTGGAACAGGCGACGGCTCATGTCGCCGGCCCGACGTGGGCGGCGCTGGGCGACGCCTACTCCTCGGGCGCCGGCGACCCGCCTTACCTCGCGGGGACGAATTCAGCGCGCAACCGGTGCCGCCGGTCGCTCGTGGCATACCCGTATTTCGATGCGGTCCTGCTCCGACTCACCCCAGCGAACCTGGCGTTCCACGCCTGCAGCGGGGCAAAGATCGCAGACTTCTACCGCGCCGATAGACACGATCCGGGTACCCCACAGCTCAAGTGGGTCGATCCGGCCACACGCATCGTCACCGTGACGGTGGGGTGGGCCGACGCGTCGTTGCCCGAAGTGATTCAGGCTTGCGGGCGGGCACCCACTCATTGCCAGGCACGCTGGCGCCGGGTCGTCAAGTCGGCGATCGTCCGGATGGGCAAGACCTCGGCGAGCAGCCCGAACTCTCTCAGCCGCTTGTACCGGATGATCGCCGCCGCTGGCCCGCACGCAAAGGTGATCGTGCTGGGCTACCCGAGGCTGTTTCCCGCATCACCGCCGCGCAGCTGCCAGCTCGGGGCACACGGCCCCAGGTTGAAGCGTGCGTCGATGAAGTGGATCAACTCGCTGATCTCGGGCCTGGACAAGACGAGCCAGGACGCGGCAGCCAGCGCGCACGTCACCTACGCGACAAGCTCTTACAGCGCCTTTGCGGGCCACGAAAGCTGTACCCGTCAGTCGTACATGAACGGAAGCCTGTACCCAAACGGGCGAGGTCAGCTCGCGCTGGCTCAGCTGATTGTGAGGTTCACATGAGCATCTCCAAGGTCATAGATCGTCGCCCGGAGCCCAGGCCTCGCCTGCCACCCGATACAGCCGCCAGCTCGCCGACGCCGGCGGTCAACCCCCAGGTCGCGAAGACCATCCTGATGTGCCGGCCTACCCACTTCGAGGTGACCTACGAGATCAACGCGTGGATGCATAAGGACGATCCCGTTGACCCGCAACTCGCGATGGCGCAATGGCAGGGCCTACGGGATATCTACGCGGCGCTCGATTATCGGGTCCGGCTGATCGAGCCGGTGGCGGGGCTACCCGACATGGTCTTTACCGCCAACGGAGCGTTGGTGATCGACCATAAGGTGATGCTGCCGCGGTTTAAACATCCAGAGCGACAGAATGAGACGCGGCGCTTCGAGGCGTGGTTCAGCGGCCATGGTTATGACACGTGCATGCCGCGGAACGAGTTCGAGGGCGAGGGCGACTGCCTCTACGCCGGCGGGACCATCTTCGCCGGCTACGGCTTCCGCTCGAGTCGGCAGTCTCATCCCGAGCTGGAAAGCTTCTTCGACAGGCCGGTCGTGAGCCTCAGGTTGACCGACCCGCGCTTCTACCACCTGGATACCGCCATGTGTCCCTTGACCGACGACACGCTGATGTACTACGCGCCGGCGTTCGACGCGGAGTCCCGCGGAGCGCTGCAACGACACTTCCGATATCTGATCGAGGCGAGCGAGGCCGACGCTGCCGGCTTTGGCCTCAACGCCGTGAGCGATGGCCAGCGGGTTGTGCTCAGCGCTGCGGCGGTGGGCCTGATCGAGAGGCTGACCGAGCACGGCTTAGAGCCGATCGGCGTCAGCATGACCGAGTTCCGGAAGTCCGGCGGCGCGGTTAAGTGCTGCACGCTTGAGCTTCGCTGACCGCGGCCACCGGCGCAGAACACCGATCGCTCGGCTAGCATGGTCCGGCTCGTCACGCGGCGCTTGTGAGAGCGCGGCACACCTTATTCCCTGACGAACCCTGAGGCCCTTGAACAAACGACGCTTCACGCGCGCTATTAAGTTTGGATGCTTGCTCTGCCTGGCGATCCTCGCGATGAGCGCGGGCATCGTACTCGCGAGCAACAACCATTCGCCGATGCCGGCCGTCAACCGCCCGGCCGTCCACGGCCCGGTTGCCGCCCCGGCCGTCCACGGCCCGGTTGCCGCCCCGGCCGTCAATGGCCCGGTTGCCACCCCGGCTGACGGCGGCCCCTCAACCGGCATAAGACCCGCGCCGATCATCTACCGTCCGCCCGGGCTGAGCCGGGCCAAGCCGGTCGCGCTGGTGATCGCTCTGCATGCAAGCGGGGGGACCCCGGCCAGCTTCGAGGCCAAATCTCAGTGGGACACGGTCGCTAACCGGCGCGGTTTCGTGGTCGCTTACCTCGGGTCCGCCGCTCCGGCGTGGAAGGACCCGTCGAACGTGTCCTACATCAGTTCGATGATCGACCAAATCAAAGCCAGCCAGAACATTGACCCCAGACGCGTCTATGTGACCGGATTCTCGGCGGGCGCCTACATCTCGTTCTTCGTCGGCTGCGAGCTGAGCAACAAGGTGGCGGCGATCGCGCCGATCTCGGACGGCATGCTGCCCCAGCCCTGCCACCTCGTCAGACCGCTCTCGGAACTGCTGATCATCGGTACCAGCGACATTCTTCCGCTCTCGGGCAACGCGATCTTCCCGCCGGTGGCGTCGATGGAGGCGCGGTGGCGCGGACTGGACAATTGCCCTGCGGAGTCACCGCGGACCTCGCACGTGGGGCCCGTGCAGCAGCAGATCTGGGGGTCGTGCGCCGACCACAGCGCCGTGGCCCTCTACATCATCAACGGGGGCCAACATGTGTACCCCGGATCGGCGGGCCTGCCGGCCTCGAACCCCGATGCGCAATACAACGCCACCAACGCCGTGTGGGCGTTCTTCGCCGCCCACACAGCCGGTTCACTCGCGCACCCGTCGGCGACCCTGTCGGGCCTGCACGTCGGCCAATCAGGCTCGCAACGGTCGCTGACGGCGACGCTGGGGCTCCAGGAGGGCGTATCGGTCTTGGCGAGCGTCACCAGCGCCAACCGCACGCTGGCGGCGCGGACCTTCACGCTCCGAAGCGGAGGGCGAACTGCCGTGCAGCTACCGGTGCCGTCGACCGCCAAGCCGGGCCGCTACACGGCCCGGCTCAGGATTCGTGACGCCTACGGTCGTAGCGTCACGCTGTCTCGTTCATTCCGCCTCTCCTAGGGCGCCCGCCCGGGGCTCGCTATGCGGGCAGCCCGCGGCCGGTTGCTCGCTATGCGGCAGCCCCCGCGAGGTCACTCGCGTGGACCATCTCACCCATCGCGACGAGGATCTTGCGCTCGCCGGCGAACGGACGCCGTGCGTGCGCGACGAGCATGTTGTCCAGCGCGATCAGATCGCCCTTCTGCCACGGGGATTCCACGCACAGCTCCTCGTAGACCTCGCCGATCCGCGCGATCACCTCATCTGCGATCGGCATGCCGTCCCCGAAGCAGACGTTGCGGGGAAGGTCCTCGTCTGCGAACAGCTGGCGCAGAGCGGTCCGCGTCTCTGGGTCGAGACATGAGGCGTGGTGCAGCTGGACCTGGTTGAAGAAGATCCGTTCGCCCGTCCGCGGGTGCGTCCGGACGGCTTTGGCCAGCTGCCGCACTCGCAGCCCGAGCTCGGTCCATTCGCAGCTCATCCCCGCATCGGCGCAGGTCTGCTCGACCTCGGCCTTGACGTCGGTGTGGAAGAAGTCCTGCCATGGCACGTCGATGCCCTCGGAAAAGTTGCGCACGTACATCAGGTCCTTGCGCGCAAACTCCTCCAGGATCTCCGGATCAAGTGCGTCGCAGACCGCACGGCAGTCAAGCAGCGGCGTCTCGCCTTGCTCACGTGACGGCACGACGCAGAAAAAGAACTGGCGCAGCGGCCAACTCGACAGGTGCGAGCTCTCGTTGTGGAACAGGATCATCTTGTCCGGCGGGTACGGCGTGGAGTGATAGATCCGCTCGCTCGCGGCCTCCGGGGGGAGGTCGCCGTACTCGGCGAACAGGTCGCTGGCGATCGCGGCCGCGACCCCGTCGAAGTCTTCAGCGCCGCCGAGCCCGAAGCCGCGGAACAGGATCGCTCCGTAGCGGTCGAAGTAGCCGTTGATCTCTTCCTCGTGGCTCGCGCACCATCCAGCCAGGTCGACGTTCTCGACCATGGGCGTGACGACGAGCGGGAGCTTCTCCTCGTTACCGGGAACGAACCCCGTCTGCACCAACTGTGCTGTCTGAACCGCCTTGCGCCGCATGCTGCGAAGGCCGCCCCCAACGCCTGACGTTCCGTGTTCTGCGCTCATAACCCCTCCTGTCTAGGCAAAGTTTTCTCGATAGTGTCAGAAAAGATCGCGTTTCACGACCCGCCGTGCGTTTCCGCTCAGCGCCATCGCCGCAACGTAGCCCGCGTCAGGGTCGCTGAGGTCCTCGATGTACCACTTCCGCGTCTCTTCGGTTGACCAGGCGGTCCGCAGAAGGGCTGCCGGCGCGCCCGGCTCGAGGCTCACGTCGAAGCTGTCAAGCGCAAGGCTGAGGCCGTCGCCGCGCGCCTTGATGAAGGCCTCCTTGCGGGTCCAGCAAGTCAGAAACGCCCGAGCTTGCAGCCGCTCGGGCAAGGAACGGAGCACCGCCACTTCGGCAGCCGAGAAGAATCGTTCGGCGATCCGCTCCTTGGCGAAGTCCGCATCGTCAAGCTCCACGTCGACTCCGATTTCGCCCGCGGCCGTGAACGCATAAAGCGCGACGGGCCCGGAATGGGTCAGGTTGAACGACGGCCCAGGATGGGCGAGGCGAGGCTTCTCAAACGCTCCGTACTCGAACCGGACCTGCTCGGGGACAAGCCCGAGATAGCGCCCGAGCAAGACCCGTAGCTGAGCTCGTCCGACGATGTACCGACAGCGGTCTCGATCGAAGCGAAAGCGATCCGCGCGCTGCTGTTCGTCGGCGGCCAGCAGCAGTCGCAGGCGTTCAACGTCCGCGCCGGGGCGCTCGAGCGAAGCCCGCCAGACGTGAATCTCATCGAGCAGAATCGGATCGTGCAGCTGCGCAGCGCTCGGCGCCGGTAGCTGATCGGTGCCGTCGCCCCTGTCTGTGGCCAAGACCACGTCGACATAGTAGAGCCAGTGCGGCGATTCGCCGATCGGCAACCGATCCGCTAAGATCGCGGTGCAGCGGGATTGGCCGGGCAAGGGATTGCCGCAGCTGAAACACAGGCATCGGGGCGCCTTTCCAACACATTCGCGCAGTGGAGCCAAACGTCATTTCGACCGACGGCCTGCCGGGCTTCAACGGCCACGGCGGCGACGTTGGTCCCCAACTAGTAGCTGCGATGGCAGCGCTGCTTCAGCGCTACTTCAACCGCGTCCAGTTCGTCATCGCCTACGTCCCGGCCGAGCCCGAGGCGCCCCGGGCGCTGAGGATCGACGTCGAGGGAGAGCCGAGCTTTTCGGAGCTCGTGGCTCGCGTGCAAATCGCGTTGGCTGCGGGCGAGCCGGCGCCGGAGGTCTCATCGGTGCGGGACGCCGTCGTCGCCGTGGAGCCCGAGGGCGTGAGGCTGGTGCTGCACGGCGACGGTGGTGGCCCTGGCCCGATCACCGATGGCGCGTTGGTCGGACATGTCCGAACCCTGCTGGCGGGAGCCGCGGAGAAGCCGGACGTTGCGGTCACCGCGCTCCCGGTGCTGACCGAGGCCGAGCGCCACGGACTGCTGGTGGAATGGAACAACACCGCCGCTCCATATCCAAGCACTTGCCTGCACGAACTCGTAGCGGAGCAGGCGCGCGCGACCCCCGAGGCGGTCGCGGTCCAGTTCCGCGACGAACAGCTCAGCTACGCCGAGTTGGACGAGCGAGCCAACCAGCTTGCGCATCACCTCAACGGACTGGGGGTGCGACGCGACGTGCTGGTCGGAATCTGCGTGGAGCGTTCGATCGAGATGGTCGTTGGTCTGCTCGGAATCCTCAAAGCCGGCGGTGCGTACGTGCCGATCGATCCCGCCTACCCGGCCGAGCGCCAGGAGTACATGCTGGCCAACTCCCAGGCCCCGGTGATCCTCACGCGGGAGCGTCTACGCGGCCAGCTGCCGGCCAGCGAGGCGCACGTCGTCTGTCTCGACGGTGACTGGCCGACGATCGCGCAGCTGTCCACTTCCACGCCTGAGCTCGAATTCAGTCCAGAGCAGCTCGCCTATGTGATCTACACCTCGGGCTCGACCGGCCTGCCGAAGGGCGTCCAAATCTCACACCGGGCGCTGGTCAACTTCCTCACGACGATGCGCCAGACTCCTGGCCTGTCGCCGGACGACGTGCTCGTCGCAGTCACCACGCTGTCGTTCGACATCGCCGGCCTCGAGCTGTACCTGCCGCTGATCACCGGGTCGCGCGTCGTGATCGCCCCCGGTGAGAGCACCGGAGATCCACGCGCGCTCGCCGCGCTGCTCGATCGCAGCGGAGCCACCGTGATGCAGGCCACGCCCACCACCTGGCGGATGCTGTCGGATTCCGGCTGGACGCCGCAGCGGAACATGAAGGCGTTGTGCGGCGGTGAGGCGCTGCCGGTTGCGCTCGCCGAACGGCTGGTCAGCCTCGGGCTCGAGCTCTGGAACATGTACGGACCGACCGAGACGACCATCTGGTCGACGTGCTCGCTGGTCGGGAGTCCGGGTGAGCCACTCACGATCGGGCGACCGATCGCCAACACGACCTTGTATATCCTCGATCCGCGGATGCAGCCCGTTCCGGTCGGCGTTCCGGGCGAGCTCTGGATCGGGGGAGACGGGCTCGCGCGTGGCTACCGGGGCCGGCCCGATCTGACCGAAGAACGGTTCGTCGCAAATCCGCTCGCCCCGCCCGGTACGCGCATCTACAGAACCGGCGACCTTGCCCGCTATCGGTCAGACGGCAGCGTCGACTTCCTCGGTCGGATCGATCATCAGGTCAAGGTCCGCGGCTTCCGCATCGAGCTCGGCGAGATCGAGACCGTGCTCACCCGCCACCCCGGGATTGCCGACGCGGTGGTGGTCGCCCGCGGGAAGGACGCTGAGGCCGAGCTCGCCGCCTATGTGACCGCGCAGGGGCCGCCCGTCGCGACCCTCGATCTGCGCCAGTTTCTCGCCCGCACCCTCCCGGCCTACATGGTCCCCACGACCGTCACCACGCTCGACTCGTTTCCCCTGACCCCCAACGGCAAGGTGGACCGTAAGGCGCTCCCTGAGCCCAATCGTGAGCGCTCGGGTGAGCAGGAGCTGGTCGCTGCGCGCACGCCGCTCGAGCGGCGCCTGGCGGCTGTGTGGGAGCGTGAGCTAGGGATCCGCCCGATCGGGATGACCGACAACTTCTTCGACCTCGGCGTGACCTCGATCGTCGCCGCGAGCCTGTTCGCCGCGATCGAGAACGAGCTCGGCGACAGCCTGCCCCTCGGTGCGATCTTCACGGCCCCGACGATCGATTCGCTGGCCAAGCTGATCGAGCAGGGCGACGGTGCCTCACGGTGGACATCGCTTGTGCCAATCCAGCCCCAGGGCTCCCGGCCACCGATCTTCTGCGTGCATGGCGGCGCTGGGACAATCCTTCACCTGGAGCCGCTGGCGCGGCGCCTGGGTTCCGATCAGCCGTTCTACGGACTGCAATCGAGTGGTCTCTACGGCGGCAGCGCGCCCCTGAAGACCGTGCAGGATATGGCCACCCATTACCTCACGGAGATGAGAGAGGTGCACCCCGGCGGACCGTGGCTCCTGGCCGGCTATTGCTTTGGCACGATCGTCGCGTTCGAGATCGCGCAGCGCCTCCTCGCCGAGGGCGAGGACGTCCGCATGGTGGCGATGTTCAACGGACCGAGTCCAGCCTGGATCCGCCGATGGGGCTGGTATGGCAACCAACCGTCGCATCGCAAGCTCAGGCCCAGACAGCCACGGATCACGCGCAAGCAGCGGCTGCTCCGAGCTGTGCGCGAGCCCCGCCGGTTCGCGACAGGCCTGGCCTGGTATGCGCGCAAGGAACTCGATGATCGCCGGGCGAAGTACGCGCTCGCCAAGGGCCGACCGCTGCCCGAGCGTATGCGTGAGCAGTTCTTCTTCGAGCTGCACGCAAAGGCTGAGCGCTCATACCAACCGTCTTCCTACCCGCGTGACCTGGTGATCTTCTACGGCGAGGGTCTCTACGAACAGCCCGACCTCGGCTGGGGAGAGCTCGCCAGCGGCGGGATCGCGACGTATGCCGTTCCCGGCGAGAACACCAACAACCGTGACGCGATGAGGGAGCCCAACGTCGAGTTCGTGAGCGACCGGATCCGCGAATACCTAGGGCAGGCCGAGCCGGACCGAGATGGGCAACTGGCGAGGGCGATCGGCGTCGCATGAGCGTACCGCGAGCTAGCCGCGGCACGGGCCTGCTGCACGGTCTTGACGGTCGCGCCCGCCGCCAGCTTCCCCGCCCGGCGTACGACTTCCTGATCGGCCGCTACCACGACCTGCGAACCGTCGCGCGCCGCAACCCGGGGCGGGGCCGTCTGCTCCCGGACTTCGTGATCATCGGCGCGGCGAAGGCGGGGACGACAAGTCTTTACGGCTGGCTCAGCGAGCATCCGTTTGTCGCTGCGGCATCGCAGAAAGAGGTTCACTTCTTCGACTACAACTACTACCGCGGGGTGGACTGGTACCGAAAGCACTTTCCGCCTCAGCGCGCGCGCGAGCAGTTCGCGTCCGAGCACGGACGCGGATTCCTGACCGGGGAGGCGAGCCCGTCATACATCTCGCACGACTGGGCGCCGGAGCGGCTCGCCCAGTCGCTTCCGGAGGTGAAGTTGCTCGTCGTATTGCGAAATCCCGTCGATCGGGCGTATTCGCAATTCCAGATGTCCCGGCGTGAACGCGAGGAGCCGCTTGAGTCCTTCGCCGATGCGGTGGCGATCGAGGACGAGCGACTTGGCCCTGAACGGGCGCGCACCAAGGCGGACGAGCGCTACAACAGCTGGCCGATCGGGTGCTGGTCCTATCTGATGCGCAGCCGCTATGCGGAACAGCTTGAAACGTGGCTCACGTTGTTCCCACGCGAGCAGTTTCATTTCGTGACGCTTGAGGAACTCTCGCACGACCCACAGCGAGCGCTGGATTCTGTTCACGAGTTCCTCGGGCTCCCAGCCCACCGGTATCAGGATCTGAAACCGCTGCACAGCGCCACCTACGACGCTCTGCCGGCAAAGACCCGGGCTCGCCTGGACGAATACTTCAGGCCACATAACGAGCGCCTGTACGAGCTCGTCGGCATCGATTTCGGCTGGGGCGTCGGCGCCCGGGCAGCTTAGTTTGCCGAACACCGTTTTCATCACCGGGGCGGCGCGCGGGATCGGTCGGGCTACGGCGGCGGCATTCGCCGCGACCGGAGCGCGACTAATGCTGGCCGATATCTGCGCTCCAATCGAGGAGTGCCCGTATCCGCTGGGGACCCGCGAGCAGTTGGAGGAGACGGCTCGGCGATGCCGGGCGTCCGGGAGTCAGGTGCTCACCGCGGTGGTCGACGTCCGCCACCAGGATCAGATCGACGCCGCCGTCGCGCGCTGTGCAGAGCAGCTCGGGGCGGTCGACGTGCTGATCAACAATGCGGGCCTCGTCGGGCCCGCCGGGGCGCCGGCCCACGAGCTCGACGAGCGGGCGTGGACGACGATGGTGGACGTCGACCTCAACGGCGTATGGCGCTGCGCCAAGGCGGTGCTCCCGGACATGGTCGCCCGCCGCGACGGCGCGATCGTGAACGTGTCTTCCACCGCGGGGATGGTCGCGTTTCCCTTCTTTGCCAACTATGTCGCCGCCAAGCATGGAGTGATCGGCCTCACCCGCGCGCTCGCGCTGGATTACGCCGCGCATTCGATCCGCGTCAACGCGGTCTGTCCCACCTCGGTGGCCGACGAGCCAGAGCTCGACTCGGCGATGCTGGCCGGGGTGGCCGGGATGCTGGGCCTGGATCTGGTGGACTACGAGGCGCTGTCGCTTCCCCACCATCCGCTCGGGGCGCTGGTCGCGGCCGGGGACGTGGCTGCGGCGATCACCTGGCTTGCCTCGGACGCGGCCGGCCGGATCACCGGTGCCGTGATCCCGGTGGACGCCGGCTTCACGGTTCGCTGATCAGTCTTGGCCGGCGGGCGGGCGGCTTTCACGCACGCGCCGGAGTCCGGCCGACCGTCGTGTAGGCGTGTCGGGGTTCGAGCTCGCGGATTGACCCGCGGCGAGCTCCAAGCCGAGCAGCCGCCGTGCCGGGTCGGCGGTGACCTGGCGCAGCAGGCCCTCGAAGTCACGCGCCAGCCCGACGATCGTCGCATCATCAAACAGGTCGGTGTTGTAGGTGAACTCAATCTCGAGCGAGCGGTCGAGCAGGTGGAGCTCGAGCGCGAGGTCGAAGCGCGCCAGACCGAGGTCGACCGGGACGCGGCTCGTCGTGGCGCCGGCGAGCTCGAGCGTCGCCGGCTCGCCGACGCGAACGCGGAAGTTGACCTGAAACAGGGGGTTCACGCTTGGGTCGCGCTCCGGGCGCACGGCGTCGACGACCAGCTCCAGGGGCACCTCCTGGTGCTCGTATGAGACCAGCACCGATTCTCTGATGTTCGTCAGCAGGCTCGTGAACTCGGGGTTTCCCGCCAGGCGGGCGCGGACGACGATCGTGTTGGCGAAGAATCCGATCAGATGCTCGACCCCGGGATGGTCGCGATTGGCCATCGGCCCGCCGAGCAGGATGTCGTCCTGGCCGCTCCAGCGATACAGCAGTGTGGCGAAGGTCGCCAGCAGAAGCATGTACGGAGTCACCTGCTGCGCGCGGCACAGCTCACGAACAGCGTCGGCCAGGTCGCGACCGAGGACGACGACGTGAGTTGCGCCGTCGAAGGTCTGCTGTGGTGGGCGGGGCCTGTCGGTCGGCAGGCGCAGCACGGTCGGCGCGCCGGCGAGCTGTGAGCGCCAGAAGTCCAGCTCGCGCTCCAGCGTCTGGCCGCGCAGCCGCTCACGCTGCCAGCCGGCAAAGTCCCGGTACTGCAGCGACAGCTCGGGCAGGTTGGCCGGGCGCCGGGCGCGCGCGGCGTTGTAGAACTCGGCGAGATCGCGGTACAGGATCTCCACGGCCCAGGCATCGAAAGCCACGTGGTGGGGGGCGAACAGGATCACGTGATCGCCTCCGGCGAGCCGGAACAGCGTGGTGCGCAGCATCAGCTCGCGGGAGAGATCGAATGGGCGGCGCCCGTGCTCACGCATCAACTGCGCGAGCCGGCGCTCACGCGCGTCGTCGTGAATCGTCGACAGGTCGACGACCTCCAGCTCCACGGTCCAATCGCCGAGCACCACCTGCGTGGGAGCGCTCTGATCCCAGACGAGCACCGTCCGCAGCGCCTCATGGCGCTGAAAAACCTGATCGAGCGCGACACGCAACAGGTCTTGGTCAAGCTCGCCGAGCACGCGGATCGCCAGGGCGGCGTTGTAGGTGACATTGCCGGGCGTGAGCTGGTCGAAGAACAGCAACTGCTGCTGGGTGAAGGAGAGGGGATGGGCGGCGGCGACTGCCCTCGAGGCCGGGGTGGCGCCCGCGTCCTGCGGCGGGTCCGGCTCGGCGGCGCTCGGCGACAGCGAGTCGACCTGAGCGGCGAAGCCCCCGAGTGTGGGTTCCTGGAACAGGGCTCTGACCGACAGGTCGATCTCAAGCCGCTGGCGAACCTGGGTTACCACCCGCGCGGCGAGCAGCGAGTGGCCGCCGAGGTTGAAGAAGTTGTCCTCCGCGCCGACCCGCTCGAGGCCGAGAACTGACTGCCAGATCTCGGCGATCAGCGCCTGGGTCGGAGTCTGCGGAGCCAGGGACTCCTCGGTCGTGTGCGTCTCCCACGTCGGCCCGGGCAGCGCCCTGGTGTCGGTCTTGCCGTTTCTGGTCAGCGGGATCTTCTCCAGCAGCATCAGCGAGGCTGGCACCATGAAGGACGGAAGCTTGTGCTCGAGGTGTGCGATGACCTCCGGCGGCAATCGCGATCGATCTCCGTGCGCGCTCTCGTCGGGCACGACGTAGGCCGCCAGACGCAGATCATCCGGCGCCGCCTCGAGCGCCACGACGGCCGCCTCGGCCACGCCGGCCACCTCCAGAATCGCCGCCCTGATCTCACCCAGCTCGATCCGGAATCCCCTGATCTTGACCTGGTCGTCGATTCGGCCGCGGAAGTCAAGCTCCCCGTTTGACAGCCGTCGCGCCACGTCGCCGGTGCGGTACAGGCGCCCGGGTTTGAACGGGTTGTCGATGAAACGTTGCGCGTTGAGCTCGGGGCGGTGGAGGTAGCCGCGCGCGACGCCCGCTCCGCCGACGAACAGCTCGCCGGCGACGCCGGGCGGAACCGCCCGGCCCTTGGAATCGAGCAGGTACAGCTCCAGATCCGGGATCGGCACGCCGATCGGGCTCGCCGCCAGCTCGGCGTCGGAGGCCCGCAGCGGCCGGTAGGTGACGTGCACCGTCGTCTCGGTGATCCCGTACATGTTCACGAGCGTCGGGCCGGAGTCGCCGAAGTGCTCAAACCACGGCCGCAGCGAGGCCGGCTGCAGCGCCTCGCCGCCGAATACTACGAACCGCAGCGACAACCGGTCGGCCACGCGCAGGAGCTCGTCGGCGATGGCCACGAACAGGCTCGGCGTGGCGTTCAGCACGGTCACGCCCTGGTCGGCGAGCAGCTCCGCCAGCGGCTGCGGCGAGCGGGTCGTCCACAGCGGCGAGATCACCAGGCGCCCGCCGTAGGCCAGCGCACCCCACAGCTCCCAGACACTGAAGTCAAACGCGTAGGAGTGCAGAAGCACCCACGTGTCCGAGGCCCCGAAGCCGTACCACTCGTCGGTCGCGGTGAACAGCCGCGCGACCTGGCGGTGCTCGACCTGGACCCCTTTTGGCGTGCCCGTCGAGCCCGACGTGTAGATCACGTAAGCCAGGCTCTCGGGGCCCGCCAGTGGCTCGGGATCAAGCGCGCTCTGGCGCCCGAGCTGATCGTCGCCGTCGAGCGACACGACGGTCGTCTCGGCGGCCGGCAGCCGCGCGCGGAGCGCCTCGCGGGTGAGCACGAGCGGCGCCGCGGTGTCCGCCAGGACGAACGAGATGCGCTCGGCGGGGTACTCGGGATCAAGCGGAACGTAGGCGGCGCCCGACTTCAGAGTGCCAAGGAGGGCGACGACGAGCTCCAGCGACGGCTCCAGGAACAGGGCGACGAGCGTCTCCGGGCCGGCGCCTAGCGCCCGCAGACGATGAGCGAGACGGTTGGCGCGGACGTTGAGCTCGCCGTAGGTGAGCGACTCGCCCTCGAAGGTGAGCGCCACCGCATCCGGCGCCGCGCCGGCGTGCGCCTCAAAGCGCTCGTGCATGAGCGCGACCGGGTAATCGGTGCGCAGCGCGCGTCCCGCGGACTCGGCGTCTCGCTGGGCCGCCTCGTCGAGCAGCGGCAGCTCGTCGATTGACAGCTCGGGATCCTGGAGCGCCGCCTCGAGCAAGCGCACGTAGTGGCCGCAGAGGCGCTCGATCGTCGGCTGGTCGAAGAGGTCGCTGCGGTACTCCCACGCCAGCTCCAGTGCGCCGCCCGCCTCCTCTTCGAAGAACAGCGTCAGGTCGAAGCGCGAGGTGGTGGGCCGGGCATCGTAGGGCTCGGCCCCCGCCAGCGCCAGTGGCGCACGCGGCACGTGCGCGGCGAACACGTCAAACACCGGGTGGCGGCTGAGGTCGCGGGGTCGATCCAGGCGCGCCACGATCTGCTCGAACGGCGCGCGCTCATGCGAGACAGCCCACAGGACGACCTCGCGGACGCGCCCGACCAGCTCACGGAACGTCGGCTCGCCGGAGAGATCGACGCGGAGCGCCACGGTGCTGGCGAACAGTCCCACGCCGTCCTCGAGCTCGGGCGTGTCGCGTCCTGAGGTCGTCGCGCCGATCACCACGTCGTCCTGGCCGCTGTAGCGATACAGCAGCACGGAGTAGGCCGCCAGCAGCGTCGCGAACGGCGTCGCCCTGGCTTCTCGGGCGAAGCGGCGCACCGCTTGCGCCGTGGGCTCGGGGAGCCCGTGGCGGAGGGTGGCGCCCCGATAGCTCGGGATCTGCGGCCGGGCATGATCGGTCGGCAGCTCGAGCGCCGCGGGCGCGCCGGCCAGCCGCGACACCCACGGCGCGACGACGTCCTCGAGCGCCTGGCCTTGCAGCCGGCGGCGCGCGCGGCGGGCATAGTCGGGGTACTGCACTCGCGGCGGGGGCAGGTCAGGCGCTCGGCCGGCCGAGTAGGCGTCATAGAGGGCGCCGAGCTCGCGCATCACGACCACGTGAGACCAGCCGTCACAGATGATGTGGTGAAAGACCAGCTCGAGCACGTGCTCCTGCTCGCCCAGCCTCAGCAGCTTGGCGGCCAGCAACGGCGGCCGATCGAGCGCAAACCGGGTGGCGGTCAGCTCGTCGACGATCCTCTGAGCCGCGAGCTCTGGGTCTGCGTGGCTGCGCAGGTCGACCAGCTCCAGGCTCGCCGGGACCTCGGGGGCGACGATCTGCACCGGCCGGCCGTTCGCCACCGCGAACGTGGTCCGCAGCGCCGCGTGGCGACGCGTGAGCTCGGTCAGGCTCCGCTGCAGCGCCTGGCTGTCAATCGGCCCCCGCAGCCGCGCGCCGATCGGCATGTTGTAGGCCTCGGTCGATCCGCCCAGCTGCTCCAGGAACCACAGCCGCTCCTGGGCAAAGCTGCACGGCGCCTCGCCTGCACCGGGGCCGGCCTCCGGCTCGGGCTCGCTGGCCGCGGCCTGTGGCAGCCTCCGAGCGGCCAGGACCGCAGCCACCAGCGCGGACACCGTGGGCGCCTCCAGGAAGTCTGTGAAACTGACCTGGGCCAGCAGCACGTCCTCGATCGCCGCCAGCATTCGCACCGCCATCAGCGACTCGCCTCCGAGCTCGAAGAAGTCGTCGCCGACGCCGACCCGCTCGAGACCCAGGATCTCCTGCCAGATGTTCGCGATCGCCGATTCCAGCAGCGTCAGGTGAGTCGGCGACGCGCTGGCGGTTGCCCCAACCGCATCCTGCTGAAGTTCGCCCACGCTCGCGATGCTAGCTCTCCGCGGCCCGCTGCGCCCTCGGGGGTCCGGCGTTCATCGCCGCCCGATAGAATCGAGATCCGAGCGCGCGCCATCCTGCCCGCTCTGGGCATGTGGCGCCATGAGGGCAGCCGCTTAAAGTGCACGCGTGAGGCAATGACGGGGAATTCTCGAGGTGACGTCGCGAACGCCGCGGTTCGAACTCTGGTCAAAGACGGCCGGTTCGCCGAGGCCTGGTCGCTGCTCGTACCCGAGCTGCTGCGCGGGCAGAGCACCACTCCGTGGGGCCTGGCGCGAAACGTGCTGCGGGCTGGCGCGCGCCGGCAGTGGAGTCCGGGCGCCGCGCGGCAGATCCGGTTGGCGCTGCTTTGCACCTACGAGGCCGCGGAGCTGTCGGAGTACCTGCGCGTGGCCTGCCTGGCGCTGGGGATCGACGCGGAGTGCTACGTCGCGCCCTACGGCCAGCTCGAGCAGGAGCTGCTGGGCGACCAGACCCCGCTGGCGCAGTTCAGGCCGACGCACGTCGTGATTGCGCCGACCGTCGAGGACCTGGGCTTTCCGGAGCTGGCGCAGGATGCCGAGCGGCTGGTGACCAGCGCCGCCGCACGCTGGACGACGCTCTGGGATCTCGTCCGGCGCGAGCATGGCGCCCGCGTGATCCAGCACTCGTTCGTGGTTCCGGATCAGACGCCGCTGGGGCATCTGTCGGCGCGGCTGCCGGAGAGCCGGATCGCCGCCGTTCGCGAGCTCAACCGGTCCCTGGCTCTCGCCGCCGGCAACGACGTGCTGCTCGTCGACTGCGAGCGGCTGGCGGCCGGCATGGGCAAGCGCCGCTGGCTTGATCCCCGCCTCTGGTACGCGGCCCGGCAGCCGCTCGGCCATGAGGCGCAGGCGGTGCTGGCCCGCGAGACCGCGGCCGTGCTCGCCGGCGACCTGGGGCTGGGCGCCCGCTGCCTGGTGGTCGACCTCGACAACACCCTCTGGGGCGGCGTCGTGGGGGAGGAGGGAGTGGACGGCATCGCGATCGGGCAGGGATCGGACGGCGAGGCGTACGCCGCCTTCCAGGAATATCTCGGCGCGCTCGCGCAGCGAGGCGTGCTACTCGCGGTGGCCTCCAAGAACGATCGGGAGGCCGCGCAGCTGCCGTTCGAACACAACGCCGGCATGCGCCTGAAGCTCAGTGATTTCGCCGCATTCGTAGCTGACTGGCGGCGCAAGCCCGAGCAGATCGTCGAGATCGCCAACACGCTCGGGCTGGGCCTGGCGTCGATCGTGTTCGCAGATGACAATCCGGCGGAGTGCGCGGAGGTGGCCGCCGCGCTGCCGGAGGTCTCGGTCATCAGGCTCGACGTGCCGGCGTCAGAGCTCGTGCGCGAGCTTGACGCCTGCGCCCGCTTTGAGATCTCCACGCTCTCACGCGATGACCTGGCGCGCCAGCGTTCCTACGCCGCACGCGCGCAGGCTCAGCAGCTGGAGGCCGGAGCCGCCTCGCTCCAGGATTTCTGGCGCTCGCTCGAGATGCGCGCGCGGGTGCGCGACGTCGACGCGGCGTCGTTCGATCGCGTGGCTGCGCTCGTGCAGAAGACCAACCAGTTCAACCTCACGCTGAGGCGGCACACGCGTGAGGAGATCGAACGGCTGGCGCAAGACGGATCGGCGATCTGCAAGGCGCTCGAGCTCGAGGATCGCTTTGCCAGCCACGGCCTGATCGGTCTGGGCTTCGCGCTGCCCAGCGATGACGACCCGGACACGGCCCTGATCGAGACGCTGCTGCTGAGCTGCCGCGTGATCGGGAGGACGGCCGAGGTCCACCTGCTCTCGCACCTCGCCCGCGACGCGGCGGAGCGGGGATTCGCCCGCATGCGGGGCGTCTATGTTCCCGGGCCGCGCAACGCGCTCGTCGCGGAGCTGTATCCAAAGCTCGGCTTCGTTCCCGTGGGGGACAACGGCAACAGCTGGGAATACGACCTCAAGCGCGACGGGCCGATCGAGAGCGCCTACATAAGCGAGCAGGCATGACCGACGACGAGCAGTTCGAGAGCGAGTTCCGCGATGTGTTCGAGGAGGTCCTCGGCTGGGACATCGAGCTCTCCGACGACGACGGCCCGAGCACGGTCGAGGGTTGGGACTCGCTCGCGCAGATCCGCCTGGTCCACGAGCTCGAGACTCGCTTCGACGTCCGGCTGCCCGACGTGGCGCTGCTCGAGCAGCAAAGCGTCGGATCGCTCAAGACTCTCGTCCTCGCAAATGCTGGCCGCTCGTAGCGAATCCGTGATCGAGCGCGAGCTCCGCTTCACGAGCGATGACGTGCAGCTGTTCGCGGCCGCCAGCGGCGACTGCAACCCCCTGCATCTCGATGCCGAGTTCTGCCGGCAGACCTCGTTTGGCGTGCGCATCGTCCACGGAGCGCTGGTGGCGATCGGCTTGCTCGGGCTGGTGCCTGCGGACGAGCTCGCGCGTATGCGCTCGCTGCGGTTCTGGTTCGGAGGGGCGGTGCTGCTCGATTCGCCCTACGCGGCGCGGGCCAGCGCCTCCGAGAAGCGACCGGGCGCCTGGGAGGTTCGATTGACCGGCCGCGGCAAGGTCCTGACGCGTGTCGTGGCGCTGACCGACGGCCGCGCGTTTTCACGTTCGCCGCACCACGCGCCGGCCGCCTCTGCGGAGCTCGATCACGGCGCCGAGGCCCGCGCGATGCGCACGGCTCCGCAAGCGATCCGAGTCGAGCAGCTCGAGCCCGGCCACACGATCTCTGGCAGGTATTGCGCCGGGCCCGAGCTGCTCGACGTTGCCGCGCGGTTCGGCGCGCCGCTGGAGCCGGCGCTGCTGGAGGGCCTTGCGTGGGCCAGCTACGTCGTCGGCATGGAGATACCGGGGCTGCACGCGCTGTTCGCGGGACTGACGCTCACGGCGAGCGACGATGCGGCCGACGATACGCCCGCAGCACGGCAGACGATCACGCTGCGCGGCTACGACGATCGCGCGGGCCGAGTGTTGCTCGACGGCGTCCTGAGTGCCGATTCCGGCGCGCCCCGGTGCTTCGCCGCGATCGACGCCTTCGACCTTCCGCCGGTGCCGACGCTTGACCCTGAGGCACTCGGAATCTCTGACTCCCCGCACGAGCGCGCGGGTGCGGTAGTGGTGATCGGCGGTTCACGGGGGTTCGGCGCGGCGTTGACGCTGGCACTGCTGGGGCGGGGCTTCGAGGTCCACGGGGTCTATGCGGGCTCAGCCGACGCTGCGGCAGACCTCGTCCGCCTGGCCGGCCCGCATCGATCAAAGCTCCATATGCATCGTTTCGACGCGGGCGACCCCGACGCGGTCCAAGCGCTGGTGGAGGACTTGCGCGCCGCCGATACGCCCGTCGTCGGGTTGGTGCTCAATGCCGCGCCGGCGCCGCTGGCGATGGGGGTCACGAGCGGCTCGGGCATCGAGCTCGCCGACTACGTCGCCGATAGTCTGCGCTTGGTCGCCGTTCCGCTCGGAGCGCTGTTGCCGATCGTCAGCGAGGCCTCTGGCTGGATCGTCTTCTGCTCATCCGCGGCGGTCACCGCCCCGCCCCGTGAGTGGCCCCATTACGTCACGGCCAAGTCAGCGCTGGAGGGGCTCGCCGCATGGGTCGCCGCGGCGGCTCCGGAGATCAAGACGGTCGTGCTCAGGCCGCCGGCGATGCGCACCGGCATGACGAACACTCCCAGCGGCCGGATCGCGTCGCTGGCGCCGGAGAGGATCGCCACGTGGATCGCCGATCGGATCTCGACCGGCGAGCTGCCGGCCGGGCTGAGCCTGCAGGATCCCTGCAGCCCGGAGCTGGGCACGCCATGAGCGACTTGCTTCCCGGCACGATCGACTGGGAGTCGCTGACGTCGTTCAGCGACACGTTCACGTGCTACAGCGCGGCGATCGCGACATGGGTCGCGTGGTCTGAAGAGGATTGGCCGCGGGTGGTCAATCCGGGTCTGTGGCTCACCCTGCAGACCGACGTACTCGGCGGACTGTTCGGCTTCGTGCACTTCCCGCCGGGTCTGGGGGCCAAGCTCGGCCTGGTGCGCGCCGGTGGGGAACCGGCCGACGCCGGGCGAGCCGTCGCGGGCGTGCTCGACGAGTTGGGCCGCAACGGACGGGTGATAGTCGCCGGCGACGGCTTCAACCTTCCGTGGCACGTCGCCTTCCAGCGGCGGCACGTACCGCACTGGTTTGTGCTGGCCGATGCGCCCGCCGGTCCGACGGTCGTCGATCCGTTCGCGTGCCGCAACGAGCTCGGCACGCAGGTCGCCTTCTCCGAGCCGATCGCCAATGATCGGCTCGCGCCCCTGCTGGTGGCGCTTCCCCACGACGACCCGGTCGCGCTCCTGCGTGAAGCGCTCGCGCTCGGCGACGACGCCGGGCCGCCTGACCAGAGCCGTTATCAGTGGTTCATCCGCGCCGACGCAGGCGATCGCCGGACGCCGGCTGGAGTCAGCGGCGCGGATGCGGTCGCGCGGCTGGCAACCCACTTTCGCGAGCACGGCCAGGAGCCCGCCGCCTACGCCCAGACCGATGACATCTGGTCGATCGCCCGCCATCGCGCGTTTCTGTGCCGCCACGCGCAGGCGCTCGCCGATCGGCGCGCGGACGAGGAGGGCAGACTGTGGGTCGAGCAGCATGCAGCGCCGCTGGCCAAGCGATGGAGCCACATGGCGCCGCTGATGATGCAGGCGACGCTGGCGTTGAGCGCCGGACGCACCGCGTCGGCGAGCGTTCCCGACACGCTGGCTGAGCTCGCCGAGCGCGAACGGATGGCGGCGCGGACCCTTCCGGCGGCTTTTTACCCAGCTAGGAATTAGAAAGGACAGTTTGTCTACGCCAGAGACCATGCCCGGGACAGTCGGTTTTCGCCTGTCGCCACAACAGGAGCAGCTGCTCACGTCCGCCGACGGGGGCTCGGTGGCTCAGTGTGCCGCCCTGCTCGCCGGCCCGTTGCACGAAGGCCGGCTTCGCAGCGCCTTGGAGCAAGTAATCGCGCGGCACGAGATTCTGCGCACGACCTTCGCGCAGCCGGCCGGCATGCGGGTTCTCCAGCAGATGATCCACGAGCAGCTGCTCCCGACCTGGTCTGTCGAGCGCGCCAGCGCGTCGGTGCTGGCGCGCGACCGGATGGCGCTGAGCGATGTCCTCGCACGGGAGGCCGAGCATGGGGCAGCCCCGGCGCTTGGCCCGGTCGTGCGTGCGCTCCTGATCGCGGAAGCGCAAGCCGATGGGCTGCTCGTGCTGACGCTTGCGGGTGGCTGTTCGGACGCGAACTCGCTGCTGTTGATGCTCGATCAGCTGGCCGAGGTCTACCAGGGGAGCAGTGAGCTGCCTGAGCCCGTGCAGTACGCCGACTATGCCCAGTGGCGCCACGAGCTGATCACCGACGAGGCTCCCGAGGCTGACGCAGGGCGATCATTCTGGCGCGAGGATGCGGTCGATCGGTCCGCTCCGGCGGCGCTGCTGTTCGGAACCTATGGACAGCGGGCGTTCGCCGCACACGCCTCGCTGGGGGTCGATCTGCCCGGCGCCGAGCTCGGCGCGCTGCGAGAGGCTGCCGAGGCGGCCGGCGTCAGCGTGCCGGTCCTGCTGGAGGCCGCCTGGCACGGGCTGCTGGCCCGGCTCTCGGGGGCCAATCACCTTCTGGTCGCCGGATGGTTCGACGGCCGCTCGGAGGCGGATCTGGCTCAGGCGATCGGCAGCTACGCGCAGCCTGGTCCGATCCGGTCGCGGTTTGAGGACGGAACCTCGTTCGCGGAGGTCCTCGATCAGGTTCGTCGTGCCCGAGCCAGCGTGTCCCGGCTGCAGGACTATGCCGCCGCGCCCGACCTCAGCGCGGTCGCGCACGACGCGGCCGCCGGATTTTCCGCCCTCGCCGTCCCCGTCCTCAGACAACCGGTGACGGAGATCGTAGCGCTCAGACCGCCTGCGGAGCCGGTCGCGTTGATGCTGCGCGTGCGGCTCAGCGATACGCGGCTCGAGGCCGAGATCCACTTTGACCCGGCGGCCTTTGACCGCGGCGATGCCGCGGAGCTGGCGCAGCGACTGCGGGCAGTGGTTGCCAGCGCGATCGCCGACCCGGCCCAGCCGGTCCTGCGGCTCGCGATCACCGATCCGGCCGAGCGAGCTCAGATCGTCGCCGGCGCCGCCGGGATGGCGCCCGAGCCGGACGCCGCGACGCCGCTGCACCATCTGTTCGAGCAGCAGGTGCAGCGCACGCCTGATCGGGTCGCCGTCTCCAGCCGCGCGCTCAACCTCACCTACGCGGAGCTCAATCAGGAGGCCAACCGGCTCGCCCACCATCTGCGCGAGCTCGGGGTCGCCCCCAACATCCCGGTCGGCCTGTGCATGGAACGCTCGCCTTCGATGCTCGCGGCGGTACTGGGGATCCTCAAGGCAGGCGGGGCGTACCTGCCGCTGAACTTCGAGCATCCGGTCGCCCGACTCGGCCATCAGCTCACGCAAGCGGGCGCCTCCGTCGTGGTCACCGAGGAGCATCTGCTCGAGCGTCTCTCATCGCTGCCGGGGAGGACCGTGTGCCTTGACCGAGACGCGGACACGCTTGCCACGCACCCGGTGAGCAATCCGGGTCAGCTAGCCGGCCCGGACGACCTCGTCTACGTGATGTACACGTCTGGCTCCACCGGGACGCCCAAGGGCGTTGCCGTCACCCACGGCAACCTCTCCAACTACGCCACTTACATGGCGCAGCGACTCGATTTGGCCGACCCCGGTGCCGCAGCGGGACTGCGGTTCGGTGTCGTGTCGGCGATCAGCACCGACCTCGGGAATACCGGCATCTTCCCCCCGCTGATCAGCGGGGGTTGCGTGCAGCTGATCGGCGCCGAGGCTTCAATGGACGCCGAGGCGCTGCTCGATGAGCTGCAGGGCGGTCCACTCGACGTGCTCAAGATCACCCCGTCGCATCTGCGCGCCCTGCTGGGCGGGCACTCAGCGGCCAAGGTGATTCCGCGGCGATGCCTGGTGCTCGGCGGGGAGGCGCTGACGTGGGATCTGGTCCAGACGATCAGGACGCTGGCGCCCTCGTGCCGGATCTTGAACCACTACGGGCCAACCGAGGCCACGATCGGCTGCTGCACCTACGACGTCGACGCCGAGCGGCGCCCGGAGGCCGCGACAGTGCCGATCGGGGCGCCGATCGCCGCCACCAACGCCTACATCCTCGATCGTGGCGATCAGCTGCTGCCGGCCGGCGTCGCCGGCGAGCTTTGCATCGCGGGGGCTGGAGTCGCCGCAGGCTACGTCGGGGATTCCGGCGATTCCGAAAGCCGGTTTGGCCCCGACCCGTTCGCCGGTGATCGCTTTGCCCGCATGTACCGCACCGGCGATCGGGTGCGCAGATTGCGTGACGGTGCGATCGAGTTCCTGGGGCGCGTCGACGATCAGGTGAAGATCCGAGGTTTTCGGATCGAGCCCGGGGAGATCGAGGCGGCGCTGATCTCACACCCCGCGATCCGGCAGGCCGCCGTGACGGCCGAGCCGGACGAGCGCGGCACGCTCCGACTCGTCGGCTATCTGGTCAGCTCCGAGGACCCAGCCGTCGAGCCGTTGCAGGCGTTCCTGTCCGAGACCCTGCCCGATTACATGATCCCGGCGACGTTCGCCACGCTCGACGCGCTGCCGCTCACGCCCAGCGGCAAGCTCGACCGAAGGGCGCTCCCGGAAATCGGCGCGATCGGAGCGCGGCGTGAGGCTCAATTCGTCGCACCGCGCGATCCGGTCGAGGAGGAGATTGCCGGCATCTGGCGCGAGCTGCTCGGCGTGGAGCGCGTCGGCGTATTCGACGACTTCTTCGCCCTCGGCGGCCACTCGCTGCTCGCGACCCAGGCAATCATGAGGATCCGCCGAGCGCATGGCGACATTCCGCTCCGGGCTCTGCTCGCCGCCCCGACGGTCGCAGCTCTGGCCGGGGTGGTGCGGAACACGGACTCCGACGCAGCTCCGGGCGCCGCCGGGTCGTGACGAGAATCGAAGGGCTCTCACCGGCCAAGCGCGCGCTGCTGGAGCGGGCCCTCAGCCAGCGTCGTCAGGGACAAGCTGGCTCGACCGCGATTCCTCGGCGTACCGACCGCGGGCCGGCGCCACTGTCGTTCGCCCAGCAGCGAATGTGGTTTCTGCAGCAGTGGGATCCAGCCGCTCCAACCTTCAACGGCGCTCGCGCGCTGAGGCTGCGAGGGCGCCTTGACCACTCCGCGCTCGAGCGCGCGCTCAGGGCCGTGGTCGAGCGACACGAGAGCCTTCGCACGGTCGTGTCAGAGCAGGGAGAGGCCAGACAGGTGGTGCTGGACACGTGGACGTTCGAGCTTCCGGTAATCAGCGTCGGGGAGTCAGAGCTCGAGCTGTCGTTGCGCGATCTGTCGCGAGAGCCGTTCGATCTCACCGCGGACCTGATGCTCCGCGCGACGCTGCTGAAGATCGCGGCGGACGAGCATGTGCTGCTGCTGCGCATGCACCACATCGCGGCCGACGCCCATTCGGACCGCGTCCTGTTCAGCGAGCTGGCCGAGCTCTATGACGCAGAGCTCTCCGGTCGAGAACCTGGCCTCGCCGCGCTGCCGATTCAGTACTCGGACTTCGCGGTGTGGCAGCGCGAGCGCCTGCGCGGGCCGTTGCTCGATGAGCTCATCTCCTATTGGGCGAAGCAGCTCGATGGCGCTCCGGCCCGGCTGCGCCTGCCGACCGACCGCCCGCGACGACCGGTGCAGCAGCACGACGGATCGCATCACCGGCTTGTTTTACCCGGAGCGCTCGGCGAACGCCTTGAAGCCCTCGGCCGGGAGGCGGGAGCGACATTCTTCATGACGATGCTGGCCGTCTTCTCGGCGCTGCTGTACCGCCGCAGCGGCCAGGACGACATCGTCCTCGGAAGCCCGATCGCGAACCGCAACAACGTCGAGGTCGAAGGTCTGATCGGCTTCTTCACCAACACGATCGCGCTTCGTACGCACCTATCTGGCAATCCATCGTTTCGGGAGATCGTGGGCCGCGCCAGGCAGACCGCGCTCGGGGCCTACGCCCACCAGGACCTCCCGTTCGAGCGGCTCGTCGAAGCGCTGCGGCCCAAGCGAGACCCGGGCTATAACCCGATCTTCCAGGTGAACTTCCGCGCGCAGTCGACGCAGCGGCCGTTGCTCGCTCTGACGGGCCTCGTCACCGAGCCGATTGCCATCGACATCGGCTTTTCAAGGTTTGACCTGGCGCTCGAGCTGGAGCTGGCCGACCGGCAGCTCTCGGGCTACTTCGAATATGACCGGGACCTGTTCGACGACGACACAATCGCCGGGTACGTCGAGGACCTGACGGCGCTCCTCGAACAGGTGGTGGCCGATCCGGATGCGCCGCTACTGACGCTCAGGCTTCCACGGGCGCGGGCGCCACGTGCGGTCAAATCCGGCACGATTTCGCAGCGGCTGAGAAAATGATCGCGGTGCGGTAAAGTCAGACAGGAAAAGGTGGGCGGGGGGATGGAGATCGAAAGCCGACTGGTTCACGGATGAACAACAACGATGGCGCTGGCAGCGCTTAGTGCGGTAAGCCTTAGGGGGGCAATGTTCGAACAGCGCGCAGACAGCTTTGACGTTTCGCCCCAGCAAGAGCGGCTCTGGCTTGCCGAGCCCGAGGGCCCGTCCTCGCGCGTTCAAGGCGCGCTGACGCTGAGTGGTCCGCTCGATGCCGAAGCGCTAGCCAGCGCCCTCGGCCGGGTCGTCAAGCGCCACGAGATCCTCCGCACGTCGTTCGTCCGCCAGCCGGGCATCCGGATCCCGCTGCAGGTCATCCACGACGACCGCCAGCCGTCCTGGGCCGGGCTCGATCTCCGCGCCGTGGCGCCCAGCGAGCAGTCATCGCGAGTGCTACAGGCTCGCCAGCAAGCACTCGAGGACCGATTCGACTTCTCCAGCAGCCCTCTGCTTCGGGCGCTGCTGATCAGCGGAGATGAAGACCAGCACACGTTGGTGCTCACGGTCTCCTCGCTGTGCGCGGACGCCGCCTCGCTCACGCTTATCGTGCGCGAGCTGGCACTCGAGTACGGCGGCGGCCAGCTCGTCGAGGACCCGCTGCAATACGCAGACTTCTCCGCATGGCAGCGAGAGCTGGAAAGCTCGGAGGAGGACGAGGCGCGTGGCGCGGGCGAGTTCTGGAACGCGCTGCAGGACGCCTGCTCGCCATCGCTCCCGTTTGAACGCCACGCCAGCGCAGCCTTCCTACCGGCCGAGGTCATGGTCGAGATCGACACTGCGCTGAGCTCGGCGATCGAGACGCAGGCGGGGCGTTATGGCGCCACCCCGGCCGGCTTCGTTCAAGCCGCGTGGCATGCCCTGCTGTCGCGGCTCAGCGGCGAGGACGCAGTGATCGGCTACCTGGGTGTCGAGCGCCGTCACGCCGATCTCGAAGGAGCGATCGGCGCGTTCTCGCGCCCCGTACCGATTCGCACGCGAACCGGCGCCGGGGTGACCTTCGCCGAGGTGCTGAGCGAGGTCGTGCAAGCTCGCGAAGACGCGCTGGTCTGGCAGGACTACGCACCGAGCGCGGGACTCGAGCGCCTGAGGATCGGCTATCTGGCCCACGATCCATACAGCGAGCCCGCCGGTGGGATCGCCTGGTCGCTGGCGGATGTGACCGTGACGGGGCTGCAATTTCGCCTCTGGCTGACCTGCGCTGAGGGGAGCGGGCCGCTCAAGGCGCGCCTGTGCTTCGACCCCGAGAGCCTTGACGGCGAAACGGTCAAGCGTGTCGCGCGCCAGCTAAAGCTGTTACTCGGCGGCGCGGCGGCGGACGCCGGCACGGCACTCGCCGGGCTACCGCTGCTCGACGATTCAGACCGCCAGCGGCTCCTGGTCGGGTTCAGCGGCACGTCATCGCCGATCCCTGACGCCTGCGTCCACGAGCTGATCGCGGCCCAGGCGGCCGCCTCGCCGGCGCGCGATGCCGTGGTCGACGAGCGCGGCGCGATCAGCTACTCAGAGCTGGACACGCGCGCAAACCAGCTCGCTCAGCGGCTGCGTCGCGCCGGTGTGGGCCCCGACGTAGGCGTCGGCCTGTGCACCGATCGCTCGGTCGACATGGTCGTCGGACTGCTCGGGATCCTCAAGGCGGGAGGGGCGTACGTGCCGCTTCACTACGAGCATCCGCCCGCGCGCCTGGCGCAGCAGCTCTCCGCGGCGGGAGCGCGCGCGCTGGTCACGCAGGAGGCGTTGCTCGGATCGGTGCCCGAGTTTGCCGGGGAGGTCATCTGCCTCGACCGGGACCGCGCGGGCCTCGACGCGGAACCCGGGACGGCGCCCGAGGTCGGCGTAGCGAACGAGAACCTCGTGTACGTCACCTACACGTCTGGCTCGACCGGCACGCCGAAGGGCGTCGGCGTCACGCACCGCAACCTCGTCAATTACGCCTCCCACATCGCAGCCGAGCTCGGGGCAAACAGAGAGCCGATGTCGTTCGGCGTCGTCACATCGATCTCGACCGACCTGGGCAACACGTCGGTGTACGGCGCGTTGTGCTCAGGGGGGACGCTCGTGCTCGTCAGCCCTTCGACCGCCGCAGATCCAGCGGCGCTCGCGGCCCAGTTCGAGCGGACGCCCGTCGACGTTCTCAAGATCACACCGTCGCATGCCGGGGCGCTGCTGGCCGGGGGCGATCCTGGGGTGCTGCCCCGACGCTGGCTGGTGATCGGAGGCGAGCGCGCGCCGTGGGATCTGATCGAGCGCGTCCGGGAAGTGTCCGACTGCGGGATCCTCAATCACTACGGGCCGACCGAGACGACCGTCGGCTGCTGCACTTACCCGGTCGGCGACGGTCCCGAGCAGTTTCAGCCGGCCACGGTGCCGATCGGGCGGCCGATCGCCAACACATCCTGTTACATCCTCGACGAGCTCAGCCAGCTCACTCCGATCGGGGTCGCCGGGCGGCTGTACGTTGGCGGATCAGGGGTGGCGAGGGGATACGTCGGACAGGAGGAACTGACCTCCGAGCGTTTCCTGCCCGATCCGTTCGCCGGCGCTGCTGGCGCGCGCATGTATGACACCGGCGATGTCGCCCGCTGGCTACCGGATGGGAAGCTCGAATTCCTCGGCCGGGTTGACGAGCAGGTCAAGATCCGGGGCTACCGCGTCGAGCCGGCGGAGGTCGAGACGGCGCTGCGCTCCCATGCCGAAGTGCACGACGCCGTCGTGGTTGCGCACGTCGGCGCGGCGGGCGACGCCCGGCTGGTCGCCTACTGCGCGGTCAGCGGCGCGGTCAGCCAGGAGGACCTGCGCGCGCACCTCGCCCAGTGGTTGCCGGAGTTCATGATCCCGAGCGCGATCGCGCGCCTGGAGCAGTTGCCGCGCACGCCGAGCGGAAAGATCGACCGGCTCGCGCTGCCCGATCCCGAGACGCCCTCGGATGCCACGGCCGAGTATGTCGCGCCGGGCTCGCCGATGGAGGAGGCGGTCGCCGCTATCTGGTCCCAGGTGCTCGGCGTGGAGCAGGTCGGCGTAGAGGAGGATTTCTTCGCGCTCGGCGGGCATTCGCTGCTCGCGACCCAAGTTGTGGCGCAGGTGCGCAGCGACTTCGCCGTCGATCTCCCGCTCCACAGCCTGTTCACCTATCCGACCGTGGCGAGCCTGACGGGCGAGATCGTGCGGATGATGGGCGACTCCGAGGGGGAGGAGACGGCGAGGCTGATGGCCGAGCTGGAAGGCCTCTCCGACGAGGAGGCCGAACGGCTCCTCGCCGCCGAGCCGGCGCCCCCGGATTCTAGGCCGCGCGCATGAGCACCTACACGCCGACGATCACCAGACGCTCGGAGGGCGGCCCGGGCCGGCTCTCCTACCCTCAGGAACGGCTGTTCCTGCTGGATCAGATCATGCCGGGGCTGGCCGCCTACAACGTGCCGACGCTGGTGAGGGTGCGGGCACACCTCGACCCCGAGCTGCTGCGGCGCGCATGTGAGCGCGTGGTGGCGCGGCACGAGATCCTCCGGACCCGGATCAGCCTGATCGACGGCGAGCCCACGCAGGAGGTCTCGCCCGAATCCGAGGTGCAGCTGATCGTCGAGGATCTACGCTCGAGGCCTGAATCCGAGCGGGAGGCGCAAGCCGCGGAGCTCCTCGGCGAGCTCGCCCGCCGTCCCTTCGACCTCGGCGGCGACACGCTGCTGCGGGCCGGACTGGTCCACCTCGCCGACGAACAGGACCTGCTGCTGATCGTCTTTCATCACATCGGCTCCGACCACGCATCGGGTGCGCTGCTGTTCGCCGAGCTCGACGCCGCGTACACGGCGCTCAGCGCGGGGACGGAACCTGAGCTTCCTGAGCTCCCGATCCAGTACGCCGACTACGCGCAGTGGCAGCGCGAGCATCTGGGTGGCGAGCTGCTCGACGAGCTGCTCGACTACTGGAAGGGCCAGCTGCTCGGCGCGCCCGATCGCCTCGACCTACCGACGGACCGACCGCGCCCGAGCGTGCAGAGCTATCGCGGGGCACTGCGCGAGTTCACGATCGATCGTGCCGCCGCCGAGTCGCTCCGTGAGCTCGCTCGTGGCCAGGGAGTCTCGACGTTCATGGTCCTGCTGGCGGCGTTCAAGGCGCTGGTTCACCGCTACACGGGTGCTGAGGACCTCGTCGTCGGGGCCCCGGTCTCCGGACGCCACTACGACGAGATCTCCAACCTGCTCGGCTTCTTCTCCAACACGCTCGCGCTACGCACCGATCTGTCCGGCGATCCGACTTTCGCGGAGCTGCTCGCCCGCGTGAAGGCAACGACGCTGGAGGCCCAGATCTACCAGGAGCTCCCGTTCGAGAAGCTCGTCGAAGCGCTCAACCCGGAGCGCGCCCAGAGTCATTCGCCGCTGTTCCAGGTCCTGCTCGGGTACGACGTCGCGCCGGCGGAGCCGGCGAGGCTCGAGGGTCGCGAGCTGGAGCACTTGCCGGTGCCGGGTTGGGCGTGGGCGCGCTTCGACCTCTCGATCGTCGTCCGAGAGGTGCCCGACGGCACCCTACGAGCGCAGCTGGAGTACGCCACGGACCTGTTCGATGAGGCCACGATCGACCGGCTGGTCGGGCATTACGAGGCTCTGCTGGCCGGCGTCGTGCGCGATCCTCTGCAACGTCTCTCCGAGCTCAAGATCCTCGCTTCCGATGAGCGCCGCCAGTTGGTGGTGCAGTGGAACGAGACGGAGCGTGTATATGACCGCCGTTGCCTGCACGAGCTGTTCTCCGAGCAGGCGGCGCGCGTTGAGGGCGCCGTTGCCGTCACTGCGGGAGATGAGCGAATCTCCTACCGCGAGCTCGACCAGCGCTCCAACCAGCTCGCGCGGGAGCTGGCAGGTCTGGAGGTGGGGACCGGGAGCATTGTCGGCATCTGCATGGAGCGCTCGGTCGATCTCGTGGTTGCGATGCTCGGCGTGCTGAAGAGCGGCGCAGCCTACGTCCCGATCGATCCGTCCTATCCGCCGCAGCGCCAGGAGTTCATGCTGGCCGACTCGGGCGCGCCCGTGCTGTTGACCCAGGAGCGCTTCCTGGGCGTCGTCGACGCGCGCGGTGCGAGCATCGTGTGTGTCGACCGCGACCGCGGTCGGATCGCTGAGCACAACAGCGGACCGGTGGTGATCGAGTCCAACCCCGAGCAGCTTGCTTACGTCATCTACACCTCAGGCTCCACCGGACAGCCAAAGGGCGTCGAGGTGACACACCGGTCGGTCGCGAACCTGGTCGCCTACATGCGCGAGCGCCCCGGGCTGGCCGAGCGCGACGTGGTAGCGAATCTGACCACGCCGGCGTTCGACCTATCGGTGCCCGACTGGTACCTGACGCTCACAACCGGCGCGCGACTGGCGATCATTCCTCGTGAGGCGACGTTCGACGGCGTGGAGCTGGCGGACTGGCTGGCTCGGATGGGTGCGACGTTCGTGCAGGCCACCCCCACCACATGGCAGCTGCTGGTGGACGCCGGCTGGAAGGGCAGCGCCGGGCTGAAGATCGTGTGCGGAGGCGAGGCGCTGCCCAGGGGGCTGGCGAACGAGCTCCAATCGCGAGGCGCCTCGCTCTGGCACATGTACGGGCCAACGGAAACGACGGTCTGGTCCTCGGTGCTGGAGCTCGAGCCCGACGACGGCCCGGTCAAGCTCGGCGGCCCGATCTCGAACACGACCTTCTACGTGTTCGACGCGCACCGCCAGCTGGTGCCAGTCGGCGTTCCGGGCGAGCTCTACATCGGCGGTGACGGACTCGCGCGCGGTTATCGCCACCGGCCCGAGCTGACCGCGGAGAAGTTCGTCGAGGACCCGCTCGGGGCCGGCCGGGGAAGTCGTTTCTATCGCACCGGCGATTTGGTGCGATGGCGAGAAGGGGGGACGCTCGAGTACCTGGGCCGGATCGACCAGCAGGTCAAGCTGCGCGGGTTCAGGATCGAGCTCGGCGAGATCGAGGCCGTCCTGGTCACCCACCCAGGGGTCAAGGCGGCGGTCGTGCTGGTGCGCGAGGATTCGCCCGGCGACCGGCGGCTCGTGGCGTACGTCGTTCCCACGGCCGTGCAGGCGCCCGACGTCGACGAGCTGAGGCGCTTGCTGAAGACGAAGTTGCCGCCGTTCATGGTCCCCTCGGCGTTCGTGACGATGGACGCGTTCCCGGTCACCGCGAACGGCAAGCTCGACCAGCGGTCCCTGCCCGCTCCCGACGGCGTGCGTCCCGATCTGGTGCGGTCCTATTCGGCTCCCGAGACGCCTGTAGAGGAGTCACTCGCTTCGATCTGGCGCGACGTGCTGGGCATCGACCGCGTCGGACTCGACGACGACTTCTTCGACCTCGGCGGTCATTCGATGCTGGCGGTCAAGATGCTCGCACGCCTGCGGGACACGTTCGGGCTCGAGCTCTACCTCGGACACGTGTTCGATCATTCGACGATCCGCGAGCTGGCGCCACTGGTGACGGTCGATCTGCTGGACAGCGCCAGCGACGAGGAGCTCGAGAAGCTGCTCGCTGACATGGAGCTCGGCGAACCATGATGCGCGACGGCGACAAGGGCAGTCTCGACCGGCGGATCGAGAACCTGAGCCCCGCTCAACGCGCGCTGCTTGAGCAACGCCTGATGCAGCGCAGGGTCGCTACCGCCCGGAAGAGCGGGATCCCCCGCCGCGAGATCGAAGGTCCGTGCCAGCTGTCCTTTGCCCAAGAGCTCCTGTGGCTGCTCAGCCAGGTGTTCGACGACGGCATCGCCTACAACGCTCCGGCTGCGTTCCAGCTTGAAGGAGCCCTGGACCTCGACGTGCTCCGGCGCGCCTTCGACGGTCTGGTGAACCGCCACGAGATCCTGCGCACGACCTATTCGGTGATCGACGGGCGCCCCGTGCAGATCATCGGCCCGCCATACGAGGTTGAGCTGAACGTGGTCGATCTTCGTGGACGGCCGGCCGACGAACAGAACACCGAGTCCCAAGAGATCCTCAAGGACGAGTCGAGGTTCCGCTTTGACCTGGTCAACGGGCCGGTGATTCGTCCGACGATCATCCGTCTCTCTGAGAATTCGAACATCCTGATGCTGAACATGCATCACGTGTGCACCGACGGCTGGTCGCGCACGATCCTGTACCACGACCTGACGGCGATGTATGAGGCGATCGTCAACGGGCGTCCGTCGCCGCTGACCCCGCTGACGATCCAGTACGCCGACTACGCGGTTTGGCATCGCGAATGGCTCGAGCGCGGCGTCGAAGGCGCGCAGCTGAACTATTGGACCAAGACGCTGGCCCGTGCGCCGTCGCGACTCGACCTGCCGACCGACTTTCCGCGTCCGCCGGTTCGCTCATACGTCGGGGACCAGATCAGTTTGATGCTCGATCTCGCCACGCGGGAGAGCCTGCGTGCGACCGCCCGCAGCGGCGATGCCACGCTGTTCGTCGCGTTGCTGGCCCTGTTTGCCGAGCTGCTGCACCGCTATTCGGGCCAGGACGACGTCGTCATCGGCACGCCGTTCGCTGGCCGGAACCGGACCGAGCTCGAGTCGATGGTTGGCTACTTCATCAACCCGCTCGCGCTGCGGGTCGATCTGTCCGGCGATCCGACCTTCTCGGAGCTGATCGCCCGGGCGCGCGAGACCACGCTGCAGGGTTTCGCGCACGCGGACGTCCCGTATGAGACGGTCGTCCGGAAGATCAATCCCGAGCGTGACCTGAGCCAGACGCCGGTGTTCCAGGCGATGATCGTCATGCACAATCCCGCCTGGCAGACCCAGCGGCCGAAGTTCGAGCCCGAGGGCATCCGCTGCGCCGAGATCACGCACGAGAAGGGCTGGTCGAAGTTCGATGTCCTGATGGGGATGAGCGAGCGTACAAACGGGCTCAACACCACCTGGGAATACAGCACCGAGCTGTTCAAGCCCCACACGATCGAGCGGATGATGGAGCACTTCAGGACGCTCGCTGAGGGCGCCGCGAGCGGGGGCGATCGACGACTCTCGCAGCTGTCGATGCTGTCGAATTCGGAGCGCGCCAAGGTGCTGGTGTCGTGGAATCCGCGCTCGGAGCCGGCGCAGGAGGATTCGATCAGGTCGCTGTTCGAGCGCCAGGCGGCGCGTCAGCCCGGGGCCACCGCCGTCGTCTGCGCCGACGAGCGTCTGACCTTCGACGAGCTGAATCGGGGCGCGAACCGGATCGCCGCGCTGCTGGCGCGGCATGGAGTGCGCCCGGGGACGCTCGTGGCGATCCTGATGGAGAAGTCGATCGACCTGGTGCCGGCCGTGCTCGGAGTGATGAAATCCGGTGGCGCCTACGTTCCGCTCGATCCGAACTACCCGGCCGACCGCCTGGAGTTCATGCTCGCCGACGCGCAACCGAAAGTACTGCTCACGCATGAGCGGCTGCTCGGAGACTTGCCGAAGACCGGCGCCGTGACGATCGCCGTCGACGTGCCCGAGACGCTTGACGGCTGCTGCGAGGAGAACCCAGCGGCGACCTCATCGGGCGATGACCTCGCCTACGTGATCTACACGAGCGGTTCCACCGGCAAGCCGAAGGGGGTGATGATCACCAACCGCAGCATCGTCAGCGCGCATTTCGCCTGGGAGAGCGCCTATCGTCTGAGCGAGCTAACCGCTCACCTGCAAATGGCGAGCTTCTCCTTCGACGTGTTCACCGGCGACCTGGTCCGGTCTCTGCCCGCGGGGGCAAAGCTCGTCCTCTGCCCGGTGGAGGTCACCGTTGATCCCCCGCGGCTCTACGAGTTGATCGTGCGCGAGGGTGTGGATGCCGCAGAATTCGTTCCGGCGACGGCTTCTCTGCTGTTCGAGTATGCCGAGCGGGAAGGTCTCTCGCTTCAGAACATTCGCCTGCTGGCGGTCGCCAGCGAGGCGTGGCGCAACGAGAAGTACGACCTCTACAAGCGCCTGACCGGACCCGGCACGCGGCTCGTGAACTCCTATGGCCTCACCGAGGCAACGATCGACAGCACCTGGTTTGAATTGTCGGCCGGCACCGAGTTGGCGCCCGGCCGCTTCGTCCCGATCGGGAAGCCGTTTGCGAACACCCGCGTGTACATCGTCGACGCCAACTTCGAGCCGCAGCCGGTCGGGATCCCGGGTGAGCTGTGCGTTGGCGGCGTGGCGGTTGGCCGTGGCTACCTGAACCGTCCGGAGCTCACCGCCGAGAGGTTCCGGCCCGATCCGTTCAGTGACGAGCCGGGGGCGCGTCTGTACCGGACGGGTGATCTTGCTTGCTGGCTGCCCGACGGAAACATCGAGTTCATGGGGAGAACCGACCGCCAGCTGAAGATTCGCGGCTTCAGGATCGAGCCCGGAGAGATCGAATCCGCACTCGAGCGCCACGCGGCCGTGCGGGCGGCGGCCGTGACCGAGCGCAAGGATGAGCACGGGGACTCGCGCCTGGTCGCGTATCTGGTTCCGGTGAGCAGCGGCAAGTCGCCGGCTCCGGACGAGCTCAGGACGCTGGTCGCCGATTCGCTGCCCGCGTACATGATCCCGTCCGCCTGGGTGGTGGTGGAGTCCGTTCCGCTGACCCCGAACGGGAAGGTCGATCTGGACGCGCTGCCCGAACCCGAGTTCGACCGGTCGGCTGCGACCGACGAGCTGGTGCTTCCCCGGACCGAGACAGAACGGGCGCTCGCCGTGATCTGGACAGACGTACTCGGGGTGCAGGAGGTCGGTGTGTTCGACAACTTCTTCGCCCTGGGCGGGCATTCACTGCTTGCGGTTCGCCTGTTCTCAGAGATCGAGCGCAAGCTTGGGATCCGGCTCTCGCTCGCATCCTTGTTCCGGGGGGCAACGATCGCCGAGCTCTCCGAGCTGATCGATCAGGACCAGGACGCCGATCAGGCATGGTCGTCGATCGTGCAGATGCGCTCGGGTAAGGGCGAGAAGCCCCTGTTCCTGGTCGGCTGGGCAGGCGGCGAAGTGCTCGGCTATCGGGAGCTCGTGGACAGCGTCGCCTCGGAAGTCCCGATCTACGGTCTGCGCGCACCGGGCGTGGATGGAGACGTTCTGCCGCTCGCCACGATCGAGCAGATGGCCGCGCATTACATCGAAGAGATTCGGACGTTCCAACCCCACGGCCCGTACCGGATCGGCGGTTATTGCTTCGCCGGCCTGGTCGCCTACGAGATGGCGACGCAGCTCGTCGACGTGGGGGAGAAGCTCGAGCTGCTCGCCCTGATCGACGCCTACCCCGACGGCTCGTCGCGACGACCCAGTCGGCTTGAGCAGGAGCGGGTCAAGTTCAGGGCGTTCATGGACAGCGGCGTCCGCGGAAAGGCCGCGTGGATTCGGCACCGCGCCCGGAATGTCAAGAACAGAGTCCGTGAAACGGCCTACCTGGCCAGTGGGAAGCTGGTCTACGACGTGCTGGCCAGCCGACGGTTGGAGCGCATTCCGCGCCTGCCCTGGCGCCTGGTGCTGATCACGAGTAGCCGGGCGCGCACGATGTACAAGCCCCGGCCGGCGAATGTCAGGATCGATTTCTTCCGCGCTCAAACCGACCACGACGATCGGCCGACTCCGTGGGAGTCGCTCGCGCTCGGCGGGGTCGAGCTACGTCAGGTGGTCGTCCCGGAGATCAACCACGAGAGCATGATGCACGTGCCGCACGTACAGGTGCTGGCGTCAGAGCTCGCGCTGACGCTGGAGAGAGCCG
>ODAK010000581.1_pt1 | contig 42090 bp, 35 predicted proteins | sample 1539591 | NCBI WGS metagenome assembly ODAK01 (sample SAMEA3539303, study PRJEB22396) | soil metagenome | biome: tundra; feature: field; material: soil | place: USA | collected 2010-05 | depth 0.15 m
GCGGAATAGACTCCGGCGACGGAGATGCTGAGAAAAATTGTGGAAAGCAAAACGTGATGCGGCTGCACGCTGAGAAAAAATCCGGCGGCTCCGGCGAATGCGCATCCGGCATAGGTCCGGTGCGGCTGGCGCGTTCTATCGGAATGCGCGCCGACAAAAGCCATCACCGCGACCGCGAACAAATAGGGCGCGGTGGTGAGGACGCCGACCATCCGATCGGAATAACCTGAAAAGTTTTTCACGAGTTGCGGGAGCCACAGGCCGAGTCCGTAGGACGTCCAGGTGAGGGCGAAATATGCGCCGCAAAGAAGCCACGTTTCGCGGCGGGCGATCACGTCCAAGAGAATGGAGCGGCGGCCTGGCGAGTTGACGTCCGGCTCACGACGCTTCCCTTCCGCACCTAAATTTCCTTCCCTCTCAATCGCTGCCAGCAGAGTGTCGCGCTCGGCGGCGTCAAGCCACGCGGCGTCACGCGGTTTTTCGGTGAGAATAAATCGAACGGACGCGCCGAGCAGAATTGCAGGAAGCCCTTCCATCAGGAAAAGCCACTGCCAGCCGGTTAGATGACCGACTCCGTTCAGGGAAAGAAGAGCGCCGCTCAGCGGCCCGCCGATCAATCCGGAAACGGGCGAGGCCATCATGAGCCACGAAACGCTGCGGGCGCGGGCGGAGGCGGGAAACCAGTACGTGAGGTACAAGATTACGCCGGGATAGAATCCTGATTCCGCGGCGCCCAGCAAGAATCGGAAAGTGTAAAAGCCAGCGGGCGTGTGGACAAACATCATGCCGGAAGAAATCACGCCCCAACAAATCATGAGCGCGGCGAGCCACCGGCGCGCGCCGAATTTCACGAGCGCGAGGTTGCTGGGGACTTGGAACAACAGGTAGCCGACGAAAAATATTCCCGCGCCGAGTCCGTAAACTGAATCGCTGAAGCGCAGCACGGATTTCATTTGCAGCGCGGCGAATCCGACGTTGACGCGGTCAAGGTAGGCGACGACGTAGAGCGTAAATAAAAATGGGAGTAGGCGGGCGGAAACTTTGCGGATGACGGACGCTTCGGTGCCGCACATGTTGCTCGGTGACATGTTTGCCTACGGAGCGGAACGTAGAAGTCGTGTCATAAGTGCTATGACCGCGCGTGAATAAAGCGCAGGGGTTAAAACCCCTGAATTTGCGGCCGTTTCGGCATGACTGAAGTCTTGCCCTGTTACGCTTCTTCTTCGGGAACGATTTTTCTCTTAACAATTACTTCGATACGCGCAACAAGACTACGCCGTGACCGGGAATCGTCGTGGCGTATGTGACTTCCATGACGGGCAAATCCTTGCCCGCCCAAACATCGCGCGCGTGGACGCGGCCTGTGAATCCAAGTGTCGGGAAGTCCACATGCATATCCACTGGCGCGCCATTTCGATTGAACATGCCGATGGCTTTCGAGCCATCGGCGAGCGTGCGCGCCCAAATTTCCAGTGGACCTTCGGCCCAAATTCGATCGGCCTGATTGCCGAGAGGATCCTGGTCGATGGCGATCACTTCTTTATTTGTAAGCAGCGCGATGGTTTCGGGCGTCATCTTCGTGAGGTCGTTGCCTGCGAGCAGCGGCGCGGCGAGAAGCGCCCAAAGGCTCATGTGCGTGCGATATTCGTCGGGTTTCATGCCGCCATTGCCGACTTCCAGCATGTCAGGATCATTCCAGTGTCCGGGGAGAGCAAACTTGGAAAGTCCGGCCTGACCGAATCCGATATTGGACATGCTGGCATAGCGATCTGAAATATCATCTGTGGTGCGCCACAGATTCCCTCCCACTTGCGCGCCCCAGCGCCACACTGCATCCTCGCCATACTGGCAAAGACTGTAAACGATGGGGCGGCCAGTCTTCAGAAGTGCGTTGTGCATTTTCGTGTACGCATCCGTCATCATCAGATGAGCGGCAGCGGGCGTGGGCGCAGTCTTCATCACATCGCGAAAGCTGCAGAGGTCGTATTTCAGGTAGTCAATTCCCCAGGCGGCATAAGTTTGCGCGTCCTGTTCCTCGTGATTCAGGCTGCCTTCAAAACCGGCGCAGGTTTTTGCTCCGGGAGAAGAATAAATTCCCAGCTTCAGGCCTTTGCCGTGGACATAGTCGGCCAGCGCTTTCATGTTGGGAAATTTCTCGTTGGTCTGGATGACGCCCTGCGCGTCGCGCGTCCCTTCCCAGGTGTCGTCGATATTGATGTAGACGTATCCGGCGTCGCGCATTCCTGAGGAGACCATCGCGTCGGCCTGAGCGCGGACAGTGGCGTCGTCAATTTTGCGCGCGAAGTGATTCCAACTGTTCCAGCCCATGGGCGGAGTGGGCGCGATTTTTGGTGCTTGAATCTGAAGAGACGTCTGAGAGGCCAGCAAAGTGGCGCCGCAAAGCGCGAAAGTAGCGAAAAACAGACGGTAGGACTGGATACGCATGATCAACCTCCACGCGAAATCTGAGTCAGCTAAGCCGAGTAGAATCCATGAGTTGCATTAAATCATGCTTGGATGCAGTTCGGTACGCAAAGATTTCGTTGGCTTTTTGCAAGGAAATAGAGTACTCTGTGGATGCGTTTGTTGCTCTTGTATAACCTTTAGATTCGCGTAAGGGGCTGCAAGTTCACTCTTGTGGCCTTTTTTGTTGTACGGCTGGAGGCAGTTCAGAAGCACCAAATAGCTCAAATAGAAAAGAGCATCAAATTGAAAGAACAAGGAACAGTAAAGTGGTTCAATGCCAGCAAGGGCTTCGGATTCATCCAGCGCCAGTCCGGCGAGGACGTATTCGTCCACTTCTCGGCGATCCAGTCGGAAGGCTACAAGTCGCTGAACGAAGGCCAGGCGGTTGAATTTGAAGTGACCACGGGCCCCAAGGGTCTGCAGGCATCGAACGTCTCCAGCCTGTAAATCTACTCAAGGGCGGACTCGCTAAACGCGGGTCCGCCCTTTTTTCATAACCAGTTGGTGAAATCCGAGGAGGATTCTTGAAAGCTCTCCAAGAAGGCGCGTACATCAAGCACTTCCAGTACGGTTTGGGTGTAGTAACGGAATCGGATAGCGAGCGGACATTAATCGAATTTGATCTGCACGGGCCAAAGAAATTTGTGACCAGCATCATGGTGGTCGAAGCGGCCGAAGGCACGCCGCCAAAGCGCAAGCGCGCGAAGCGAGCGAAGAAAGCAGTCGCCAAGTCAGACGTTGCGGCCGTTGCGGTTGAACAGGCCGAAAGCGCTGCGGCGGCCAAGTGATCAATGAAATCGTAGTTCAATTTGGGGGGTTTAGAGCGAAGGGCTCGGTACGCGAATACATGTTCACGGTGCGCGAACAGGCGAATGAGCCGCGTGAATTTACGCTGACTATTCCGATTGTAGCGTTTGACGAGCGTCGGGTGCGGTATCAAGATGCGCCGGACGTATGCTCCTTGAAATTGCGCAAGGAATTGGCGGCAAGCGCGAATCATCCGGTACCGTCGCATTACGATATTACCGACGCGGAGCTGGCGGATTACAAAGGCGCGCATGCACCGCGCCCGTCGAAGAATCCATTTTCGCGCAAGACATCGCAAGATAACTAGCAGGCAGGCGCAAAATAGGCGCGTCTGGTAGAATGCAGCGGGCGGGGGAAATAGCCCGATTCACGTTGAAACATCTCGGTCCATAATCAGCTTTGAATTACCGGTACAGAGCGACGGCGCGGACACCGGATTCTGGGAGAGGATGATATGAAGAACCTGTTCGTAGGGAATATGAGCTTTCAGACCGCCGAAAGCGAGATTCGCGCTGCGTTCGAGCCATTCGGACAGGTGACGCGTGTCCACGTCGTAATGGATCGGGAGACTGGCCGGGCACGCGGCTTCGCGTTCGTCGAAATGCCAAACGACGAAGAAGCCGGCAAAGCCATTGCGGGGCTGGATGGCAAAGATGTTGGCGGACGCAATTGGAAAGTGAATGAAGCGCGTCCGAAAGAGCGTAGCGGTCCGCCAAGCGGTGGTGGCGGGCGGGGTGGAAGCGGCGGAGGCGGGCGCGATGGTGGTGGTGGTGGTGGTGGCGGCCGTGGACGTTTCTCAAACGAGGATTATCGCGAAGCCGCGCGGCAACCGCGCGAGCCACGCTGGTAGAAGTAGAAACAGGCTATAGCCCGGCTGCGACATTGTTCGCGCCGTATCCTGATTGCGAGGAGAGCTAATGTCAAAGATCACTTTTCAAAAACGCCAAAAGGAAATGAAGCGCATCGAGAAGCAAAAAATGAAGGCGGAACGCCGGCAACAGAAGAAAGTTCCCGGAGAAGGCGAAGCAACGCCGTCGTTTCTCGATGAACCGATTGAACTAATGACCGGGCCTTCACCGTTTGAACCGGAAGCGTAAAGAAAATCAGTAGCAGGCGCGTTTCGTTCTAAACCAAAAAAACTTTTTTGAACGTGAGCGACACACCCGGATACGGGTGTGTCTATACGACGGAACATTCCCGTTTCCAAATCACTTTTTATAGGTCCGTCGGAGGAATGTCAGGAAATTTCGGCGGATACTTGCGCGTTATCGCGTGAGTTGTTTTCAAAGAACATGTGGTGAACGCGGGAGTAGATGAGCGTGAGAGCGAAGAGCCCAACCAACTGGAAGATCATGCGCATGGATGGGCTGAGGTACGGCCCGCTATCCATCACCAGCGCGACCCAGCCTGCGTGCGCGCCGCCGAACAGCATCGCCAAGAATGGAACGCTCAGCATGATCCAGCCAAAGAGGAGAGCGGCGGTAACCGCAAGCGCCAACAATCCTTTGCGGCCGGTTGCCGAGATGAATGAGTACGCGAGAGCGCAGGCGCCCAATAGGCCGCAAGTGACAGCTACGGCTGGGGTCGTGCCGAAGAAAATCAACGCTTGGAAGAGAATCCACACTGCGGCGATGCGCCGGACGAATGAATCTTTAAAACCGTAGACGATCGCAGTGTATGCCAGCCCGACGGAAAGAAGCGCGTTGGCTCTGAACACATACACATACAGCGAAATCCACTGTGGCCGAAGGATGAGAACCGACGGCCTGGCGAACACCGTGAATCGGTAAGAGCGGACCCAGCAAAGTACAGCGCCAATCGCGACAGCGTAGGCCACGGGACGCCGCCAAGTCAGCGAGAAAACCACGCGCGTCACTGACACCCAGAACCAGAGCTTCCCCTTCTGCGGCACGGCTTCGAGCAGATCACCGATGATGGAGGCCGCGCGTGCTTGCGTGGTGAAATTCGCTATGATCCGTTCAGCAAAAGATTCGCTACGCATTTGTGCCCTCCAGTAAATCGAGGCCTTTCAGCAAACTTTGGAAAGAGCGCTGCGCTTGAAGCACCGCCGCGCGGCCCGGTTTTGTGACGGTGAAGAAGCGCTTTGCGCGGCCACCGCGCTCGGGCGTGGGGTCTCCCATTTGCGACCGCACGAGGCCCTTTTCTTCGAGGCGGTCGAGCGTGGTGTAGAGAGCGCCGGGCGCCGGCTCCCGGCGCGTGCAGTTCGCAATCTCCGCGCGAATCGTGGCGCCGTAGGCGGTGTCGTCCAGACGCAGAATTGCGAGGAGAACAATTTGTTCAAATTCACCGAGGGATGGAGTCCGTCCCATAATAACTACAATGTAGGTAATTGACGCGCGGATGTCAAGCGGTATGCTGCCTCACGCGCCGAATGATGCAAGGCTTGGAATCCCCGCAAACGAACGAAAGCTCGCCGCAATCATGCCGGCGAGCTTTCCGTCCGTTAGCATTGTTCACTTGCGAATCGTGGCTACTGATTCTCGTGATGTTCCGATTCGTTGCGCGGCGCGCTCTTCTCGAGAACATTGATGAGGTGGCGACCGGACTCAGGTGTGCGCGTCCTTCCGCCCATGATGATCTCGCGAGCGGTGAGTTTGCGTCCGTACACGTCGGCGTTGGCGTCGTTATCCGGGCGAATCGTTGAACCTTCGAGCGAAATGCCCGCGAAAAGCCCGCGTGCACGTGAGTAGCTCAGGATCTCAGCGCGCATATACGCGTCGGTTTCCGCCGAGACCGTGCGGCCCTTTGGTCCCGCCGCTGCTGAAGCATCGCCGCCGAGTTTTACTTTGCTATCGAGAATGGATGCCATTCCGCGGTCGTTCATCACCAACAGGACAACGTCAGTGGCTTCCGCGCCGATTTGAAACCCGAAGCTTCCGCCTTCCAATGCATACATCGCGGGAGCGCCCCAGGGACCGTTAAAATGCGGGCCTGTGCGGCAAACCATTGCGCCGCGGCCGTAGCTGCCGCCAACTCCAAACGCGACTTTGGTGAGCGATGGAAATACGATCACGCATTCGGCCTTCTCCAACAGTTCCTGTGGAATGTTGTCGGGCACGTTGATGATTTCCTGCATCACCACACCGCAATTCTCCAGTCGTTCTTGTTCTTTGTTCGCTGCCCACGCAGCGCCTGCCAACACTAGAACTGAAACTGCAATCATTGTCTTACGTAGCATCGTTGTCCTCCATGTTCAGATTGGATTCAGATACGGTGATTCTTAGATGGTCCAAATTCTCGGCAGCATCGGCCCGTAGCGCTGAGCGTGATTTCGTTTCCGTTCAACTTTTCTGCCTGCCGCCAACCACCAGCAGAGCAATTCCGCCGGCCAACGCGATGGCTCCAATAATCGGCGGAAGAGGAATCGTTTTCTGCTCGTCGGCGGTCGCATGAATTGGGCCGACGTCTATGATCTTCTCGCGATGGGTATAGTGGATGCCTTGATACGCGAGCGCCAAAGCACCGAGAACCACGAGCAGAATCCCAACCATCGAAAGTGGTTTCATGTTTTCTAATCCGCTCCTCCGACACGAGACCCAATTACGAAACGAAGCCCAACTACGATGCGAGCCGTCGCCCCTGAAGTACACGAATCAGGAGTACGATAATCGCCAGCACCAGCAGAATGTGAATGAATCCCCCGAGCGTGTAGGAACTGACCATTCCCAGGAGCCACAAAACAACCAGAACTACGCAGATTGTCCAAAGCATTTGGAACCCCCATTTATTTTCGATGATGCAGAACTCTGTTTCGTCGCGTTTTAAAATGAGGCAGGCAAAGAAAATGGCAAGGGAAATGTCTGTCTATCGCGCGACGATGCGGGAACATCTTACGCGCTGATGAGGAATGCCGCTGTGCTATACCGGACACAACCGGCATTTTGTTTTCCCGCAATAAAACAAACTAATCGGAGCGAACACCTTGTCTAAGAGGACTTGGCTGGGGCCCAAATAGATGGAAGGCGCCCTACGCGCCCGATCTACCTCTCACGAAATGCAGTATGAGCACGATCAGGCCAACAACCAGGACAATATGAATCAAACCGCTGGTAATGTGAAATGCAAAAAAACCAAGCAACCAGAGAACAATCAGAATCGCGGCGATTATCGCAAGCATTTTCCCCTCCTTTTTTCGGTCAATTGCCAACGGATTAGCAGCAAGCAAGATTCCCTGCGGTGAGTCGGTGGGATTTTACGAAAACATAGCGTTGCCGTCTGTGCGGTAGTGCACACAACAGTGGAGTGAGCGATACAATTTTTATGTGAGCAAAACAGTCCGCTGAATTAGAGCCATCTGCGGGATGAAAGACATTTAAGGCGCGCAGGTAGTCACCACGAGCGGCAGTCCCTTTCCACGATCGAACAAACTCGGATGCAAAGCCGGATTTGCGGAGCGGCCTTCCCTGTAGTGAGTTCCTTCCCAACCGTGTGGGAACGGATGGAAAGATACCAGGAGTTTCGTAAGCTGGTTCGCCTCGAAAGATCTCTGGAGAGAAGCCATCACCTTGGCCTGTATTACATTTGTAGCCGCCGTAATCTCAGTGTCGCCCAACTCTGTAAATAGAACGCCGAAGACCGCATCCGTCTCGAACCAGCCCGCAAGGTCGGTCTCTCGCACGCTATCGGTCACGCAATCGACACCTTGCCGCAAGAACGCCACATCGCCTGTCACGCCAATCGAAGCCTTGCGGCCAATCACCAACAGAAGAAGTGTCTTGTCAGACCGCTCGGATCTCTTTCGCTCTCGCCAGAACATGCGATGAAAGTGGGCGTCAGAGCGCAGACTCGCCGCGTTTTCCATCTCGATTGACGCTCGATCTGCGCTGCGCCGGCCGTTCTTCGAGCGAAACGTGGTATCGCCGCCGTCGGTGCGCCTCTTGTTTCTTCCGGCAAAAATGCTAGGTATAAACAAAGATTGTTGGCCCTGTGCAACACGTGCTGTCCGCTTATCTAACGGCCAACATTGAATCGAAGAAATTTCCGAAGCCACACTGTTAATCATGTCGACGGAATCTATCTGTTCACTTCTGCACACTCGCTGATGACGCGCGCGCGATTCCCGTACGCGGAAAAGTGCGAACCGAATTGGGATGGTGGCGGCATCCCAAACCGGCCGTTGTTCGCAACCTCCTGCCAAATGAATGGTTGCACGATTGGAAATTTGGACGTGCAGATGCAGGAGAAAGAAAGTCTAAGAACGATTCCAATCTCAATGGATGGCACTACCACCCAATGAATAACTATCGAAATCTCAACTGTGCAATATAGGACAGACGAATCTCGAAGTATATGGTCGGATGAGGTGCACGGAGAGTAGTCAAATGATGGATATGACAAACGACGGGTTGCTCCTCATCGACGGCGACCTCGCGGATGCCAGGAAAGTAATGGAAGCACTAACCAGACCTGGCCAGCCCCACGTGGAATGGGTAAAGAGTCTCTCTGAGGGGCTGCAGCGCTTGAAGCAGCAGGGGATCGCTGGAATTTTGGTCAATTTATTCCTGCCAGATAGCAGAGGAATCGACACGTTCGACAAAACGCTCGCCGCGGCCGGCAATATCCCCATCCTGGTGCTCTGCGGAGCAAACAATGAAAGCATCGGCAAGCTGGCCGTCGAAAAGGGGGCGCACGATTTTCTTCTGAAGGATCATCTGGATACCTATTCGCTGACACGCGCCGTGAGCGGCATGTTCGAGCACGGAAAGACGGCGGATGCGCTCTTCGTGGAGAAGGAACGCGCCGAGGTCACTCTGAATTCCATCGGCGACGCGGTGCTCAGCACTGACATCGAAGGAAACGTCACATATTTGAATACTGTAGCGGAGTGCATGACTGGATGGGCACGGGCAGAGGCAGTGGGCCGCCCCCTTACTGAAGTTTTCAACATTATTGACGGGACGACCCGTGAACGCTGCGAAAATCCCATGGAGCTGGCTGTTCGCGAAAACAAGACCGTCAGTCTTACCGCAAATTGCATTCTGATCCGGCGCGACGGTTATGAGGCGCCAATTGAAGATTCCGCGGCGCCGATTCACGACCGTGGCGGATGGGTAACCGGAGCTGTAATCGTGTTTCACGATGTGAGCGCGGCGAGGAAGATGTCACTGCAACTTTCCCATTTGGCCCAGCACGACGTTCTCACGGACCTGCCAAACCGAATGCTGCTAAACGACCGGCTTCAACAGGCCATTACAATGGCTCGGCGGCACGGATACCGCATCGCCGTTCTGTTCATGGACCTGGACCGCTTCAAACACATCAATGATTCGCTGGGCCACGTGGTTGGCGATCAGCTACTGCAGGCAGTAGCGGCACGCCTCGAACGCTCTGTCCGCGAATCAGACACGGTAGGCCGGCAGGGAGGCGATGAATTTGTAGTGGTACTTTCCGAACTGGTTGCGGCGGAAAATGCGGGCATCAGCGCGGCAAAACTTCTTGCCGCTCTCACCTTGCCTTATCACATTGGTCCTCACGACGTAAGCGTGCCCGTCAGCATCGGAGTCAGTATCTACCCGGATGACGCCGAAGACGCGGAAACACTCATCAATAACGCCGACACCGCGATGTATCACGCCAAGGAAAATGGACGGAACAATTACCAGTTTTTCAGGCAGGAAATGAACATTCGCGCGGTTGAGCGCCAGTTCATCGAAGGCAGTTTGCGTGTCGCGCTCGAGCGCAATGAATTCTCGCTGTATTATCAGCCGAAAATAGACCTCGGTACCGGAACCATCACAGGCGTCGAAGCGCTTCTGCGCTGGCGTCATCCGGAACGCGGATTCATTCCTCCGGCGGAATTTGTGCCGATCGCCGAGGACACTGGTCTAATCCTTCCCATCGGCCAATGGGTCTTGCGCGAAGCCTGCAGGCAATCGCGCGAGTGGCTGGACGCAGGATTTGCGCCCATGCCCATGGCTGTCAACATTTCCGCTGTGGAATTCCGCAGCAAGGATTTCGTGGAAAGTGTTCGCGAGATTTTGGCTGAATCCAAGCTTGACCCGCGATGCCTGGAACTTGAGCTTACCGAAAGCGTCTTGATGAAGCATGCCGAATCTACCGTCACCATGTTGAAGTCGCTGAAAGATATTGGAGTTCAGCTTACTGTCGATGATTTCGGCACGGGCTATTCAAGCCTGAGTTATCTCCGGCAGTTCCCGGTTGATTCGTTAAAAGTGGACCAGTCATTCGTGCATGAGATTTCATCCCATCCGGACGACGCGGCAATCGTGAGCGCGGTAATCAGCATGGGAAACAGCCTGAAAAAACGCGTAATCGCCGAAGGCGTGGAAACACGAGAGCAACTGGACTTTCTGACCGCCGAAGGCTGTGAGGAAGCGCAGGGTTACTATTTCAACCGTCCAATGGTTGCGAATCAGTTTGCCAAACTGCTGGAGGCCGGCGTTTCACACATGATTCCCAATTAAAGTGGCGCACAGCCCGCCAACGTGCTAGAATGTTGTGAACTGGGAGTTCCCTCTTGCCGCTGGTAATCCCAAAGAGCCGGGATCCGCGTTGCCCCGAACAAAATTTGAGAAGTGTGCAATATTGAACAGTCTGGGATATTCGAAAGCGGTATTATATTGGACGAGGGAGGGGTGTATGCCCCCTCCTCTCGCGGTACCTTTATATGAACAACAAAAAATTAGCGGCCAAATCGCCACCCGGCAAAGGCGCCAAGCCCAACTTCAACGCGCAGCACTTTTTGGACTCAGTTGGAGTTGCGCGCAAAGCCGCTGAATACCGGCGTAACGAAATTGTTTTCACGCAAGGCGATCCCTCGACTGATGTCCTCTACATTAAAAAGGGCGGAGTCAAACTTTCTATCGTCAATGAAAATGGCAAGGAAGCAGTCGTCGCTATACTGGGCCCCGGAGATTTCTTTGGCGAAGGCTGTCTGGCAGGACAAATACTACGCATGGGCTCGGCGACAGCCATCACTCCCACTGAAGTCTTGATCATCGAAAAGGAAGAAATGATTCGCGTCCTGCACGCGGAACACGAATTCTCCGATCGATTTATTTCCTACATGCTTGGACGCAACATTCGCATTGAAGAAGACCTGGTCGACCAGCTTTTCAATTCCAGCGAAAAGAGGCTGGCGCGCACGCTTCTCCTTTTGGCCCGCTACGGCAAGCAGGACAAGCCGCAACGCGTCGTCCCCAAAATTTCCCAAGAAATGCTGGCCGAAATGATCGGCACCACTCGTTCGCGCGTGAATTTCTTCATGAACAAATTCCGCAAGCTGGGCTTCATCAAGTACAATGGCGGCGATCATCATGATGGACTTCATGTGGATAGCTCGCTGCTCAGCGTTGTTCTGCACGACTAAATCTGAACTCTGCATTAGTGATTTGTAATTCTCCGTGCCCGCGACGGCCGGATTTATTCTCTTCAAAAACTACCGCTTCCCGTTTCCGAAGAGCCCGGCCAGAGGCCATCGCCTGCCGATTATTGGGTCAAAACGGCACAGGACTCGTTTATCGTATAGATATAATTGGACTTAGGTGAAAGCAGCCTGAAATTACTAAGTTTTCAATAGTGTGCAATATAGTACAGTCAGGTATTCGTGCCGCTCCTAGAATGCTCGAACGAACGGCAAGACAGGACGACAGGAATACACACCAAGGCCGGTTGTATCTCTTGCTTGCCGTTCGCTACTTTCTTCAGTGTCCTTGAATTTCCGCGAATCAATTCCAATTCCCTCCGCAGCAAATCAAGGTTAGCATCTGTTCCGACGCCAATGACTTCAAGTAGCTCAACGACTAGCGGAGATCGCGCCTGGATCAGTCGCCACAAACGCCACCGAAAGATTCGATAAGAATCTTTGGGAAGGGTCACGTTGTGCCTTACGGCCACCTGGCCGCGGCTTTGCTGTGCGGCGTATTGCTCCGCTGGTTTTTCGTTTCACATTTCCATCCCTACGCAGGCGACGTGCAGTTCTACGAAGAGCTCGCGCGCAACTGGTTCTATCACGGCGTGTTTGGACGCAACATGTGGGGCCAGTTGCTTCCTTCGGATATGCGTATGCCCGGCTATCCCGCATTCCTGGCCGCGATTTACGGAACGCTGGGAAGGTCGCGGGCCGCGGTAACGTCTGTGCAGGTTGCTGTTGACCTGATAACCTGCGTCCTGACGGCGCTGATCGCGGCGCGACTGGCTCCAGCCTCAAAAAGAAAACTGGTGGCGACAATTGCTCTCTGGCTGGCCGCTCTGTGCCCCTTCACAGCAAACTACACAGGTGTGGTACTGACGGAAACTCTCACAACGTTCATCACCACGCTGGCGATACTTGTTTTTGTTCGGGCACTGACGCACCCGGACATGAACATCTCTCGCGATTCGATTTCAAGGATCCTGCTTTTCAAATACGTGGGATGGTTTTTTCTGGGCGGCCTGATCGTCGGTCTGGGAACTTTGGTGCGGCCCGAAACACCTCTGCTGCTGATCGCGATGGGCGTCGTCCTTTGCGTTCGCTGGCGGCGCCCCGCCGACTGGTGGAAACTCGCGCTCGCAATCCTGTGGATGGGCGCGGGATTAATCTTGTCCCTTTCGCCATGGGCTGCGCGGAACGCTCTGCATCTCGGGCGCGTGCAATTCCTTTCAGCGCGCTACACTGAAACACCCGGTGATTACGTGCCGCGCGGTTTTTATGCCTGGACGCAAACGTGGATGGTGAAATTTGGCGACGCCTACTCAGTGACCTGGAAACTGGGCGAGAAACTGCCTATCGATCTCAACGCGATTCCGGCCAGCGCATTTGATTCACAGGCCGAACGCGCTCGGGTGGGGGAACTCGTAAATGAATACAACAAGCGCACGCTTGTGACTCCCGCGCTGAATCGTCAATTCGCGCAACTGGCCAGCGAACGCGCCGCGCAGCATCCCGTGCGCACGTACATATTTATTCCGATTGAGCGCGCATGGTGGACGTGGTTTACGCCGCGCATTGAGCTGCTTCCCTACTCCGGAAAACTGTGGCCGCTTCAGGAAGCCTGGCACAACAATGCGAAAGACTTCAGCGCGACGCTTGGATGCGGCATATTGAATTATATTTATGTCGGCATGGCACTCGTCGGCGCGTGGAAATATCGCGCGCGTGCTGGAATTCCGTTTCTTCTTACGTTTCTGTTGATTCGCACTGCGTTCTTTACGCAAGTGCAGACCGTAGAACCGCGCTACGTGATCGTGTGCTTCCCTGTCGTGCTGGTGCTCGGCGCGCTTGCGTGGGCGCCATCGCGCACGCGTAACGACTCTGCGTCAGCAAGCTGATTGAGATCGGCGTACGAATCGATTCCGGTTCGCATGGCAGTAGAATCGTCGTTGTGATATAGAAGCCGCGTCCATTTGTGAATGAAAAATAGCGCATGAAAAATAAATATCTAATCGTCGGACTGATTCTTTACTTTGTGGCCGCCGTTCTCTCCGTCGGCATCCATCACAGATTTGCGTTCAACCCGTCAATCGCGGAAGTAGTCCGCTGGGCCGCGTTGGTTTCACTGATTCTCTATGGATATTCCCAGCGCTCGCTGACTACATGGATTCTCGTCTGCATGGTGCTTGGCGCGGAACTGGGCAACGACTTCCCGCGTTTCGCTGTGAACCTGCGCATCCTCAGCCAGATTTTTTTGCAAATGATTCGCGTGATCATCGCGCCACTGCTTTTTGCCACGCTTGTCAGCGGCATCGGCGGCCATTCCGACATCAAAAAAGTTGGCCGTCTCGGACTCAAGTCTCTGGTCTACTTTGAAATCGTCACCACGCTTGCTCTGGTAATCGGTTTGGCTGCCATTAACCTGAGCAAGGCTGGCGTTGGCGTGCAACTCCAGCCAGTCGCTGCCACCGCCAGTCCCATTGTCGCCGCGCGGCCCACCGCTTCGGAAATGATTCTTCACATTTTTCCTGAAAATATCGCTAAATCCGTCGCGGAAAATCAGGTATTGCAGGTGGTCGTCTTTAGCATGATTTTCGGAATTGCCCTGGCGCTCGTTAAGGGACCAAAACGCAAGCCGATGCTGGAGTTCGCGAATAGCCTCGCCGAAGTGATGTTCAAGTTTACGAACATTGTGATGCTCTTCGCGCCCATCGGCATTGCCGGAGCGCTCGCCTATACCATCGCCACCACCGGATTCGGCGTGCTCTACAATCTGGGCCAGCTCGTCGCAACATTATACGTAGCGTTCGCGGTCTTTGTGGTCGGCGTATTGTGGCCGTCCGCTGTCATCGCGCGCCTGCCTGTTCGCGAGTTCATTAAATACGTCACCGAGCCGGCCACAATTGCTTTCAGCACCACCAGTTCCGAAGCGGCGCTGCCCAGTGCGATGGAATGCATGGAAGCTTACGGAGTTCCCCGCGAAATCGTGGCATTTGTTATTCCGACTGGATACAGTTTCAATCTCGCGGGCGCCACGTTGTATCTGGCGCTAGCATCCGTCTTTGTGGCGCAGGCAGCGGGAATTCACCTTGGGCTGAAGCAGCAACTTTTCGTAATGCTCGTGCTGATGCTCACCAGCAAAGGCGTCGCAGGAGTTTCGCGCGGCTCCTTCATCATTCTTCTGGCCGCCGCCGATTCGCTCGGCTTGCCCAAAGAGCCGATGTTCCTTCTGCTGGGCGTGGATCAATTTCTCGACATGGGACGCACAACGGTGAATGTGGTCGGAAATTGTCTCGCGTCGGCAGTAATCGCACGATGGGAAGGCGAATTCAGAACAGAAAAGCCGTCGGCATCGGCCACAGGCGCGCTAGCCGAGTGACGTAAGTAGTACCGACACTCCTGTCGGTGCAGACTTAATTAGCGAGCCGCAAACGAATTTCGGAGGAAATACAAATGTCCACACCGCCAAATCACCGTCAAACTCTTAGCAACGCGCTCTTCTGCTGCTCGCTCGCAATTGTTCTGTGCGCCGGAACTGTCCTCGCGCATACTACACAATCTACGGAACCCGACTGGAACGCCGAAGGCAACGCTTGGTGGGCGCACGTTCAATTCCTCGCTTCCGACGATTTGCGCGGACGCGACACCGGCAGCGACGGTTATCGCAGAGCCGCCGAATACGTTGCGAAGCAGTTCGCCGACGCGGGTCTTCAACCGGCCGGCACAAACGGATTTTTGCAGCCAATCGATTTTGAAGTCCGGCGTCTCGACGAATCAAGTTCCAGTCTCTCACTCGAACGAGCCGGAAAAACCGAAGCGTTGAAACTTGGCCCCGATGCGACGCTCCGCGTCAGTGGCGATCCCGCGCCTTCGACCAAAGCGCAAGCAGTGTTCGTCGGATACGGATTCGCCGTCCCCGAATTGGGTTACAACGAATTGGCCGACGTGGATCTTCACGGAAAAATTGCCGTGTACCTCAGCGGCGGCCCCGCAAATATTCCCGGCCCGCTGAAAGCTCATTACCAATCTTCGGAGCAGCGCTGGGCCGCATTGCAAAAGGCCGGAGCAATCGGCATCGCCACCATCGGCAATCCGAAAAATTCCGACATTCCGTGGGAACGCGCTTCGCAAGCGCGTCTGCAACCTTCGATGAGTCTTGCTGATCCCAAACTACGCTCAGCTGGCCCACATTTCTCCACGTCCATCAATCCCGCGCAGGCCGACAAATGGTTCGCAGACAGCGGCCATACCATCGCCGAACTTTTAGCGATCGCGGACAAGAACGAGCTTCTCCCGAAATTTCCGCTGAAAGTCACCGTGCACGCAACCGTCGCTGTTGTGCGCACAAAAGTTTCGTCTCCGAACGTGATTGGAGTCCTGCTCGGCTCGGATCTGAAACTCAAAAACGAATACGTCGTAATCAGCGCGCACCTCGATCACGTCGGCGTCGGCCTGCCCATCAACGGTGACACCATTTACAACGGCGCAATGGACAACGCTTCGGGCGTAGCTTCGTTGATTGAAGTTGCGAGACATTTGAAAGCCGCGGGAATTCATCCGCGCCGCTCGATTCTATTTGCCGCCGTAACCGCCGAAGAAAAAGGCGATCTCGGCTCCGAATATTTTGCTCATCATCCGACGGTCCCGCAAAGACAAATCGTCGCCGACCTGAACATGGATATGTTTCTCCCTCTCTTCCGGCTGCAATATTTGGAAGTGCAGGGACTCGACGAGTCCACGCTCGGTGACGACGTTCGCGCCGTAGCCGAAACGCAGAGCGTGATCATTCAAGCCGATAAAGAACCCGACCGGAACCGCTTCATCCGCAGCGATCAATACAGTTTCGTAAAAGTCGGCGTCCCAGCTCTGGCATTCAAATTCGGATGGATCAAAGGAACTCCCGAAGAAACAACTTTTCAGGATTGGATTCGCACGCGCTACCACGCGCCCTCCGACGATCTCGATCAACCAGTGGACACACCCGCCGCCGCGCATTTCGATCACTTATTATTATTGTTAGCGACACGCGTAGCCGACGCCGACACGCGCCCAACGTGGAAGCCGACGAGCTTCTTCAAACGCTTTGCGCAGTAACCATTGGGAGTGTGCGGCGAACAGTAAAGAACCGGCATCAAAAACACTGAAGCCGACCTTTCAGCCGGCTTCGCTTCCTACCTACCAAAGGGCAGCGGGGATACCACGGACATCATATCAGGTTCGCTTGATGGTAATTCAGTTAACGAAGCATTTCGTGACTCGGAGTTTTCGTCTACAGGATCGCTTGTACCACGCCGCCATCCACGCGAATCGCGGCGCCGGTTGTCGCCGAAGCAAGCGGACTGCATAGATAGACGATCATATTGGCGACTTCATCGGTCGCCGCAAAACGCTTCAGAAGCGAAGAAGGGCGAACCGTCTTGAAGAATTCCGCCTCGAAGGCCGCTGCGTCAACGCCGCCTCCCATTTGCGCAATGAAGGTTTCCACTCCCTCGGAGCGAGTAGGCCCGGCTAGCACGCTGTTCACGGTAATTCCTGTTCCCGCCAAGGCCTCCGCAATACCTCGGGCAACGGAAACTTGGGCCGTTTTTGTCACACCATAATGAATCATCTCGACAGGAATCTGCACCGCGGACTCACTCGAGACGAATATGATCCGGCCCCAGTTTTTCGCGCGCATGCCCGAAAGATAATGCCGTGATAACCGCACTCCGCTCATCACGTTGGTCTCGAAAAAGCGCAACCAGTCTTCATCCGTAATCTTTTCAAACGGCTTCGGCTCGAAGATGCCTAGGTTATTGACCAAAATATCTACTTCGGCCACAGCCTGAATTAGCTTTGCGCAGCCCGCTGCGTTCGATAGATCGGTTGCGACGCCCGAAACATTTGCGCCAGGATGTAATTTCCGAATTTCACGGATGGCGGCGTCCACACGCTCCTGGCTCCGCCCGTTAATGACCACCGACGCGGATTCGGCCGTGAGTAGGCGCGCCGTCGCGAAACCAATTCCAGCGGTGGAACCGGTTACCAATGCCGTCCGACCGTCGAGTTGTAGATTCATGAGTCCTTTCTTCAATTTGTCCTTGCGTGCTAGCCGTGCCCACCGCCTCCCGTCAGTTCGCGCACAATCGAACCGACAAATGCTTTCGCGTCACCGAAAAGCATCAGCGTCTTATCCAGGTAGTAGAGCGGATTATCGATTCCAGCAAAACCGGGACTCATCCCGCGCTTGATCACCATCACCGTGCGCGCTTTATCAACGTCCAGAATCGGCATGCCGTAAATCGGGCTGCTCTTGTCCGTACGCGCAGCGGGATTCGTCACATCGTTCGCGCCGATGATCAGCACCACATCCGTTTGCGGAAAATCTGAATTCGCGTCGTCAATATCCATCAATTTGTCGTAGGGAATATCGGCCTCGGCGAGCAGCACGTTCATGTGGCCGGGCATGCGGCCAGCCACAGGATGAATTCCGAATTTCACGTCCACGCCGCGCTTGGTCAGCGTGTCATACAATTCGCGGACTTTGTGTTGCGCCTGCGCCACGGCCATTCCGTAACCCGGAACGATCACGACCTTGCTTGCGGCGCCAAGGATCGCAGCGGCTTCTTCCGCCGTGGCGCTTTTTACGGGACGCTCTTCGACCGCGCTGGCCGTTTTTGTTTGCTCCTGTCCAAACGCGCCGAAAATCACATTTGCGAACGAACGGTTCATGGCCTTGGACATATTCACGGAGAGAATGAAACCCGATGCGCCGTCAAGCGCGCCCGCGATAATCAACAGTTTACTGTTCAAAACAAATCCCATCGCCGCGGCGGAAAGTCCGGCGTAGGAATTCAGCAGCGAAATCACCGTCGGCATATCCGCGCCGCCGATGGGAATAATCATCATGACGCCGAGCATGAACGGAACACCCAAAATAATCGGGAACAGATTCGCGCGCTCCGGATGCATCACCAGGAAAACTGCGACTCCCACCGTGCCCGCCAGCAGCCCCAGATTTACGAAGTTCTGGCCTTTAAATGTGATGGGCCGCTGTGGCAACCATTCCTGAAGTTTTCCAGCCGCCATTAAACTGCCTGTAAATGTAAGCGAACCTAAAATTACTTCCATCGCCAGCACGGACATCGTGAACTTCGGCACGTTAGGAGACTGCAGATAAAATTCCGAAGCGCCGACGAGCGTGACGCAAAGCGCTCCGAAACAATGGCTCAGCGCGGTCCGCTGAGGAACCGCCGTCATGTGCACCATTCCCAACGGCACGCCGATCATCGAACCGAGCACCAGCGCAATTGCCACCCATCTGTAGTCCACTATCCCGGCGTTCAGCAGCGTACCCACAATTGCCAGCAGCATGCCGACTTCTCCGGCCCACACGCCGTGCCGCGCCGTCGCAGGACTGCTCATGAACTTCAAAGAGAGAATGAAGAGCGCAGTGGCGATCAGATATGTGAATTCGATGAGGTATTGGCTATGCAGCATCATGGTTTCTGCGGCCGGCTGGACTTGAACATTTTCAGCATGCGGTCGGTAATTAAAAATCCGCCGACAACGTTGCTGGTGGCTGCAACAATCGCAATCGTTCCGAGTACCGTGGAAAGAGTTGTCTTGTGTTCGCCCGCCATGATGATCGCGCCAACAACTGCAATCGCGTCCAGCGCGTTGGTCAAAGACATCAGCGGCGTATGCAGCAAAGGAGTGATGCGGCGAATCACTTCAAATCCGATGAACGCCGCCAGCATGAAAACGTAAAGGTCGGTAATCAAATCTAGTTTCATCCCTGCTTAGCCTCCTGAGCCGCGGCCGCCAGCGCCGGGAGCTTGAAGAATTCGCGCACGCGGGGATTCACAATTTCGCCGCCGCGCGTTAACATTGTTTCCCGCATAATTTGGTCTTCGGGATTGAACTGGAATTTTCCATCCTTAATCAAGTATAAAAGAAACGCGCTGAGATTTTTCGCATACATCATGCTGGCGTGATACGGAACCGTGCTGGCCAGATTAATCCAGCCAATAATCGTGACGCCGTGCGCGACAACAACTTCGCCCAATTTCGTCAGTTCGCAATTTCCTCCGCGCTCAGAAGCCAGATCCACGATCACCGAGCCGGGTGCCATTCCCTGCACCATCTCTTCGGTCACGAGTATCGGAGAAGTTTTGCCGGGAATCACGGCGGTGGCAATCACGATATCGCTTTGCGTAACCACCTGTTTCAGAAGTTCGCGCTGGCGCAAATAGAATGATTCGTCCTGCGCTTTGGCGTAGCCGCCCGCATCCTGCGCGTCTTTCGCTTCGATGGGAAGCTCGACGAAGCGCGCGCCTAAACTTTGCACCTGCTCCTTCGCGGCAGGCCTCATGTCGTACGACGACGTAATTGCGCCAAGCCGCCGCGCGGTGGCAATGGCTTGCAGTCCGGCAACGCCCGCGCCAATAATAAACACGCGCGCAGGCGTAATTGTGCCCGCAGCAGTCGTCAGCATGGGAAACAATCGAGGCAGCTTATCAGCCGCAATGATTACAGCCTTGTATCCGGCAATCGTTCCCATGGAAGAAAGAACGTCCATGCTTTGCGCACGCGTGGTGCGCGGCATTAGTTCGACGGAAAATGACGTTACACCGGCGCTCGCAATTCCCTGCACCGTTTCCACGCTTCCCAGCGGCCGCAGAAAACCAATTAAGATTTGGTCGCGCTTCAAAAGAGGAAGGTCGGCTTTGCCCGTCTGGTCATTGGAGCCATAGCAGAGAATTTGCACGATGATGTCGGCGGCCCGAAAAACTTCAGCGCGGTCGGTCACAATCTTCGCGCCCTTCGCCGTAAAGTCTGCGTCCGGATATCCGGCGTCGAGTCCTGCTCCGGCCTGCACCACAACATCCATTCCGGCTTTCGCGAGAATGGGAATTACGGCGGGCACAAGCGCCACGCGCCGCTCGCCGGGAAAACTTTCTCGCGGAACACCAACAATCATCAAACTTCCTCCCAATCAGTCAACGGAGCCATTTCGTATCCTTGGCGGCAAACGAGCAATCGTAACATACCCAATCCCCGAAGAAACTGCATCCGCTGTCGGAAAAAAGACGGGCGGCGACGAAGCCACACACTTCGCCGATGCATCAGACTGTTAGGGTAGTATCATGGCGCCGCCCTGAAGCATTTTTAGTAAGCGCCTAATTTAACGAAAACGGGCAGCCATTGAAAATCAAATCTACCCAGCGAGGAGCTTAACTTGAAAGCGGAACCAGCCGAGCCCAACAAGCAGGAAATAACGAGGAAGGAATTGATCGCTCTATTGAACGAAGACCTGGCGCGGGAATATCAAGCGATCATTTCCTACGTCATTTACTCACAGGTTCTGAAGGGCGCCGAGTACATGAATATTGCAGGCGAACTGGAGAAACACGCGGGCGAGGAACTCAGTCACGCGCTTATTATTTCCAATCAGATTGATTACCTAGGAGGAATGCCGACGACTGCGCCGAAGCCGGTTCGTACATCCGAAAAAGCAAAGGACATGCTGCAATTTGACCTTGAAAATGAAGGTGAAACAATCCGCAACTATCGCGTGCGCGTTCGGCAGTGCGAGGAGCTTGGTGAATACGCCATGGCCGAACAGATTCGCACAATCCTGGTGGACGAGCAGGACCACCAAATTAGTTTGGCAACGGCGCTAGGAATTGATGTTCCGGTGCTGAAGAATCCGTAGAACGATTTGCAGATGTTGCTGCGCGAATTTCGGCGATACAACAACTTTAGGATTTGGCTGGAGATTCTCAAAGGAGCGTAAACAAAAATGAGCAATTCATCCTTAGGACCGTTCGAGAAAAAAGAAAAAGCTGTTCTCGTGAATTTTGCGCGCACCGTAGGTTCGGCGCTGGGAACGGTTGCCGCGAAAACCAGCGCAGGCACGGAACCGTCTCGCCGCCGAAAAGCCGTCAGAACGGTGAAGACTACGGCGAAAAAGCAGGTCAGAAAGGTCGGCGGAAAAGTGAAGACGCAGGTCGCAAAGGCCCGCGATCAAGCGAGGAAGGCCGCGCGCAAAATCGAAACATCGGCGCGAAAAGTTCGCCGCAAGTTATAGAATTTTTCGGCGCGGCCGAAATCCAACTCCTCGAATCCCGGAAGAGCGCCGGATTTTCCGCGGCGCTCATGTTCTAGTCCGAAGCTCGAACCGGCGCATTAGCCGGCTCCCGCTGCGGCGCAACCGCCGCCAGTTCGGCCAGAATCTTTACTTGCAGCACCGCCTCCCCGAGCGTCGTTAAAACGTGAACGCGTTCCGGCGTGTCTATCCGGTTCGCGGATCTCGCAACATCGCCCGAGTAGTTCCACAATCCGATAATGATAGGCGAGGACGGAAATTGCGCACGCAAACGCGCATAGATCGCCCGCGCATGAGTTAGCGCGAGCGGCGGAATGGCGGAAATGCAGAGAATGCCGGGCTGAGCGTTCGCCACCTGAGCCAGCATCTCCTCCACCGTCCCGACGGAAACGCAATTCACGTCGTGCCCTGCAATGCCCAGCAACTGTGCCAGCATAACGCCCACAATTTCGTCAGCTTCGCCGCTCGCAGGCACGCAAATCACATGTGCGCTGTTCGTTGAAACTACTTTTGTGGAGGAACCAGTCGTGGCCGCGGGATCGTGCGCGTTGATGGTTGAAAGATCTTGTACGAATTCTTTTGTGGTCTGATAAATAAATGTCGCGGTCTCTTCGTCCAGATCGTTACGATGACGATCCTGTTCCGCCATACTCAACGCGGGAATAACCACTCCATCGTAAAGTTCCTCGAGCGACTTTTCCTTTAAGTGGTTCTCAAGAACTTCCCGGGCTTCTTCGTGATCGGTGGCAAGCAGACGCTGATAGTAGTGGACTTCGGGCGGAAGCGCCGGCTCGTCGCCAAGCAGCACACTCAGGAATCCCATGTTCGGTACATGTTTGCCAAGCACCACCAAACAAACTGTGAGTGGTGTTGAAAGCACAAGTCCAATCGGCCCCCATATAAAGGTCCAAAAAACGGCCGCCACCAGAATGGCGAGGGACGAAATTCCCGTGCGCGCGCCGTAGAGCATTGGTTCAATGAAGTTGGCCACCACAATTTCGATTACTACAAATATGCCCATCACAATCAGCGGACGCGTCCAATCTCCAAACACCGCCAATGAAAGCATGACGGGCAGAAACGCTCCGATTGGCGGGCCGATGTACGGCAAAAATCGCAGGATTCCTGCAATCACGCCGAATAGCGCAGCGTTCGGCAGATGCATCATGTAAAGACTAAAGCCGATAATCAGCCCGTACGAAGCATTGACTATGGACTGCAGGAATAGGTAGTGGCTGACGCGATCTCCAGCTTCATCCATCGCGTGGGTCATGACGCTCAGACGGCCGTTACCCGCCAAACGGATAAAGCGATTCCGCAAGTCTTCCCGTTCAAGCAGCATGAATATTGTGAAAACGACGACAATGCCCGCTGTGCCGAGCGGCCCCACATACACCAAGAATGAATCAATGAAACTGGCGCCTGGCGGCACTATTTCCACGGGAACGGGTTTGGGCGGTGTTGCGACTAAAGCGCCGGGAATTTTCGCCGATTGAGCGCCTCCGTTACGGCCGGAAGGAGGAGTTGGCGCCGGCGTTGGTGCTGGCGCTGGAGTCGGAGTTGCAGCTTGCAAGTCGGTGCTAATTTCCTGCACGGCTTGTGCCGCGGTGTTCAGACTCTTTGGCTGTGATTTGCGGATCGACTCAATCTTGTCCTTGATGTTCGTTCTGTACTTTTGCCATTGGCTTGTGGCATCTACCAGCTGATATGTGACCACCCAACCTACCGAGCCGAGGGCGGCAACGACCAGCAAGACCACCAGCAAAACGGCAAGCAGGCGGGGAACGCGAATATGTTCCAACCATCCGACCGGAGGCGAGAGTATGAAAGCGAACAGGATGGCAAGCGCGAACGGAACCAGCACGACCTTCGCAAAATACAATGCAGCAATAATCACTACGCCGCTGACCAGCACCAACAGGTGCAAACTGTCATGATTTCGATTGGGGCGCGTAATCACCGACCGTGTCACTCCGTATAGGAAGTATACCCGTTTCATCCATATACTCGGCTCAAGATTGCCGGGTTGTACGCTTTTGAAGCAATTTGCCGAATAAATATCGCGTTGAATAAATTAGCGCTTGACACTTAAAAAGGTTAGAGTGAGTATGCTCCAGCATCCATCCTGGATTTTTCCGTAACAATGTTTACGAATTGTGGGGTAGCGATATCCAAGCGCACCAGCTTGAACGTGGGAGCCATTTAGATGCCCAGCCCGAAAGCATCGAACGGTTCCACCCCACTTTTTCCCGCTCCTGACACATTGCTGCTCGCTTTCATTACCCTCGATCGGATGCCGTGACACAGAATAACTTTTATAGATCGTCCATTCCCGATGTGGCTTAGCTCGCGAGAATTTGTCTTTATTTAAATTAATTTGCTGGCGCCCCCGGCAAACGGCATTTCTAGCAGTAAGTCAGAGTTCAATTTTGGGAAGCGCGTTGTGATGAAGACTACTCGCGAAAATGGTGGACGATTGAGCAAGTGGATTGCAGCCGTTGCTCTTCTCGCGCTGTTTGTGGCAGGGACAATTTACGTCGCGCCACATGTCTGGATGCACGAGGCGAAGAATGCGCGTGTGTCGGTTTCCTTGCGTGCTTCCGCGCCTTCACCCGCGGGCCGCCCAAATACGACGCCGCAAGTGTCACCAGCGACGAGAACAGCGCCCTCCCCGGCGTTGAACGGGGCGCTCCGGCAAATACCCGCATCTCCGACCGCCGACAGGCTGAAGACACCTGCGTCCGGAAATAAGGCGTCTGAGAAGAATGAATTTCGGCTGCAGGCGGATACAGGCTCTGAGCAAGGCGGAGAAACCGGCGAAGACCCGAAACAACGCGCAGATTATTTCTATCGACAGCGCGCCTATCCGTTCGATCAGACCCCGGCCGGAGCTCGCCAGCAATCTCTACAGCAACTCGACGCGATGATCGCGCAACAGCGGGCGGCGCGCATTCTTCCCGATGAAGGAGCTGCTGTCCCAAACTCCGTCGGATTTCCCGGTCCATCGAACTGGACAAATATTGGACCGCAACCAGTGACGAATTCCGCCGGAGGAGCAAACTTCGGGAGTCCGGCGGCAACCGGGCGCGTGACCGCGATTGCCGTGGATCCGACAACCACAAACATCGCAAGTCAGGTGATTTACCTCGGCGCGGCAACAGGTGGCGTTTGGAAATCGACGGACGGCGGCAGTTCGTGGAATACAATTTTCGATCAGAACAATTCGCTGGCCATTGGCGGAATCGCGATTGCTCCTTCAGATCACAACACCATATATGTCGGAACGGGCGAATTGAATTTCTCGGGAGATAGTTACTACGGAGCGGGTGTCTATAAATCAACAGATGCCGGCGCGACCTGGACTCAACAGTGCGGCCCTTCAGGAGAATTCTGCAATATAGTTTCGCCCAATGCTTTTCAGGGCGGAGGGTACATGGTCGGCGATATCGCGGTGAATCCGACCAATGCCAGTATTGCGCTGGCCGCGGTGCGCGACACGGGAAACTCAGCGTTCTCCGGAATATACCGGACAACCGACGGCGGCACGACCTGGGCGCTAATTGCCTCAGCCAGCGGCGCTGCGGGAAACAGTATCGTCTGGAATCAGTCGGATAACACAATTGTGTACGCAACCCTCGGCGAGGCCTTCAGTAGAACCGCAGCGGGCGTTTACAAGTCCTCGGACAGCGGCGTTACTTTTACAAAGCTTACTGGCTCTCTTGCCCCCTTGCCGACGGCAAACATCGGGCGCCATGTACTTACCGCTGCCCCCAGCAATGGTAGCGTCGTGTACGTCACAATCGACAGTACTTTGACCAACAATCTTCTCGGGTTTGCCAAGTCCACCGATGCCGGTGCGACCTGGACATTTACTTCGCCCGGTGTATTACCCAACTTGCCCAACTTCTGTAACGGGCAGTGCTGGTACGACATGTCGCTGGCTGTCCTTCCGACTGATCCCAACACGTTGGTGATGGGCGGCTCGGCATTTACAAACAACAGCAGCACCGATTTTCGAACATCGGACGGCGGTACCACCTGGGTTGATATCACAAATGGTACAGGTACCGTGCGCCCTCACGTGGATACGCACGCGATGACGTTCGCCAGCACCGGCGGAGGAAACTACCGTCTTTACACGGGAAATGATGGCGGCATTTGGTTCACGGATAACCCGACGGCTTCTACAGCCACGTGGCAACCGGCCAACAACGCGAACCTTACGATTACTCAGTTTTATCCCGGGCACGCCACGCATCCAAGCGACGAAAATATCAGCTTCGGCGGCACTCAGGATAACGGAACCGAGAAATATTCCGGCAATATAGCGTGGGATCACGTCACTTGCGGAGACGGCGCCTGGGCGGCGATTGACCCGAACATCCCGACTACGGTATATGCGAACTGCCAGAATATCGCCTTACTTCGATCCCCTCTTGACGGTGTCGCCAACAGTTGGTCACTCATCACGCATGAAATTCCAACAAGTGGTGAACGGTCACTCTTTATTCCGCCCCTCGTGCAAGATCCAAATCAGAGCGGTCGCCTTTATTTTGGAACTTTCCGAGTGTGGCAATCCATGAACTATGGCAATGACTGGACGCCGATTTCGCAGGATTTGACCGGTAGCACGAGCAACGAAGTAACTTCCGTTTCCGCGGCTCAATCAAACAACAATGTTGTCTACGCAACGACGACGGATGGGCACGTCTGGCGTACCACAAATGCAAATGTCGGGGCCGGTGCTACGTGGACGAATTTGACCAGTGCTCCGTTGCCGAATCGTTACGCAACAATGGTCAGGACGGACCACAGTAGTGCGGACATCGCCTATCTTTCCTATTCCGGTTTCAGTGGATTCAACGGTGATACCGCCGGTCATATCTTCAAAACCACCGATGGCGGGACTTCGTGGACAGACATAAGCGGAACCGCGGGCGGCGCGCTGCCCAACACTCCGGTAAACGACATTGCCGTCGTGCACATCGGTTCGCCGCTCAACTTTGACGCGGTCTTTATCGGAACTGACATCGGAGTATTCGAGTGCGCCAATCCAATCGCCGCTACACCATGTCAAACTTGGACGCCGGTAGGAACCGGTCTGCCGCGCGTTCCCGTGGTTGGACTCGCTTACCGTGAATCCTCCACGACGATACGCGCCATTACGCATGGACGCGGCGTTTGGGTCATTGAGACCCCCGGCATCAACGCGACTGGATTGTTGCTGCTTACTTCGATTACGCCTTCCAGCGCAGCTTCTGGCAGCGGATCATTCACGATGACCTTCGACGGTAATGATTTCGGCGTGCCGTCAGGAACACCTCAGATTCTCGTGGATGGCGTTGATCCAGGCGTTACAAACATTACGCTGACAAATTCCAATCACATGACGGCAACAATTCCCGCCAGCGTAACGGCGGCGCCGGGATTGCACCAGATCACGATTGACCAGCCCGGTCACGCGGCGAATCCGCAGAATCCAACTTGCTGCTTAATCTTCAGCGTCACCGGTCCTGCGCCTTCGCTTACTTTAATTTCTCCGAACCAGATTGCCGCCGGCAGCGCGTCTTTTCCGTTGACGGCCACAGGGACAAATTTCGTCTGCGCAACCAATCCATCACAATCCCTTGTTCAGTTTGGCGGGATACTGCTCACGCCCACTGCTTGCAGTGCGACGTCGATGACGGTCACCGTACCGTCGAATTTGGTCACCATGCAAGGTTCAGTCTCGGTGATAGCTTTTAGCCCCGGACCCGGCGGAGGAAGCAGCGGAACGCAATTCTTCACGGTTACTGCGGGATCGCCCGACATGACGGCCATGGACTTTACCGAAAGCGGGCCGACGTCTCCCGTGACTGTGACCGCGGGACAAACGGCGATGTTCACAATTACGCTGACACCGGGAACAGGCGGCTTCGCAAATGCTGTTACGTTCTCAGCTTCAGGATTGCCAATGGCGACAACGGCGACATTTAATCCAACCAGCGTGACACCGGGTTCCGCCGCGGCAACCACAGTGCTTTCGATCGCCACAACGACGCACAGCACGTTCCCCGAAATGACCTTACCAACGTCAAAGCCGTGGACTGCGCCGCAATTCGCGCTGTGGAGTTTCGCGTTCGCCACAATCCTGCTTGGGCTAATTCTGTTCGGCAGGACTGGCCGACGGCGACGGCTCGCGCCCGTAATGTTCGTAACGGTTGCACTGCTTCTCGCGATGGACATTACCGGATGCGGCGGCGGCGGCGGCGCCGCCAGCGGCACGCCGGCAGGCACGCCGGCAGGCACGTCAACAATTACCGTGACGGCTACGTCCGGCGCGCTGGTGCATACAACCACCGTGACGTTGACGGTGCAGTAGGAAGGCAGCGACTGACGCGAAGTTACAAACTTAATTTGGCGGCGGGGATGAACTTGCAATTCATCCCCATGGGCGCAGAAGTCAAAGCCTCAGCAGGCCGGGCCCCGGAGCGGTCGAAAAGAATCGGCTGCGCCGAGCATCTTGTCGATCAAACCGCGTTTGGTATTTTTTCTTCCAGCGTTCGCAAAACTGCTCTGCTTCTGAGCGAGAAACCATCGCCCACACACTTCCGCCAAACCCGGCGCCAAACGCCGAAGCCGCGTGCGCTCCCAGCTCGCGCGCCGCGCGTGCCAGTTCGATCGTTTCTGGAATTTGGTTTCCGAGCCATTGTTCAGCGGCTTGTTGGGACTGCTCCACCAATTCTCCGAATGCGCAGAGATCGCCTCGCGCCAATGCATCGCCAGCCGCCGGAATAATTTTCTGCGATTCAAGAAAAAATTGGCTGAAGCGGTTCAGAAGAATCCCTGGCGGGAACTCTGAATTTAAGGAGGCCGTGAGCGCCGCGCAAATTCGCTCGGGCGCGTCAGCCGAACTCAAAGCAGCAGCGCTGAGCGTAGAAAAGTTTTGCCCCGATTCGCTGCGCCATAAATCCAGAACTGCCTGGGCAGTTCGTGAAATGCGATTGTATCGGTCCCGGGCGGAGTCCGTTTTCGTTGCTTCCACGCCGCTACTGGCAACGACGAATGTGAAGTCCGTCGGGAATGGAATTGTTCGCTCCGCGCGCACCGGACAGAAACTATATTGGCTCAGTACGCCGGGATGGCAACAGAGAATTGCAGTGTGATCCTCGCTGCCGCCAAAGGTGCCTACACCTTTGTCTCCGGCCAGCGAACCAAAACTCTGCCCGTTTTCGACGCAGCCCAAGTATTCGGCCAGTTCCTCGGCGTTGTGAATATTGGATTTATACTTGGGCCGTTGTTCCAGTCCGTTCATTTCGCGCAGCGCAACAAAAATTGCGACAATCAATACGCTTGAACTGCTCATTCCCGCTGAACGCGGCAGATCACTTGCCAGCGCGATATCGGCGCCGCGCATTACGCCTCCAAAGTTGCGAGCGATGCGCCGCGCGACGCTCATTGGATAGATTGCCCATCCATCAGCAGGAATTATAATGTCGGCGGAAAATTCAAACTCCAAGCTGTGGCCGTCAGCGGCGTCCAAAATGCTGATGGCGGAATCGGGCCTCGCGCGCGCCACCAGATACATCCCGCGTTCCGCCGCGCATAAAATACTGCGGCCGCCGGCGTAGTCAGTGTGCTTGCCGAGAACTTCGATGCGGCCCGGAACAAACCAACGAACAACAGAAGATGCATTGCCAGGAGGAAGCGCACGCTCAGCGGATTCAAAAAGAATCTGTTTGCGCTGCGCTTCCTCGGCGCTCATTCCCGCGCGAATCATTCGCTGTGCGACTTCGGCGCTCACAACTGCACCTGAATATTCTTTAATCGTTCGGCCATCGCCGAGATATCCGAGCGCCGCGAAAGGTCCAGCACGCCTGCCGTGCTGCGCACAATTTTCAATCGCATTCCGCCGCGCACTGCCTCGCGCACAGCAACAGGAAGCTCATACTCTCTGCGCGAGGAAATCGCCACGCGCCGGCACACCGGAAATATCTGCGCCGAAAACCGCCAACAATTCATGCTGATCACTGAATTCGCGCGCAAATCGGAAACAGACAACTCATCGGGCTTCTCGATAAGATCCGCCAGAAATCCTTCGCGGTCCACTGTTCCGTATGCAAACGATCGAATGCGTTCCCGGGGAATGTTGCTGCTCCGCACCAGCGCGTCTTCGTCAAACATCACCGCTCCCGGCTGACCCAAATCCCGAAGCGCCGCGAGGACTTCCAGCGGGTACAAGTTATCAGCATTGAGAACCACAAACTGATTTTCGCCAGCGAATACTTCGGCGGCAAGCAGCGCGTCGGCCGTGCCAATCGCCTTGGATTGAATTGCGAAGTGTATGCGGATGCGCTGCGGTTTAATTTTCGCGTAGTGTTCCTGCACGAAGGAGTGCTCCGGCCCGATCACGATGCACGCGCTTCGATATTCCGCGTCGGCAAGTCCGCTCAGCACAAAGTCGAGGAACGGCCGGCCGAACGGAATCATCGCCTTCATTCCAGAATCGGCCGCGGCCGATTGCGATGCGTCAAGGCGCGTGTTCTGCTGATGGCTTTGCATGCGAGTGCCCAGACCTCGCGCGAGAATCACGGCTCGATCCACTGGATTGCTTGTCGCCATCCTGCCGCTTAGTTTAGCAGGCCAACAATTCTTCCACTAAGGCCATGATTTTCGCGCTAGAATCGCGCGCCTAACATGAACGCCTGGTACTTCTTCTGGATGGCAAACTTCGTGATCGCTGGAACGGCATTCGCCGTTATCGCGATCGTCGTGGCGATCCGCGGCATAAAAGATTTGCGCGAAATGTTTGCAAATCTTCGCGCGGAAGCGAAGCGGAAATAATGGCTACGCATTTTTCCACTCTCGATTGGGCAATCGTTGTGATCTATGTGCTCGCCACAATGGCCACCGGCTTGTACGGCCGGAAATTTGTGGGTGGAATTTCGGATTTCCTTGTGGCTGGCCGGGAACTCGGACTGTACATCGGAATTGCCACGCTCGCGGCTACCGAAATCGGCACCATTACTTTCATGTATTACGCCGAACTCGGCTACAAAACCGGATACGCTGCGTTCGTTAACGGCCTGATCGCGGGCGTGGTAATGATCGTCATCGGCCGCACTGGTTTCATCGTGCGCCGCCTTCGCGCGATGCGATTGATGACGGTTCCGGAATTTTTCGAGGTGAAGTTCAGCCGCCGATTGCGCGTCTTCACTGGAGTACTCGTCGCAATCGGTGGAATTTTGAATATGGGCGTGTTCCTGAGGGTCGAAGGAACATTCCTCGCGATTATTTCCGGCATCTCGCTTTCACATATCAAAGCTGTAATGACGGCGATTCTCCTTCTTGAACTGGTGTATACCGTGCTCGGCGGAATGATCTCCATCGTCATCACGGATTTCATTCAATTCATCGCGCTCAGCGTGGGCACAATCCTTGTGACGATCTGGTCCCTGCGGGCGGCCGGCGTCAGTCACATGTACAACGCCGTCAAACATACGATGGGCGGCGCGGGCTTCAGTCCGCTGGCCAATCCGGAATACGGCTGGGCCTATATTATTTTTCAAGTGCTTGTCTGGCTGGCCGTGCATACCTGCTGGCAGACCACTGCGATGCGTACGTTTTCAACAAAAAGTCCCGAGGTAAGCAAAAAAGTTTTCTCCTGGGCGGGTTTCATATTTCTGGGGCGCGGAATGATGCCCATGATGTGGGGAATCGCCGCGCTGGCGATGCTTGGCTCGGGCCAGAATTCTCTTGAGGCCATGCCGCGCATGCTCGCGACGGTTCTTCCCTCGGGCGTTCTTGGCCTGGTCGTGGCCGGAATGCTCGCGGCGACCATGTCGGTGAACAGCTCGTATCTTCTGGGTTGGAGTTCGATTCTCGCGCAGGACATTATTCTTCCCCTGCGGCGCCGTCCGATGAGTTCGCGCCAGCAAGTCATGCTCAATCGAGCGGCGAATTTGTTCGTCAGCATTTTCGTTATGGTCTGGGGACTTTGGTACACGCTGCCGGGGCCAACTTATTTTTATTTGAACATGACGGCCAGCATCTATCTTTCAGGAACGCTGGTTACCGTTATCGCCGGATTGTACTGGAAGCGCGCCTCAATCTTGGGCGGTTACCTGGCAATGGCAGGTGGCGCGATCGCAACGATTGCGTTTTTCTTTTTTAAAGCGCCGGCTAGTTACGCAGGCTTGGGCGCATTTTTATTGGCGGGTCTGGGTATGTTGGCGGGATCGTTCTGGCGCAAGAATAGTCCGGGCGCAGCAGTGGTTTCGACCGAATCTGTGTCGGGCTAAACGGCGCGATATTTATTTGTTCAATTTTTCATCGGGAGGTGCGCGTGACGTTTTATTTGGATCACTGGAAAAAATGCTTCTATCAGGTTGCGCTCGTCTCTGTGTGCCTGACTCTCATGGCGCCGACCAGCACGGCTCAAAACAGCAAGCCAGTTTACTTCGAGCCGAATCCTGGGGCCGCTCAACTCCACGTCACTCCGAATGGTTTCTCGCTCTCGAATGCCGCTCTTCACGAGAGTTGGCAAATATCCCACGCCAAGCTTACCGGCGGTGACTTCCGAGACCTTCTCTCGCAAAAATCTCTCGGCGCCCCAGTAAACCCTTTCGTACTTCTCCTCGCGGATGGCCGCGTCCTTACCACGGCAAGCATGAAAGTCATCGCTGGCCCCACGATGGAAGACCTCGAGCCGAATCCTCTAGCCTCAAGGCTGTCCGAAAGAGTTCACGGGAAAGCCATCTCTGTGCAATTGCAAGATGATGGCTCGCAATTGACTCTCAAATGGCGCGCAATTCTTCGCGATGGCTCGGCTTACATTCGGCAAGAGGTCACGCTCAGCGCAAAGCAACAAGACGTCCCAATCAAAGAAATCCGTTTAATTGATTGGATCCTGCCAACCGCGCATGTTGCTGGCGTCGTTCGCGGATCACCTGTGATTGACGGGACCGCGTTTCTCGGATTCGAGCACCCGTTATCTTCCTGTGCAGTCTCGCCCGGCCGCGTCCGTTGCAAACTCGATCGCGAACTGCCGCTCCGAAAAGGTCATGAGGTCACTTACTCCAGCGTTGTCGGCGTCACCTCGGGAAGTGTACGCCGTGGTTTTCTAAATTATATCGAGCGCGAGCGCGCACATCCCTACCGGACGTTCCTGCATTACAACTCGTGGTACGACCTGGGATACTTCACGCGCTATGACGAAGCTCAAGCCCTCGATGTTGTCCGCGTATTCGGCACGGAACTCAATCAGAAGCGCGGAGTAAAGCTTTCGTCGTTTCTCTTCGACGATGGTTGGGATGATCCGTCGACGCTCTGGAAATTCAATTCCGGCTTTTCCCATGGATTGTCCAAAATTCGCACGGAAGCGGAAAAATTCGGCGCTGATCCCGGCATTTGGATGTCTCCGTGGGGCGGTTACGGCGATCCCCGGCAGCAAAGAGTCACAGCGGCTCGCGCCGCCGGCTACGAAATCGTTGCCAACGGTCTCGCTCTCTCCGGCCCAAAATACTACGCGCTGTTCCATGACACCTGTCTCAAAATGATTCGCGATTACGGTGTGAATCAGTTCAAGTTCGACGGAACAGGAAATGCAAATCGAGTTGTGGCGGGAAGTGAATTCGATAGCGACTTCGACGCGGCAATCAATTTGATCACCGATCTGCGCGCGGAAAGGCCGGATCTTTTCATCAACTTGACCACAGGCACATATCCCTCGCCATTCTGGTTGTTATACGCCGACTCGATTTGGCGCGGCGGCGAAGATCATTCTTTTCTCGGTGTGGGCCCAAATCGCGAACGCTGGATCACTTATCGCGATGCCGATACTTACGAGCATGTCGTCCTCGACGGGCCATTGTACCCGCTGAATTCGCTAATGCTGCACGGACTGATCTATGCGAAGCATGCGAAGAATTTAGATTCCGATCCGGACCACGATTTCAAAAACGAAGTACGCGATTACTTTGGGACGGGAACGCAGTTGCAGGAAATGTACATCACGCCTTCGCTTCTATCGCAGGATGATTGGGATAATCTCGCCGAGTCCGCCAAATGGTCGCGCGCGAACGCCGATATTTTGGTCGATACCCATTGGATCGGCGGCGACCCAGGGCAGTTGGAAGTTTACGGCTGGGCTTCCTGGTCTCCGCGCAAAGGGATTCTCGTTCTTCGCAATCCTTCTGACCGGCCACAAACTATTTCGATCGATATCGCCAAGGCGTTCGATTTGCCTCGCGGAGCAGCTCACACTTTTCGGTTGCACAGTCCGTGGAAGGAGGATTGCCGCGCGCCGGCGATCACCGTCCAGGACGGCCAGCCGCGCCAATTTCAACTGCGCCCATTCGAAGTATTGGTGTTCGATGCCACACCGCTCGGAAACCATGCCGCCAACTGACGCTGTTTAAAGGAGTTAGATAATCATTGGTGGGCCGCGCAGGACTCGAACCTGCAACCCGCTGATGATTCCCGAAACGCTATGTAGTTGGTTTGTCTGGCATTTCCTTGTGTCCTGCATCATGGCTTTGGAGGGTGTTTGGCGGGGTTTTGTTCCCAAACTTGTTCCTAGATTTGAACCTGGAACCTGAAAAAGAGGTTCACTAAGAAAGAAGCGCCTTCGCCCCAAATCGGCGCCAGGATGAAATTTAGGCATCGTGAGACGATTTCAGTTTGAGGGTGGCTCGAAAGGCGCGTCTTTTTTATTTATACGTCTGCACTTTTCGTCCAATAGCTTGTTAATTTCGGCAACTAGCTTCAAAAGCTTGGCGGATTCCTTTTGATTGGCCGCTTGCTCACAAAGCTCCATCCAGCGTTCCTTTGCTTCGCCTTTCATTTCATGGCGCACCGCTACGCCTACGACAGTTACACGTCGCCTGTTTACACTGCGGGGAACCTATCGTCAAGCATAACGTAACTATGTAGGATGCGCACCAGAAGGTAAGGTCTGTTCGGAGCTATCCAAGAATTTCAAGCGTCAGGCGCTTCTTCATCTTCATTCCAGCCGCGCCCAGAATCGTGCGGATAGACTTCGCCGTGCGTCCCTGCCGGCCAATCACTTTTCCCAAATCCGAGGGATGCACCTTCAACTCAAGCACGCATATCCGATGAGGAAGAAACGATCGAGGATTCCAAATGTGACGGTGTGGGCTGTGAAAAAGTCCATCGCCACACTAACTTCGCGGTGGTTCTTGAGAAACGCTCTCCACCGAGCGATCTTGTCGGGGTTTCGTGGCACCCGTTGGACCCAAACTTTAACGGTACGCTCTGAAGCCTCGAATCTAAACATCTGCAGTTCTCCGTGGATGTCCGCGACAGCGTTACAACTTCAACTGTTTTAATGAAAACGGAGTTTTTGCCAAGCACAAGCAGCATGCAATGCATGATGCACTCTTGCTGAATTGTAGTGTTCCGCATGAATGGCAAGTGGAATTTCGGCGGCGTGCGAAGCGCTGAGTGTTTGAGTGATTGCAAAATCTACTGTAGAACTCACACTGGGGGCGCGGTAAACTGTACGCTGGTGCCAGTTTCTCTCCCTATTTGTCCCTCGATGTGTTGCAACAACTGTTGCATTACACCCTACCTCCCGGGGGTTAAATGAATGAATCGGAAAGAAACCTGTTGCTTTCTGAAACGTGTTGTGCTCTTATCCGCCAATAAACCTTCGGGATTTACAGGGGAGAAGGTTAGTTGGCCAAAGCAGCTCACTACGTGGACGATTCACGTTACACGTACTGTTCGAGTCCGGCTCGTATGTCCGGGAGACACATTTCAGCCGTTGCAAGTAGCCCATGAATTCATGATTGAACCTCGAGGATTGGAAAGAGATTTGAATTCGCTTGAAAAGGAGTGGATGACATGAAAAGCACAAGGGGTGTGAATTGGGCGCGGCTATTTTTTGTTTCAGGTGCGATGTTCGTGCTGATTACATTAGGTATGTGTTTCACGGCCCCGGCTGCAGTGGCGCAGAACGCGGGCACGGGCGCAATCGCAGGCACGATTACTGATCCTTCAGACAAAGCGGTTCTGGATGCTCAGATTACCGCGACGAACCAAGCCACGGGAGCCAAGGTCACAGTAAAATCGCAAAGCGGCGGAACATACACGGTTCCTTTGCTTCTGCCCGGCTTGTACACGGTGGAAGTCTCTAAGGACGGTTTTAAAGGCTCGGTTGCCAAGGACGTTCGAGTGAACGTTACGGAGACGGCAGGACTGAACATCAAGTTGGAACTGGGCTCGGTAACTCAAACGATCGTGGTTCAGGGTGAGGCCACCCCATTGCAGACAGAATCAAGCACGGAGGGCACCACGACCGCTGGACAAACGATCAATGATCTTCCTCTGGCGACGCGCAACTACACGCAGATTATCGGCTTGAATCCAAACGTAGCGACTGGTGTCACCAATGCCACCACTCTAGGACGCGGCAATGACATTTATGGCGCTGGCGTTAGCGCAAACGGAGTTCCCGCGAACGACAACAACACGTTAATGGACGGAGTGGAGATCAACGACCGCCAGCAAAGTGGCCAATTCAGCAGCGGTGTGGCGATTCCCAACCCGGATAGCATTTCAGAATTCAGAGTGCAGACGAGCCAGTACGACGCTTCCTTTGGGCGCGACGCCGGGGCGAATGTGAACGTGGTTACCAAGGGCGGCTCGAACCAACTCCATGGGAACCTTTGGGAATATTTCCGCGACACCGTCATGAACGCCAATGATTATTTCTTAAAACGCTCGGAATTGTTGAGTGGCCAACCCAACACTCCGCCTGTCTTGAACCAGAATCAGTTTGGAGGCGCTCTGGGCGGCCCCATTAAGCATGACAAGCTGTTCTTTTTTACGTCGTATCAGGGAACTCGTTCAAAAAACGGGTTCAGTTCGAGCTGCTTGACCACTGTCAATGGGATTGCAGGACTTACCGACACCAACCGAACTGCGGCAGGTTTGGGGGCTGCGTTTTTTGGTCAAACCGGCGCATTCGGAGGGGAAGCCATCGCGGCAAATGGCTCAAATATCGCGCAGCAGGCCATTAACCTTCTGAATTTGAAGCTTGCCAATGGACAGTTTGTAATTCCGTCTCCCCCATTGAATCAATCGAGTATTGTCGAGACCAATCCCTGTCCGTTCAACGAAGACCAGTTTGTAACCAATGCTGACTACGTGCAGTCGAGCAAGAGCAGGTTCTCTGCCCGATTCTTTTTTGCAGACGATCTTACCACTGAGACACACGCGTCGGGGGGTGTTTCAGGTGCTCCCTACAACGTGACTGCTAACTACCGCAATTTCTCGCTCATGCACGACTACAGTTTTTCTTCGCGCCTGCTTAACCAGGCGCAGTTTGGCTTCCACAGAACATATACCAACGCACAAAGCACCAGTCCTTTTACATTTTCGGGAATTGGAGCCTCCGTGCCATCGTTTGATAACACTTATCCCATCTTGCTGTCGGTGTCGGGGTTTTCCATTTACTCAGCCCCCGGAGCGTCGGGGCAGCTAGCGATAGGTCAGACCACCTACGACTGGCAGGATTCGTTGTCCTACGTGATTGGTAGGCACACTCTTCGTTTCGGCGGCGGAGTGGACCACCTTCGCGAAAACCGCAACCTAATCACCGGAGACTTATCTGAAGTTTTTAGCCTCCCGGATTTATTGCTGGGCGGCTGCGGCGCTCCTACTACGACGCTGTGCCCAGGCACAGGCTCGTCAGGCGTACCCGCGATATTCGGGAATGGTAGTCCTGTCAGCAATATTATCGCATCCGAGGATTTTCCCCCCGGTTTCGATACACAGGAGCTCATTACCTGGGATTTTAATGCTTATGCGCAGGACGACTTCAAGGTAACTCCGCGCCTTACGTTAAATCTTGGTATCCGGTTCGATCGTAATGGCTATCAGGACGATGCGCTGGGGAAAAACGTAGGCTTCGATCCCTCAAAAATTACTCCGTATTCGATTCCTGGAACCAGTTGCATGCTACCAAATGGGATCGGAAGCTTGCTTGGGTACACGGTTTCATCGAATTATTCAGGGACACCCCCGTGCCAGGTTGTCAAAATCAACAGTGAATCCGGCTTCAACCCAGGCGGGAACAACACCTGGAATCCTCGCGTGGGATTCGCTTGGCGGCTGCCGCACACCGAACGCGTTGTGGTCCGTGGAGGGTATGGTATCTACCATTCCATACTCAACGGCCAGCCACAACTTAACACCACCGAGGGACAGCCCTTCTTCTCAGTCCGAGTGCTGCAAGCTGGAGCCAATGCCGCAGCATCCTTAGGACAGCCGTTTCAACCCAGTACCACAGTCTTCCCGTCTTACACTCCTTATACTGCAACCTCGACACAATCAGTTTTAGCCTTCAATCCGAACCTTCAGGTGCCGATGATCCAAGAATATAGTCTGAACGTGCAGACGGAGCTGGCCAAGGACCTGGTGCTAGAAGTTGGCTATTCCGGCTCGCGAGGGGTGCACCTTTTCGACCAACGCTCGGTAAATCAGGCTTGTGTGATTGGCGCGCCGGGGAACGACGCCTGCCCCTCTTCTCTCCCGTCGGGAGCAACGACGAACACTGCCGCGAATGTGCAGCTGCGCGTGCCTTACGAGGGTATTTCTTCCTCTGCGCTCTCGCTTTTTCAGTCTGATGCTTCGACCTGGTATAACGCTTTGGTGGTCGGCCTGACAAAACGCATGAGCCACGGATTGCAATTCCAGTTGTCCTATACATGGAACAAGGAAATGGAAACATTTGCGGGTGGCGGTGTCTCAACGGGTCCAAACGGCGCCACTGTCGTTGGTGATGCGAACAATCCGCTCTACGGCCCGGATGGTGGCATCCGTCCGCAACGTTTTGTGTTCAGCTATGTCTATTCGCTGCCTGGCCCGAAGAATCTCCGCTCCGTTCCGGGAATGGTCTTCGGTGGGTGGCAATTGACGGGCGTGACCACGTATCAGGCAGGACAGTTCCTGACCATTACGAACAATGTGAATGCAAACAATATTTATGGGGATACTGGGTCAGGCGCGGTCACAGCGTCACTCGTGCCTGGGTGCACCGTGAGCGAATTGGACAGTCCCGGGACAATCCAATCGAAATTAGGAATCGGCACCGTGGTGAATTACTTCAACAAGGCCTGCATCACTACCCCAGCGGTAAGTCCTTTTGGCACCGGCACTGGCACCGGCTTCGGGAATCTGGGCGCCGGCATAGTGCGGGGGCCGGACCAAGCGAACTGGGATATGTCGATGAGCAAACGATTCAACATCCGGTGGCCCAATGACACCGCGAATCTGATGTTCCGCGCGGACTTTTTCAATGTGTTCAACCACCCTCAATTTGCGAACCCGGGGACTACCTTCGGGGCTGGCACCTTCGGTCAAATCACGAGTACCTCGGTGAACCCGAGGATTATCCAACTCGCCCTGCGGTTCAACTTCTGAGGAAATGGTATGGCAATTGTGGGAATCCCAGCCGTTGGTGGGATTCCCACGCATCTGAAACATGAAGGAATGCAATGTTCGGGTGTGATTTTGTGGGATTCCAGCGCCCTCCGAACACGGAAACCGTGGGCGCTATGTGCCTGGAATCTCTCAGTCGGCATCGAAAGCGAATGTTCCCCATGGAATGGCGAGCATATCCTCAATCGCCTCAATTCTTGCAGTTCCCGTTTCCATGCTGGTGTTGGATTTGCATTTGATGAAATGCAAGGAAGGTACATTGTGAAGCCTTATGAAGATTGAGTCCATCGAACTCCGTGAAGTTCACATGCAATTGAAATCACCGTTTGAAACGAGTTTTGGAATCGTGCAGGATCGGCGAATTCTTCTAGTAGAAGTGGTGGCGGACGGCGTAAGCGGATGGGGCGAAGTCACGGCAACCGAAGGCCCATTTTACAATTCGGAGACCACCGGTACGGCATGGCACGTTATTTCTGACTTCATAGCTCCGTTCGTAATCGGTAAGCGCCTGGCAAAAGCATCGGATTTTCCAGCATTGATGACCCATATTCGAGGCCACGAGATGGCCAAGAGCGGTGTTGAGAATGCGCTCTGGGACGCCGAGGCGCAACTCAGGAGCGTCCCTCTATCGAAGCTTTTGGGCGGCACGCTCGAAGAAATTGCGTGTGGCGTCTCTCTTGGGATTCGAGAGAATCCACAAGCTCTGGTCAATAGGGTCGAAGAAGAACTTCGCAGCGGCTATCAGCGCATCAAGTTGAAGATCAAACCCGGTAAAGACTATGAGTTTGTCGCAGCGGTCCGCAAAGAATTTCCGAGTATTCGCCTTTCTGTGGACGCAAATTCCGCGTACACCCTTGCGGACACTGAACACCTGCAGAGATTCGACGAATTCGGCTTGCTTATGATGGAGCAGCCCCTGGGCTGGGACGATATTTATTCCCATTCCAAGCTACAGAAACAGATCCATACCGCAATTTGCCTGGACGAATGCATTCACAACACCAGGGACGCTCTTACCGCGATAGAACTGGAAGCGTGTCGAATCGTCAACGTCAAGCTAGGTCGTGTCGGCGGCCACACCGAAGCGCGACGGATGCAAGAAGCCTGCCGCGAGCGTGGAGTCCCGGTTTGGTGTGGAGGCATGCTTGAATCGGGCGTTGGCCGCGCCCACAACATTGCGATGTCTGCGCTCTCTGGGTTCTCTTTGCCGGGCGATGTCTCGGCGAGCCTGCGCTATTGGAACGAAGACATCATAGAACCAGTCGTCGAAGTAACGCCGAAGGGGACGATCCGCGTGCCCCAGACTCCCGGCCTTGGCTATACCGTCATGCGCGACCGGGTGGAGAAACTCACCGTGTCGCGCAACCAGTGGCACGCAAAGCATGCAGCAGACTAAAACAAATCCGAAGTTGAGCGTGAGGCATGTGCAAGAACCGGCAAGGAAATAAAGCCCTCAATAGGGCCCTGGCAAAATGGGCGTGAGAAAATCGGATTTTGCAGTCAAAAGAAACTTCTCGGGAATAAAACACGTGAACGCGCAGGACAGACAAACTGAGGAGGTATCAGATGAGAAATAAAATTTCAGTTCGCATGTCCGTCCTATGCTTTCTCGCTGTCGCTGTCGCCAGTTGGGTCAATCCTCTACATGGCCAGAAGCCGACTACGCTGAATCCTTTGTCGCCCACAGTTCGGGCGAAATCTGTGGCCCCTCCCGCGGCGGCTTCATCGGGCGCGCACGCCCTCACCGCGGATGATCTCGCTGCCTTTTCGGACAGCATCCTGCCATTCCAGTTGAAGCAGGAGAACATAGCAGGGGCGGTCATCATTGTCGTTAAGGACGGGAAGGTACTCTTCCAGAAGGGATACGGCTATGCGGATGTTGCGAAGAAAACGCCGGTAACTCCCGATGGGACTCTCTTCCGTCCGGGGTCGATCTCCAAGTTGTTCACGTGGACTGCTGTCATGCAGTTAGTCGAGCAGGGCAAACTGGATCTGGATCGCGACATTAATGATTATCTCGACGTAAAGATTCCAGCCACATACCCCAAGCCGATCACATTGCGGAATCTGATGACTCATACGCCAGGCTTCGAGGAGGCGGTCAAGGATTTGATAGTCACCAGTGGTTCGATGATGATCCCCCTCCAATCGTACGTAAGCACGCACATGCCGCAGCGTGTTTATGCGCCGGGCACGACGCCAGCTTATTCGAACTATGGTGCAACGCTGGCCGGTTATATCGTCCAACGTGTCTCAGGCATGCCTTTCGACGACTACGTCGAGAAAAATATCTTTGTTCCTCTTGGCATGTCGAATACCACCTTTCAGCAGCCGTTGCCGCCACAGCTTCAGCCGCTGATGTCCAGTGGATATGCTCTCGCGACCAGCAAGGCGAAGCCCTATGAGTTCGTTGTACCTGCGCCGGCAGGAAGTTCGGCAACTTCCGCGATTGATATTTCCCACTTCATGATCGCGCATCTGCAGAATGGAGAGTATGACGGCGCCCGTATCCTGAAATCGGAGACTGTGGCGTTGATGCACACCGCCCAGTTTGGTGTGAATCCCAGTCTTCCGAAAATGGCGCTCGGCTTCTATGAGGAGACGCGGAATGGTCATCGCATCATCGGTCATGGCGGCGATACGGAGTACTTCCATAGCGATCTGCACCTCATCCAGGATGCCAACGTAGGTTTTTTCATTTCGTACAACAGCGCTGGGCGCCATGAAACTGACGCGCGCGGCGTCTTGTTCGACATGTTTATGGACCGCTACTTTCCCTATACGATCCCATCCGCGCCCAAGCCAGCCGACGCAGCAGCTGATGCGAGATTAGTCGCGGGCGAGTACATTTCGAGTCGCCGTCCAGTCACCAACATCCTCAGCTTTCTAG
>ODAK010000582.1_pt1 | contig 42011 bp, 23 predicted proteins | sample 1539591 | NCBI WGS metagenome assembly ODAK01 (sample SAMEA3539303, study PRJEB22396) | soil metagenome | biome: tundra; feature: field; material: soil | place: USA | collected 2010-05 | depth 0.15 m
ACTTCAGTGAAGCCCGTTGGTGGACTACAGAGCTTGAAGTCAGGTGTTATACCGGTCTGACGTGTGTTGACCGAAGGCGTGAAAATGTACGGCAGGTTGCCCGAAGTCGCGTCGGTGATGTGGAGGTACGGCGGTTGATCCGCGAACATTCCCGCGCCGGCGCGCAGCGCTGTTTTTCCGTTGCCAAAAACATCCCAGGCAAACCCCACGCGCGGGGTAAAGTAGTAGATCGTGTGATCCAGCACATCCGACCGTCCGTTTGGAGCTGCAGAAGTTACAGCGCCTGCAATCTGCTGCTGCCGGCTCGAGCCTGACCCCAGCGTCAATAGGGTCAGCTTTGGAGTCTGGATGGCAAACAGGTGACCGAGCGAGTCATAGCGGAAACCGACGTTAATCGTAAGTCTCGGGGCCACCTTCCAGTCGTCCTGAACAAAGAACGCCGTGTAAAGATCGCGGTAGCGGCGCGCATAGGGCGCCTGCCCATGGGTGGTGAGATCCACCTTGGAACCGGTCTCCGATGTTGCTTTATCCTGGACGAAGTCCAACAGATTGTCGAAGCTGTAAGTTGGACGAGTGAAAGCACTGTCTTGATGATCGACTTCGCGGATGTTGAATCCGTCATATCCAAACTTGAGCGTGTGCGATTTAACGGTGGCCGTTAAGACATCGCGCCAGCCGACCGTGGTTTGGATGAAGTTGCCGGCACCCCACGTTCCAAATCCCTGCAATCCACTTACGTTGATGTAGGGGATTGCTTCTGTGGGAGAGGTTCCGTTCGCGCCCTGCGGACGAATTTCATTGGCGCCGAATTCATTCAGCAATTTCGCCGAGAATGTGTGTGTCCAGTCGACGTTGATGAAATCGGCAGCACCGGTATATGGGATGTTTGTGGCAGGCCGCGGTTGAATGCCTTCCGAGTTTTGGCTGGTGCGCATCGCATCCACGTAGACGCGATCATTCTTGCCGAGATAGTAGTCGACTCTGAAGCTCCACTGGTATCCGTTCTTTGGCGTGGACCAGTTGATATTCGTGTCCCCAATGGCGTTCAAAGAGTCCGGCAGACCTGCAGGCGCCGTGTAGAACCCCGGGTTTGCAGCCTTAACCTGGGCAACTGTCTTGAAATTGGTTGTAGGGAAAGACCCAGGAGGTGCCGTCTTGAGGATTCCTGCTGCCAGGGTGTTGGGGAGATTGGCGGAGACCCAGTTGTCAAAATCCTGTGTCTCGACGGTGAACTGACCGCCGCCTGCCGCACTAGAGCGTAGCACATCGATGGCGCCGTACCAGAACAGTTTGTTCTTGATCGCAGGTCCGCCCAAGGTTGCGCCGTATTCACTCCGGCTGAAGACCGGCACCGTAGATTGAAATTGGGTGCGCGCGCTCAGCGTATCGTTCAGAAAATAGTAGTCGAGGGTGCCATGAATCCTATTGGACCCTGAGTTGGTGAAGACCTGGACAGTGGCGCCGCCATTACGTCCCTTCTGGGCATCGAAGTCGTTGGTCATGACGTTCATCGATTGCACGATTTCGGGGTTGGGAGAAATGGAGGTACCGCCGCCGCGGGACGGGCTGTTGGTGTATGCGCCATCAATCGTGTAGCCGTTCTGTTCCTGACGCAGTCCGGCGGCGTTGATGTTGATCGCGTATTCCGTAGTGAAATTGTCGGCGGAGGTGGTTGCGCTTCCGGTCATGCCCGGTGTCAGAGATGAGAGCCCGTAGACATTTTGGCCTACAAGCGGCGTCTCCTGCAAGGTGGTATCCGCAATCACGGAACCGGTTGCTGGAGTGACAAGGTCAACCGATGTCTCCGAAGCAGAAATCTCGACATTGGTGGAAACTGCTCCTACCTTCAGCACGGGGGCAATGGTTCTAACCTCTCCCACCTGAAGGGTAAGATGCGGTTCCTTCCAGGTCTCGAAACCATTCATTTGAATTTGAACGGAGTAAGTGGAGGCGGCGATGCTGTCGATGCGGAAGTAGCCGGCGTCACTTGTTGTGGTGGCTTTGGTTACTCCGAGCCGGGTATCCGTGACGGTAACTGTAGCTCCTGAAACTGCGGCTCCGGATGGATCGTGCGCCGTTCCCTCAATTCCGCTTGAGAACTGAGCAAATGCCGGCATTCCACCCAAGCCAAGCAGGAGCACTACAAGCGTTGAAGTTCGCGTCAGATACTTCATACTCTTCATACTGGTCTCCTTTGGCAATCCATTTCTTCTCGATGTGAACCGTGGCCTGATTGTGTTTCGCGGTGGCTTTAGGTGCGCCGTCCAATGCCGCACTAACGCCCAACAACTTTAACCAACGTGCTGTCCTGATTTGTCCACGCCTGCGCACCATCGTGTGTGAACCGGCCTGTTGCATCGTTCCAGTGCATATTCGTAATGCTGCTGTCTCCTTTCTCATACGCGTAGGTTTTTCCATCATCGTTATAGAGAGTGAAGTCACAATCTGCACCCGGATATACGCGTACACTGGCGACCGACTGCTGTTGATGAGTGGTCTCAATAGCCGTTCCGAAAGGAATGATAGATCCAGCGCGAACGAAAAGTGGAATGGTGTCGATGGCGGCCGACGCTGTAACAGTCTGGCCGCCTTTCAGTCGCTCGTTAGTCCAGTAGTTGTACCAATCTGCGCCGGCGGGCAAGTAGACCTCGCGGCTTGTTGCTCCCTGTTGTGTAACTGGGGCAACCAGGAAGGCGGGACCGAACATATACTCGTCGCGCAAATCGGCCACCTTGGGGTCGCTGGGAAAATCCAATGGCAGCGCGCGAAGGAAAGGCGCACCGGTAATCCAGGTTCGGTAACCCAACGAATAGATATAGGGCATAAGTTCGTAGCGCAGGCGCAAGTACTTCTCCAGAATCGGCTCGGCCTGGCTGCCATAGGACCAAACCTCGTTCGTGGCGCGACTGCCATGACTGCGGAAGATCGGCAGGAACGTGGCGTACTGAAACCAGCGCGTATAGAGCTCTGGGTAGTCATCATAGTTACCCACGTTTGCGCGCGCATCTGACGGGTCAAGCAGCGGGGGGTGAACCGGGTGATGCTCCGATGGGAGATACTGCCAGCCGCCTGTGTCGTTCGACCAGTAAGTCAAACCAGACGCGGCAAAATCCAAGCCGGTGGGGATCTGGCGCTGGAGCGTATCCCAAGTGGGGTAAATATCTGAAGACCAGAAGATTGCTCCGTTGCGCTGCGCGCCAAGGTAAGCGTCCCGCGAAAGAATCAATGCGCGCCTGTCTGGTTGGTCTTTACGGAATCCGTCGTAGAGAGCGGCGGTGTGAAAGAGCGGGTAAACGTTGAAGAATTGTGTGCCGGGACCGATGTGGAAATAGGCGCCGTTGGGCGGCAAATCGGGCTCTGTTTCATCGGCCCACAAGGAGTCAAACCCCTGGCTGAGAATATTTTCGCGGATAGTGCTCCAGTACCACGCGGCAGCTTTCGGGTTGGTGGTATCGATGTCTGAACCGGCGCGGTCATAGGGTTTGCCGTCGATCGGCGTACCGTCGGCTGTGTGAATAAGCCAACCCTTTTGGCGCAGCTCATTGTAAAAGCGCGCTTCCGGGACAAACCGCGGCCAGACGCTGATCATGGTCTCAAAACCCATGTCATGGAGTTGCTTGCTCATGGCCACCGGATTTGGCCAGAACTTGGGGTCCATGTCCATTTGACCCATCTTTGTGTAATAGAACCAATCAACAACCAGGACACCCGCCGGCAGGTGACGGTCGCGATAACCATGAGCTACGTCGAGTAACTCCTTTTGGCTCGCATAGCGCTGCTTGGACTGGATGTAGCCGTATGCGGCCTTTGGCAAAAGTGGCGTTGGGCCGGTTAACTGCCGGTAGCCTGCATAGATTTCGTCCGCCGTAGCACCCGCGATGACAAAGAAAGAGACCCGGTCACCAACCTCGGAGGTCCATCGCGTCTGCTCGTTGAAGCCCGGCTCGATCGTGGTCTTGGACGAGTTATCCCAGACCAGGCCGTAGCCTTTGTTGGTGACAAGGAATGGCACGCAGGTCGTTGGCCCAGCGGGGGCAAGATAATCATTCCAGCAACGGACCGGATGTCCGCGATGGTCAAGGAATCCCTCATGGTTCTGACCAAGTCCGTAATAGTGCTCATCGTCCGGCGAAGCAAAGGTTGCACCCACGACATAGAATTCGGGATCGGTTGGCCGCCGGTCGCGGGCGAGATCTGCCGTACCGTCCTTGTGGTTTGGAACTGCCTGGGACCAGCCTGTAAGTTCGAGGAGCTTTTCTCCGCTCGGCGTACTGAAAGTAATCTGTGTGCCTGGAGCGGAACCGCCAAAGTATTTTCCAATGTCGACCATCGTCGAAAGGGGCGGATCCGCATCCCGATCTTTATCGACAGTGGCCACGATCCGCGCCGACTTGTAGACATCAGCCTTTGCGGTTTGATCGGCAGTCCAGCCCGTGGTTGCGGGTGAAGCTATAAAGCCGTAACCCGGAGCGCCCAGGGCTGACTCCTTCTTGAGGCTCAGGGTCACGCGGAGAATATTCGGTGCGTAAGGTTCCAGAACAACGGTCGCACCCTCGCGGTCAAGTACAAGGTGTGGGCTCGGAGTTTGTGCGACCGCAGAGGCACAGGCAAGAACAATTCCCGAAAAAACTGCGATAAGCGAAAATCTTTGCATGAAGACCTTCTTAAGTACTCAAGTCCAGTAAATCGATTTTGAGGTTAAGCTTGGCGCTCGAGGGGTACAAGTAAAACACGGTGTAAATACAGTGTGCTTTTGCCTGTAAAGTGAGCATTTTGGCCCCCCCCGCTTCCAGACGCCGATTTTACTGTAAGAAATTCAGTTGAAAGAGCGTGGCCGCTATGGCGTCCACGGATGTGCTTCCCGGTGCTTGGCCGCGCCAATGGGTGAAAGTCGCCGCGGGGAACTGTTCTACGTATATGGCTGATTATAAGCGCGTTAGTAGTTATTTCCTTGTCATATCTTTGCTTGCCGACCCTTAGATTGCCATGACCGTTCAACCTCAGGCCGGTCTTGACAAAGCTGTCTTGGGTTGGTTCTACTTCATCATTGTCGTCGCAAGTGGCGATTGATACAGCGCACGCGCCGGCCACTTTCGGTCTGGATCGCAGAAATCGTTTGCTCAGAAGCTGTGAAGTGGAGTTTCTCCATGCCAAGACGCACGATTTTGCAGCAAGGACGAATCAGGATATTTAGACTGAAGGCGATCGCGGGAATACGATTTCGCAATACGCCTCAGGAGTACCTAGTGAGGAATGAATGAGATCAATTGTCGAACAGCCACAGGATGATGAGGTCCCTCGCTTTCCCGCAGATGGTAAGGAAGTGAGACCAGATGACGTTGTTCGCGAACTCGACAAGATCCTGGGGAGCCAGTTCTTCCGCAGTGCGGGGCGTTCAAAGCAATTCCTGCAGTATGTCGTCAAACATAAGCTGGAGGGCAATGCAGAACAGCTTAAGGAACGCACAATAGGGACCGAGGTCTTCCTGCGGCCAGCGGGCTACGCAACTGGAGATGACCCAGTGGTTAGGGTACAGGCCGGTGAAGTCAGGCGCAGACTCGAGCAATACTACCAGGCAACGCAGGCCGACTCTCCAATCCGGATTGAACTTCCTGTCGGCTCGTACTCCCCCGTTTTCCTGCCGAGGCCGGCCACTGCGCCAATGCAAAGTCCTCCTCTTCGCCTCGCTTCACTAGAACTGGAACCTCCTCGGAAAAAGAACCGAGTAAAGCCGCTGTTAATAACGGCGGTCGGTTTGGCTCTCGCGCTGGCCGCAGGAGTTGGGTTCCTGGCTACCCATCGCCCTATTCGACTGAAAACTGTTTTGGAACAGTTTTGGAATCCCGTCTTTACTACTCGACAACCCGTCCTGATTTGCCTGGCAAAGCCGGTGGCCTACCGGCCCACCGAAGATATCTATCGGAGATATTCCCGCAACCATCCGGGCACCTTTCAAACAGAAGCGGAGCGGGCGAATTTGCCGCTGCCATTGGATCCAAATGAAAAACTCTCGTGGGATGATCTGTTCATCTACACGGACTACGGCGTCGCTGCTGGAGATGTATATGCGGCTGTGTCAATCTCCGCGCTCATGGGTGGAATCGACAAGCCCAGCCAACTGCGGATTGGGACCAACTATACATATGAGGATCTCCGAAACTCGCCGGCGGTCGTGGTGGGCGGCTTCAACAACAAATGGACGATGCAGTTGACATCAAACCTGCACTTTGCGTTTGTGGAAGACCATGAGCAGTACATGATTCAAGAGCGCCTTCCAGGTGGCCGGGTTTGGCATACCCGTACTGACCAAAATGGGGACACGATCGAAGACTTTGGGATCGTCAGTCGATTGGTCGACTCGAAGACCGGTCAATTCACCATTACCGTGGCAGGTATCGGCCCCAAGGGCACGCAGGCGGCAGGCGAGTTTGTTTCTACGGCGCAATACCTGGAGGAAGGTCTTCGGGGTGTTCCATCTAATTGGCAAAAGGGCAATCTGGAAATTGTCTTGCAAACCACGGTAACCGATTCGGTCGCGGGACCACCCCACGCTGTGGCAAGTTACTTCTGGTAGCGCTGCGGCTAGTCTCGCAGGGCCTCTCACCTACAACTGAAATGCAGTACAATCCGAGCGACTCGTTGCTTAGGGAGATACTCGTAACTTATGTGGACCTCGAATGCGATCTTTCGTGCGACTTTAAGACTTGTCTTGGTTCCGCTGGTTCAATGCGGCTGCCCTTACGCACATGCTCAGGCTGGTACGATCGCTGAATCGCCGATTCAATCAAGATGGGCCCATGACGATGGCAACACAATGCCGATGTCCGCCGACTATCGAGAGGTGCAGCATCGGCTGGCACAGGGTTGGAATACGTGGGATGTGAACAGCGTTGTTACTCAGGTCCTGTTGCCTGAAGGTTTGGCGATTCATGTAGGACTCAAGCACAACAATACCCTTTTTGGCGACGCGTTTCTTGGGAACGCACTTATCGGACGGCTAGAGCCCGGCGCCGAACAGGTAAAGCCTGGCCCTCATTCATGGACAGGAGACTACACCGACATTAGCATCGCCTGGAAGGGGCATAATTGGCGCATTCAGAGCGCACGTGACGCAAGCGATCTGGTTCTGCTGGTTAGCCCGCTGCCGTCCAAGTCCTCTTCGGTACTTCCGCCAACTGTTGTCTTTACGGTCGATTTTCTGTGGAACCGCCCCGGGACCGCGCTGAAACGATCGGGCTTTATCGAGACGCGCGGGGCAACCGGAATAGTCCCTGTGTATTGCACCTGTGCCAAGCCGCAGACAAATCCGACGCGCGAATATATCGATATACCGATCGGCGGCCCGTACTTTGCGGAAGATCTAACTCACCCCGTCGGCGTAAGCACCGGCAAACGCCGCACGATTGCCGAGATCGAAGCGGTCATCGCACGGCAAGAGAGCAGGTACAAAAGTTCCATCGCCGCGAGCGGCAAGAACGCACCAATTGTAGATGCGATTGAAACAACACTCGGATGGGACACGATCTACGAACCGAGCAAGCAGCGAGTGGTTTCACCGGTAAGCAGAGTGTGGAGCGTGAATTGGGGCGGCTATGTGATCTTCGACTGGGATACTTTTTTTGCAGCCACAATGGCAGGCCTCGCCGATCGAGACCTTGCCTATGCCGATGCGATCGAGACCTTGCGAGAATCGACGGCCCAAGGATTCGTGCCTAACTATGCGCGAACTGGCGGTTGGAAGAGCTCTGACCGCTCCGAGCCGCCAGTGGGATCGATTACCGTGCTTGGTTTGTACCAGCGATATCATGACCGCTGGTTTCTTGAAGATGCTTTCGCTCCACTCCTGCGCTGGAATCAGTGGTGGGCAGAACATCGCGACATTCAAGGTTATCTGGCGTGGGGAAGCGATGGGGAGAACAGGCCTGAGAATTTGGACGACAGCTCACGAGGCACCCGCGGCGGTGCAATCCTGGAGTCGGGATTGGATAACAGCCCCATGTACGATGCGGCAACTTATGACGCTAAGTCGCACCTGCTCGAGTATGCCGACGTCGGACTCATGAGCATGTATATCGCCGACTGCGACGCATTGGCGGAGATTGCTGGGATACTCGATAAACCAAAGGATGCGGCTGACCTGAAGGAACGCAGCGCACGCTATCGGGTGAAGCTGGCGACGCTCTGGGACGAAGGCGCGGGCATCTTTTTAAATAAGGACCTGCACACGGGGCAATTCAACAGGCGGCTCTCACCGACAAACTTTTACCCCATGCTGGCACGAGTGGCAACTCCGGCACAGGCCAAAACAATGATAGAACGTCACCTGATGAACCCCAGGGAATTCTGGGGTGAATGGGTAATTCCCATGATCTCCCGTGACGATCCCGCCTTTGGCGATCAAGAATATTGGCGCGGCCGTATCTGGGGCCCGACTAACTATCTTGTCTATCTCGGCCTCAGGAATTACGACAACCTGAATGTTAGCCGGGAGTTTGCGGCCAAGTCTTACAACTTGTTCCTGAAGGAATGGACTGATAAGGGGCACGTGCATGAAAACTACAATGCAATCAAAGGGAGCGGGGACGATGTGTCGAGCAGCGATCGCTTTTACCATTGGGGTGCGCTTCTGGGTTACGTAGAGGAATTGGAACGAAGCCGGACGGAGTAGCCAAGCAACGTCGGAGTGTTCTAAAGCCGGGATAACTTTGTGTTCAACTCTGACCGCTGCAACTGATTTTCGTGAACTGAGGCATAGGTATTTCCGCGCGCCTGACGCAACGGATTCCCGATCATGCTGCGCCAGATGGGAACCCCATGTCCAAATACAAGCTATAGATGGGCCAGTCCGCGCTGTAGTGCTGTAACTACCGCTTGGGTTCGATCGGTTACGTTCAGTCTCATCAGGATGACGCTGACATGGCACTTTACGGTGGACTCTGCGATCCCCAACTCGACCGCAATCTCCTTGTTGCTTCTGCCCCTAACCAAGAGATTAAGCACTTCACGCTCCCGCGCACTGAGATCCGAGTTCGGCATTCGAGAGGAAAGTGTGCGCGACACGGGAGGAGGCAAAAACCGCCCGCCGCTCTGAACGCGGCGTAGGGCACTTACGAGCGTGTCGTGCGGCATACCTTTCACGATATAGCTGCGCGCTCCCGCCTCGAGCGCCTGATGAATGTCCTCGTCGCCTTCGTATGTAGTAAGCACTACAAACTTGGCATTGCGATGGCGGCCAATGACGGTACGAATTGCTTCGACGCCGCTCATGCCGGGGAGTCTTAGATCCATGAGCGTGATGTCCGGAAGATGCTTTTCGAAGAGTTCGACGGCCTCTTCGCCGCTTCCCGCCTGGGCAACGGTGGTCATGTCCGGTGTGGCCTCGATGATGGCTGCAATGCCCATCCGCATGATGGGATGATCATCGACAACCAGAACCCGAATTTTGATTGCTTCCTTCATTTCTGCCTGTTCGACCACCGCTACCTCCATTTTCCCTGCATTGTCGGCCATTCCGCAAGGCTAAGGAGGGGGTGATCTGTCGAATGAGTTAACTACCGGGAGCACGTTACCCTGATTGTCAAAGAAGCTCCGTTCGCGCAGATCGCCTTCAGCAGCCGGCTCCCACCAAAAAACACCCTGGCCAAGCCCATCGGGAATTGCGCGGACCGCCGCATCGACCGCAAGCAGAAAAGCCTTCTGTCCCTCAGGGGTCTCTGGAAATTCCGCTATCTTGCCAGCTTTGTTTCCGGGAGTCCAATTGTATGCGGCTTCCACGACGATAATCGGATGTTTGTAGCGCAACGCGAGATTGCGCAGATTGCCGCGCATCGTGGCGATGTCGCCGTGCCAGAAGGGATAGTAAGACAGCCCTATCACATCGAAAGAGACGTTGCGCCCGGCGAGTTCATCAAAGAAGTGGACGGCTGTGTCATAGTCGCCACTGCGGTCGATGTGAATCATGATGCGCGGCCTGGGCCGGGAGCCGCGTCCGGCCTCGACGCCTTTTATGCCGGCCTTGACCAGGTCGGTGAAGTTATCCCAGTTATCGGGTAACTTGCCGTCGGGCCAGAGCATTCCGTTAGTTATCTCGTTGCCCACCTGCACCATCTCCGGCATGAGTCCCTTGCGAGCGAAAGCGGCGATAACATCACGGGTGTAGGCGAATACCTGGCCCTCTAGCTGCTTGTGGTTGAGGTTGCTCCATGCCGCAGGAGTGAACTGTTTGCCGGGGTCCGCCCAGGTGTCAGAGTAATGAAGATCGAGCAATAGATGAAAGCCCATCCGCTTGGCTCGCTTGGCAAGGGCGAGAGTGTAGTGCAAATCATTGGGAAGCTTATCGGTACTCACTGACGGGTCGTGAAAGATCCGCAGCCGAACCCAGTTGTAGTTATGCTCGTGGAGGATAGCCAGGACGTCCTTTGGTTGGCCTGCCTCTTTGAAGACCACTCCGCCCTGCTCACACTTGCCGAGGAAGGAGACGTCCGCGCCGATCGCGTAGGTCTGCGCATCACAGAAGCAGCAGACGGCGGCAGTCAGATAAAAGACAAATGCCAGCCTGATGAAATTAAGCATCGCAGTCTGCAACGGATTAGCCTCTACCGCTCTCTTGCTATTCAATAGAGCCTCCTGCTTCAAGTTCTCCGGCGGGCTGGAGACGAGGCACGCAAGACGCGCCAGTCAGCGGTTGTCTGCGCTGATCACAAGTTGGTATTCGGGCACAAGGCGTATTCCGTCCAGTTTGCCGATTTGGCCGCCGGATGAAAAATCGAGAGGGTCCGAGATCTCAAGATACAGTTGTGTATCCTTGCGCAGTGGCAAGATGCTGAGTTCGAAAGTGCTGGGACCCTTTGGATTAAGGTAGCGCCGCACCCCGATGTTCCAAGGCTGGCCATTGTAGAAGTCGTCATTCAGCAACCGGTGGGCCGAATATAAGCGCGCCACATCCCCTTTGTAATTGACTTGAAGAAACAGTTCGCTGAGTCCATCCATGGCTCTCGGTGGAAGCGTGATCGACCACTTTCCTGCCTGTGGCAGCTCAGCTTCAGAAGGCGCCTGCGCGACTCCGTGCGAACGCCATTTCGGGGCGGGCCCTGACTTTACAAGTGGTGCGCTCCCCATGACTTGAACCTGCAAGGATTGAAGCTGCGGATCCCGCATCGTGGCCTGTGCGGCAAAGCCCATAACCTGCCCCGTGGCGGCGGTCCTAGTAAGCGGTAGGCTGGCTAGCGGGGGAGCGGCAAGCGGAGGCGTAATTGCGAATTCAAAACGCGGAGTGGTGCGGGAGCGAAGCCAAATGCGCGCTGGGTTCGCATCGGGGTCGGCAAAGAAGTCATGGCGGGAAATAAGCAGACGGTCACTGCCGCCGATGCGCACCTTCCAGGCATCTTCGGCTTCCTGCGCAGTGAGCAAGACAATGTGGATGGTTTTACCCTGTCTCGAAACAAGATGGATCGACGAGTTGACACCAGGCTCCATCCCGGTCACGTAGTGGGTACTGGAATCGTTCGTTGTCTCTCCGCTCGATGCCCGTACGGTGCCGGCGCTTCGAGAATCGAATGCGAATTCAGTGGGGATTCCGGGGACTGCGGAAAAGTAGAGTGTAGTAACTCCATCGTTTACGATGCGTGTGAACAATTGGGCAGTGCTGTAGCGGAGCGTAACGCCGTCGATGTGAAGATTGAACGGCCAGATGAAGTAAGCACCCGATGGAATATCGACCGGACGCCGTGGAACCCGCAAAGACCCTCCAGGCAAGCGGACCTCAAACTGTGCGGCCTTCCGCAGCGGCATCGAGTAGTTGCGTACATAATTGTTGAGGAAGATGAATCCCGTGTCTCCGTTGGAGCGCACCGAAGCACGCGGTACTGAAAGATCTTCAGGGTTCTTTGGCACAACGTCGGGGGCGTGGACCATCATCGGAGCCAGGTCGGCTCCAAAATCTTTCAGGAAGTATTGGAAGACTTTCAGCTTGCGGAACGAGGCGCGCTCCTGCCCGTACTCACCCAAGGGAGCCTGAAAATCATAGGACTTGATCGGTACATCGTTGGGGTAGCCGGTGGCCTGTGACTCCTGGAGAGGGGACAATTTTCCCTCCGGATTTTCGCCACCCTGAAACATGTATGTTCCATAGAGGTTGACGCCGGAGCCAAGCATCACCGGAAGCATGGCGGCAATGTCATCGCTCTGAATGACCGGACGACGGTGGTAAGTGACTTCGTTTCCGCCACCCATCTCGGCGGTGAAGTAAGGCAACAGGTCAGGCGTGGAAGGCGGTGCGGACGACGGCGATGCCATCGCGTCGGCGCTGCTGATTGCGCCCATGTTGGCAGCGACGCGGCTCTGGAAACGGAACGAATAAACTTCGGGCGGCGGCAGTTTGGTGAGAGAGCCGTCCCAGGGCGCATCGGGATATCCACCATAGACTGGAAGTACCGCGCGCCGCGGCACCGCGGCATTATCCCATCCAGTGATGAGGTAGAGCGGAACATCGAGACCGTTCTCAATTGCAATTTTCTTCAGCGCCAGGATGTGCTCCTCGCCCGCGCCCGGACCGCGCATCGAATACTCGTTCTCAATTTGAATTCCGACAACAGGGCCGCCATCCTTCCAGAGAAGGCCCTTGAGCTGCTCGCCGATCTGCCCGTACCACATACGCACATGGGAAAGATAAGCCGGATTGTTGACGCGGGTCGGGCCCGCCGCGACCAGCCAATCCGGGAAGCCGCCGTTACGCGCTTCTCCATGTGCCCAAGGCCCTATGCGCGGAAGCAGATACATGCCGTGCCGGGCACACAGTTGGGCAAATGTACGCAAATCGCGTTGCCCCTTCCAGTCAAATTGGCCTGCGACCTCCTCGTGATGAATCCAGATCACGTATGTGGCGACAATGTCGACTCCGCTGGCTTTCATTTTGAGGATTTCTTCTTCCCATTGCGATTCGGGATAGCGCGAGAAGTGAAACTCTCCCATTACCGGCAACCAGGGCTTTCCGTTGCGGGTAAGATAGCGGCTGTTGACTCGAATGATGCTGTCTGAAGGCGACTTTGCGGAGCCCTCGTCATAACTCGCCGGCCCAGGCTCTACGTAGGGCTGACTCGCATCTATGCGAATCGTTGTGCTGTCTTGCGCGCGCGACGGAAGAGCCGCGCAAAACCCCATGAGCAGAGCCACACTGGCGAAAGCGCATATCCGGATCTGCGAAGGATTTAGGGCCGCAATGATCGATCGTAAAATGGGAGAAATCAAGATGAACTCCGACGCGGTGCTTCTTTCTCAAACGCGGCTTTTCTGCAAGCCAGGGAGAAAGTTCACTGTACTCCTTCGGCATGCACTCCAGATCCTTCAAAAGTCGGACGGCCATGGATTTCGTTGACCCGGCATTTGGAAGTTAAAACGACTGACGCTATACCGGGAAGTGTAACTTGTGATAAACCGGGAGCGCAGAAAGAATTGTTTTCCCGGCCGCTGGCCGCGAGAATCCAATCGGCCTCGATGAGGTAGACGCCTTGAAGCACGTGGAGCCGACAAAGCTCAGATCGACAAATAGGCCATGCAGGCTGGCTATCATCCTACTGATTGGCGCTGCGGTTTGCGCCTGTATGAGGGCCGAGAGCCTCGCCGGATACACGCGGCATGTGTGGCAGGCAGCGGATGGTTTGCCGGAGCAGACTGTCCAGGCGTTTGCACAAACCCGCGATGGGTATCTGTGGATCGGCACAACTGGAGGTCTGCTGCGCTTTGACGGCGCGCACTTCACGGTATTCGATCGGCAAAACACTCCATCTCTTCACGAAAACAGCGTCTTCTCGCTGATGGTTTCGCGCGATGGGACCCTGTGGATCGGCACGGACGGAGGAGGAATTGCGAGTTACTCCAACGGCGGGTTCCGTTCCTGGACTACGCAGGATGGGACAAACATAGATTTTGTACGGACGCTGGTCGAGGATGCGGATGGCGCCGTATGGGCCGGAGCCGACAATGGCCTTTGGCGGCTCGACAGAGAGCGGTTTGTACGCATCGACGGCACTCCGGCGATCCCCAGCGTCTCTGTCCACGCGATCTATCGAGATCGCGAGGGCCGACTTTGGGTAGGGGGATCGCGGCTGTTTCACCTGCACGGAAAGGCCACCCGAGAGTACTCGCTGGGAAGCGAGGCAAGCCAGAATCAGATAAAATCCATCATTCAAACAAGGGATGGAACGCTTTGGGTGGGCACGGTGACCGGGTTGAACCGGTTGCTTCCCGGGCACGACAGTTTTGAGCGCGTCCAGGGTGTCACCGGGACTGTTCGCGTTCTTCGTCAAACGCCGGACGGCGTACTCTGGATCGGCACCATTGGGCAAGGGGCCTTCCAGTTCAATGGTGAAGACCTTACCCGGTTCACAGCTCCATCCTCTCTGCCAAGCAACACGGTGTTGAATTTTTTCGAGGATCGAGAGAAGAATTTTTGGATTGGGACACAAGCCGGGATGCTTCGCCTCACCCGGTCGCAGGTGAGCGTCATTCCTCTGCCCGAGGCCAATGACTCCGACTTCGGAACCATCTACCAGGATCGTGACGGCAGCTTCTGGATTGGCTCGACGCAACTGTTCCAGATGAAGGATGGCAAAGTAGTTCCGCGAGTCCTTCCGGGGATGAGCGGAGTCCACGTGCGTAATGTGTACCGCGACCGATCCGGCGTGCTGTGGGCGGGAACGGATGGAAACGGTGTGTTTCGCATCTCGGCAGACCGTACCACGCGTCTCACTTCCCGTGATGGCATGTCCAACAACTTTATCCGAGCAATGACGCAGGACCATGACCGGAGCATGTGGATAGCCACAGATGCAGGTCTCAGTCACATTCTGGGCGAGGGTCCGAGCGTACGCATTGTCAGTTATCAACCGCGGGACGGACTTGTTCATCCCAGCATTCGCGCTTTGATTGAAGACAGCCGAGGAGACTTGTGGATCGGCACGGAGCGCGGCCTAAGCCACATGCATGACGGCGTGTTTACCGGCGACGCAGCCACCAGCGCCCTGGCCCAAATGAAGGTTTGGGCGATTCACGAGGACGCTGACGGCGGCCTGTGGTTCGGAACCCGCAACGATGGCCTGTTCCGTTTTCGTGGCGGCAAGTTGGCGCACTTTTCAGTTGAGGACGGCCTGGCCGGCAATGCAATTTATCAGATCGTCGAGGATAGTGCCGGCCACCTTTGGACAAGCGGGCCAAACGGGATTTCGTTGTTGAACAGGCATGAACTGGATGCTCAAGCGGAGTCGTCCAGGCGCAGTTTGGGGCTGACCTTCTATTCAATCTCCGAGATGCCTCCAAGCACCGAGATTTACGGAGGCACGCAACCCTCCGCATGCATCACCGCAGAGGGCGACGTGTGGTTTCCCAGCAGTCGCGGGCCTATTCATATTCACCCTGCCCATAACTCCCTGCTTCCGCCGCCACCGTTGCGGATTCAGGGCGTGCTTGCCGACGGAGTACCGTCCGCAATGAACGGACCGGTCGTGTTACAGCCGGGCAACAGCCGCCTTGAGTTTTCCTTCACCCCGATTCGGCTCCGCTCCCAGGATGGGTTGCGCTTCCGCTATAAGCTCGATAATTTTGACCGGGACTGGGGCGCAGCCAGGTCCTCGCGGACAGCCGATTACACCAACCTTCCCGCGGGCCGCTACATCTTTCGTGTACGAACCTTTGAAGTCGAAAACCCCGATGCAATTTCCGAGACCTCGATCGAGGTTGTGCAACGGCCATTTTTTTATCGCACCTGGTGGTTCATCGCTGGCTGCATCCTGCTGGTTGCGTTCCTCATCTTTGCGGTGTATCAGTACCGGGTGCGGCAGGTTCGAGGCAGGTTCGAGGCTGTACTCGAGGAGCGCAGCCGGCTTGCCCGCGAGATGCACGATACCGTGATTCAAGGATGTACAGGCGTTTCCGCTCTCCTCGAAGCTCTGTCGATGGAGGGCTCCAACACAGATGCAGAAGACGGCCTGATGGACTTTGCGCGCCTCCAGTTACGCAATACCATCGATGAAGCGCGCGACGCAGTCTGGAATCTCCGCCAATCCGACATCGACACGAATAGCTTGGGCGAGAAGCTTGAAACCATGATCGGGAAAGTTGGCAAGGAGTTCAATCTTCCCATTGCCTGGTCGGTAACCGGAACACCGTTTGGAGTGAGCCATCCGATCGCTCACGATTTGCTGATGGTGGTGCGTGAAGGGATCTACAACGCCGCGCTGCACGGGCACCCGATGAATGTGGGAGTTACCCTCACCTACAATCGCCGCGAAATCTTATTGTGCATTGACGACGACGGTTGCGGCTTCGATATCAATGAAACAGAAAGTAAAAACGGGAACCACTTCGGTCTTAAAGGCATGCGAGAGAGAACAGAGCGTTGGGGTGGGAAGTTCCGCTTGATTAGCGAGATCGGCAAGGGCGTCCGCATCGAGGTACGTCTGCAGCGCCGACGGTAATTGCGCTATGAGTTCGCATTCATTGTCAAAGTCGCGCTCTGACTCTATTTGAGAGTTAACGCACTCGTCGAGACCCGGTTTGCGCCCCGCGATCGCGGTTCGCTGCGGAATGGTTTCCGCGCCTCGTACAATCGAAGCCGCGCGCGAATCGTACTTGCCAGCGAGGCTCTCCCGCTCGCAACGGCAAGTTCCATGGCGCGTCTTGCACCTGCGATTGCTCTCGTGAATTGCCCGTCTTCCGCATAGGCCGCAGCCAGCGTGTCCAGCACGCCGGGATCGTCAGCGGGCGCGAGATGGGTCGCGGATTCGGCTTGAGAAACTGCTTCGGCTCCGTTACGAAGCGATGCCTCCGGCGCAGTCGCCAGGAGCCATGCAATGCCGAGGATGGCGCTGACACGGCCCGGATCGATGGATTGCGCCTTCCGCCAGTGGACGAGAGCCTCTAGCCTCTCACCTCGTGACTCGTATGCGGTGGCGAGGCCCTCTTCCCCGGATGCGAACTGCGGCTTCAATGCAATTGCGGTTTGCAACTCGGGCAGCGCTTCCTCAACATTCCCCTGCTCGAGGAGAAACTTGCCCAGAACATAGTGGCTATCGACGAGCGACGGATTGATGCGTACGGAATTGCGCAGATGCTCCAGCGCATCCTTGGTTTCGCCATGAACGTAAAGCGAGATTCCCAAGCCCTTTTGAACCCGAGCGTCTTCCGGGTCCAGCGCGAGCGCCTTCTTCCAGATCTCCAACGCGCGGTCGTTTTCTCCCTTTTCCTCAAGCTGCATGGCTTCGTCCATCAACTTATAAAGATCGACGGCTGGTACCCGAATTTCCTCGATCCCGTCACCGGCAATATTCACAAACTCGGGCAGGTTCACCGCGCGGTTGGCCGCTGTTGCGTTGTCAATAAGAATGGCGGGGCTGTCATTGCCGTCCTTGTCGATATGAGTCAGATACATCTGCGTGTAAGGCGACCGCGCCTTTGAGGAAAACACCAGCCAGCGGCTGTTGGGCGAGAAGCTGTGCCAGGAATTCATCAGCGGCGTGTTGGCACGCAACCTTCGCGCATCGCCGCCTTCGAAAGGAACAATATAAAGCTTGCTGTCGGGACGCATGAGTTGGCCATTGTGGCATTGCACAAATACGATCCAGCGTCCATCGGGCGACACCTTGGGAAAGTTATTGCTCATTCCGTTTTGCGAGGCGCCGTGAATCGGTTCAGGCACGCCTCCCCGGCCTTCATTGAAAGGTATCCGGTAGAGGTCGTATTGGATCGGCGTCTCATTCGGATCGTTGGCGCGCAATGCCGCCTTTTGTCCTTCACGATAGGGGGCCCTGGCCTGCGCGCGCGCAAATACGATGTACTTGCCGTCAGGACTCCAGACTCCATCCGTTTGCACGTAGTTCGGATCGTCGGCGCCGGGCAAGGGCTGGCGTTGACTAGTTGCCCGGCTATACCACTCAAGAATGCCGCGCGTTGGATAAAACACCTGAAGGAAGCGATAGTCTTTGAAGTTAGTGATGTAGTAAGTGCTTGGCACATCCAGCGATGGCCCGGCAAATGTGCTCACCACATAGCGGCCGTCCGGAGAAACCTGGGACATGAATCCCACCCGCGTCTTGCCGGCTTGCCCATCTTTGTTCCACTGCACAACATCCTTGCTCTGGATAGAGATTTTGCGCTCCACCGGCACCAAGGCATAGAGGCCCTTGTCGTTCGCCGGCCCATCGACGTCGATGCCCATGGTTTTACCATCGGTGGAAAACGAATGGCAGTTAGCGCAAGTAGGCATGTTGGTAAGCAGCGTGCGGCTCTCGGGCCGGCTAATATCTCTCAGACGCCAGCGAATGAGATGGATCGCAGCGGGAGATAGCGGCTGGACTGTTCCGTTCGCGCCTTGGGAAGGCATCAGTGGGACATCCCTGTAAAATATCGGCGCTCCAACCGGATCGTTTGAAGTGGTGAGTGTAAAGCGCGACTGTGAGGCGGCGGCGCCTGCGTTGCGAAAGCCAGTAATGGTTACCGTAGCCGGCGATTTTGTCGAATGCGTTTGAATGGCCCGCCATGTCGACGCATCGGGAGTCCATGTCCAAGAGGCGGCCTGTTGCGGAGTCAACTTCGGTGGTTCGTTGGTCTCGCTCACGCACTCCGGATCAATGGCGCTAATGCGCATCCGCTCGCCCTTCGACACGACGTGGATGGGTGGAGCGAGGTCAGGAAAAGCAATATCGATTGTCCAGTAATCCGAGGTGCCGTCCCGCCACAGAAATGTTGGCGGTGTTATATCCGGCGGGAAGATGGAGCCATCTTCCGGGTAGTCGATAGAGATGGGCCAGAGAGCAGCCTTGGTCTGACTCTGAACACTTGTTGCGGGCTCGGTCTCGATCTGTCCCACGACCTTGTGTATTAGTGGTGAGAGCAGCATTGAATTTAGGAACGCCGCCAGTATGAAAACGAAAGCCGGGAATACTCGTCCGTATCTCCGTCTCGTTGGGGAAACAGAATCGAGCACGTAAAACCTCCGGGAGCCATACTCGAACAGTAACGCATTTACGCTTCAATTCTAAATATCGATCTTGCAACTCGACTTGGCAGGTTTTGACCAGGGTTTGGAGAGCAGTCATGTCCAGCAGAAAAAACAGGCCCGGGCGGCGAACTTCCGCTCCCCGAGCCTGCTCGTTGACGGTTAGAAGGTGACTTTGAGAGCGGCTTGGCCGATGCGCGACTGGTTCGCCGCCGAACCGCTTCCACCGTTGATTTGGCCGAAGGTGGAGTCGCTCGGGTTCGTGTCAGGGGTGCTCATGACCGCATGGTTGAATGCGTTGAAAAACTCAACGCGGAATTGAAGCCGGTAGCGCTCCATCACCGCCCAGTTCTTCATCATCGCCGTATCGACATTGAAAGTCGGCGGACCATAGATCATGTTCCTTCCACTTGTGCCGAAGGTGCCATCGGCGCGGGGTTGGAACGCGGCCTTGTTGAAGTAACCTTTAATCCACTGCGATCTTCCGCCCTGGCGGACTTTCAGATTCTGTCCGGAGACGAGGTCGGCGCGGTCACTGCAACTCTGCTTGCAGCCGGAACCGGTGTTGTTGTTCGCTCCTCCAAGGTCCTTGCTGTTTCCACCTTGGAGGCTGAAGGGAGCGCCTGACTGCAAGGTGATGATGGGGCTCAATTCCCATCCACCCAGCACTTCCCTCATCAGGAGGCTCTTCCCCTTCAACTCCGGCGTCTGGTAGACGAAGTTGGATACCCAGCTGAAGGGAATACTCAAGCCCGAAATCCCCCTGTTCCATCTCAGATTGTTCGGATCTCCCAACTCAGGAGTGCCGAAGGAGATATTACTGGCGCTGGCCACATCGATCGTCTTCTGCCAGGTAAAGCTCGACTGGGCCTGCAGGCCGTGCGCCATGTGGCGGTCGAAGCTCATTTGCAGAGAATGATAACTGCCAGTGGCGTTGCTGTCTTGCTCCAGAATTTGGGTGAAGTTCGAAAACGGATTCGCTGAACCGTGTCCGCCGTTGTTGCAGGAGGCGCAATAGATGGCGAAGTTAGCGTCCCTGACGTAGTTCTGGTGATAGGATTCGCTTCCGACATAAGCCATGCGGACGGCCATGTTTTGGCTGACCTGCTGCTCGATCGAGAAATTCCAGCTCTCAGTCATCCCGGCCTTGAAGTTACGTCCAAAGGATGCGCCCAAGTTGGTCTGGTTCGGGAAGCTGTTGTAGGTTGACGGCGGTTTGTAGGAGATGGAGGAAAACGGCGGGAACGGGCTCACGCCGTTGGTTCCGAAACTGGAGGTATCCCAAGGATTGTGGAAGTTCATGAACCCCGTAAGCGTTTCTCCCTTGTTTGGAGTGCATTGGCCACCGTTGGGGTTGATTACACCGTTCGTAGAGCAGACGGGGCTGTTCGACGGAGCGTTGGGGGATAAAGTCGGGGCGAACGGTGCAACGTCAGCCACGTGATTGTACGAAGAATAGGCCACGGGGCCGGTGAACAACCCGAATCCGGCGTGGACGGAGGTGTGCGAGAGACTGCTCGGCTGCCATGCCACGCCGATGCGGGGCTCCCAATAGCCGTAGTTGCTGGGCCGCAACTGAGCGTTCATGTTCGTGTCGCCGGGGAAGATGAGGCCCGTGGGGGCGTTGGGGAACATTGTGCTTTTTTGCCCCGCCACAAATGCGGCTCCGCGTGCGCCTGCGGAAGTTGGGGCCAGGTCCGGATCCCAGCGAATGCCGGCCGTGATGGTCAGGCCTGGACGCAACCGGAACTCATCATTGAAGTAGGGATCAACCATCCATCCTTTGACGTCCGCGATCTCTCCCGCTCCCTGCGTGAACGAGGACATGTAGCCGAGCAGCCAATCCGCCAGCCCGTTGCCGGTGTAACCGCCACCGAAGTTGATGATCGCATTCGTCGGGTACTGAGTGTTTTCCACCGCCGATTGGCGCAGCAGATCGATGCCCGCTGAAAATGTGTGCCGGTGCAGGGTCATGATCATCGTATCGGAGAATCCCGCCGTGCTGCGCACCTCCTGCGAAGGCTCGGTCCAACCGCCGTTAGATCCGCCAAAATAGGCGCCTTCCATGTAGCACGAGCCAGAGAGTTCGGTCACGTTGATGTAGCGGGACCAGCACATCTTCTTGCCGCCGTGATCCACTACTGCCGCCGAGTTGTGAGCGCTCTGTTCGGTCCAGAGGATTGAGGCCGTGTTTACTGTATTCGGGTTCACGGTCCAGGTATGCTGCAGCACTTCGTTGTAGTACTCCATGTTCTCGCCGAAGCCCTGGTTCCAATTGGTGAGGTTGAGCACGGAGAGAACATTGCCCGGGACATCCCCTGAGGGTTGCGTGAAATTGTCGATGAAAGATCGCAGGCTCAGGCGCTGCGACTTCGAGACATCGTAGTCGAGCCTGCCGGTGTATTCATCGTAGTTTTGCCTGAGGGCTGCTGCGTTGTAGTAGGTCTGACCAGAGAGGTTCTGGGTGGTGAGGCTTGGGTTCCCGGTCCCGCTTGCTTGCAACTGTCCGGGCAATCCGTCTTTGGTGAATTGCACAGATGCGGGATCGAGCGCCGCCGCGCCGCCAATCAACTGGTTGGGCACTCCGCCCACGATCTGAAACGGTCCATTGAGAAATCCGCAGGCCGTTGTTCCGTACTTTGGAGCAGCCGGATCGCCATATTGTCCCGAACCGCAGTCCGCCGTATCCTTGGCCGCGGCGAATTCCACAAGACCGCTGAAGTCACCGTTCATCATTTGGGCGGTCGGGGTAGTGGTTTCTGACGACGCTCCGGTCCCAACCTGGCGAGTGCCTTGGTAGTTGCCGAAGAAGAACAGCTTGTTCCTGAAGATTGGCCCGCCCACGTCGCCACCGAACTGGTTGCGCTTAAGCGGATCCACCTGATGGGCGTTCCAGCTCTTGGCGTTCAAGTCCTGGTTGCGTAGGAATTCAAAAACACCGCCATGGAACTGGTTGGTGCCGGACTTGGTAGCCATGCTAACCACGCCGCCGGAAGAGAACCCGTAAATCGCGCTGTAGTTATTGGAGATCAGGCGAAATTCCTGGGTCGCATCCGGGTTCGGTGTCGGCGAATTGGTGGCCATGTAGTTATCCATATTCGACACGCCATCGAGCATGTAGTAGGTGCTGCCTTGACGGCCGCCGTTCGCGGATGCGCCCGCTTCATCCGGGAAGGAGAAGCCACCCTGGACGACAAACCCGAGCTTGTTGACGCCATCGACCATGCCGGGCGCCAGCAGAGCCAGTTTTGACGGATCGCGGCCATTCAACGGCAATTGGGACACCGAGTATTCGTTAACGGTTGTGCCCAATTCCGCCGAGGTGGTGTTGATCAATTGGGCGTCAGCCGTAACGCTGACAGTCTCGCCCTTGCCTGTGCCCACCTTCAGTTGAACGTTCTGGGTAGCATACAGGTTGGCATTCATGACAATACCCTTCTGCTGGTACTCCGAAAACCCGGTAGACGCGATGGATAGCGCGTATTTGCCGGGGGGTACCAGTTTGAACAGATAGACTCCGGTGTTATCCGTCGTCAGCGTTTGTGCGTAATTGGTGTCGACATTTGTGAGGGTAACGGTGGCTCCAACAACTGCCGCACCCGATGGATCGGATACCAGGCCCGTCAAGCTGCCGTTGGTGCCTTGTCCAAAGACGTGCACCCCTGAACTGAGAAGGCCGACGACGATCACGAGCAGTAGAGCTCGTAAACATTTTGCGCTGATCAAATGCATGACCACCTCCTGAAGTGGGTTCTCGGAGATCTAAGGGGTTTTTCAGTCCCCCCTTGAAGCTGTTCACGGGCACTCTAGAAGCCGATTGGCACTGAAACCATTTCACATTCGAAATTGATTCCCTGGATGCGTCCGCCGAGTTGTGAAACGCCCAGTATTCCCCGCTCTCCCTTGGTCAGTTACAGATGGGTTGGAGACAACGGTTACCGGGTCGAAACGAACAATACGCCAGCCTCACAACGGTTTGTATCTGCCAAAAGTAGGATTGGGACATCTTTTGATCGGCAAAATTTGTACGGGATTCCGGCCTCGCGCGGGAAGTCGGTGTAGCTAAATCGATTGTTCCTTCAATCTCGCCGCACAAATTCTGCCCGTCGTCTTCCTCATCGCTTCGAATTGACCATGATCGATCCGACTTTTGGCGGGTGCATGTGGCGCGTGCCGGACTGTAAACTACGCCTTGCATAAGGCGTTTGCAGGAAGGTGTGCCTCAAATCCGATTCGGGTAAGGCGCTGAAAATGAAATTGTCGAACAGGTTCGCACGCGTCCAGCATCTGCCGCCGGGGACCGGCTTTGTGATCGTGTTTTGGCTGGCCGCCTCCTCAATTGCCTGCGCCGCGTGCATCGTTCCGCCCGCCATGCAGGCAAGCCTTAAATCCAACCCGACGGGGGAAGCATATACAAGTCTCGGCAACTGGTTCGCAGATCAAAAGCAATTTGACTGCGCGGCTAATGCCTTTGCGTCTGCATTCCGACAGCAGCCCAAGTCGGCTTCTCTTGCCTATCTTTGGGGGCTCAGCCTCTACTCCGCCGGCCACGATCTGAAGGCGATGACGCCGCTGGAACATGCCGAGCAGCTTGATTCAAGTGACATTCGCCCGCACCTGGTGCTCGGAGTGCTGCTGGAAAAGTTGAAGAAGAGAGCCGAAGCCGAGGCCGAATGGCGCGCAGCTTTGGCCATCGACCCGGATTCAGCGCCTGCGCTTGATGGCCTCTCACAGGCCCTGTTGAACCAGAAGGACTACGCCGCCGTGGTTGCCCTGCTTGAAAAGCCTTTTGGCGGCCGGACCCGATCAGAGTTGCAAAGCCTGAACCTTGGTATTGCTTATGCCGGCACAGCGAGGCTCGACGAAGCGGCCAGGGTGCTCCGCGAAGGCCTGAACACGGTTCCTGATTCACTCCCCATTGCGGATGAGCTTTCCGTGGTGCTCATGCTTTTGAGCCGGACCGAAGAAGCCTTTGCGGTGCTTGATCGCGCGCTTGAGAAGCATCCCGACGACCAGCCCACACAGCTTCTCTACCTGCGCTCTCTGGTCTCGAATCACTCGGACAAAGCCCCGCAATTCGCTCGGAAGTTGCTGGCCAATTACCCAAACCATTGGGAAGTGCTTTATCTCAATGGGATTCTCGAATCGAGGGAAGGGAGGTACGAACCCGCACGACTGCATCTGGTGCGCTCGGTGGCCGCAAACCCAACGTCATTCAAGGCCCACAACGCGCTGGGTACTGTTCTTGCCCAGCTAGGCGACCTGCCCGCTGCCAGGGAGCATTTGGAGAAGGCGATTGCGCTGGGGGACAACCAACCAGAGGTCGAATACGACTTGGCCAAGGTTCTTCAACGGCTTGGCGAGCCCGCTCAGGCGCGGGAGACGTTGCGCGTCTATCAACGGCTCAAGAATCTTCAATCTGCAAAGACCCAGGCCGCAGGAAAAGCCGAAGTCGGCGACCAGGCAATCGCCGCCGGCAATGCAGCACAGGCCGCGTCGCTCTATCGTGAGGCGCTTGAATCCGATCCCGATGAGCCTCTTCTTCGTTACAAGCTGGCCAAGGCGTTGGACAAGTTGCAGGACTTCGCCGGCGAAAAGACCGAACTGCAACAAGCCATCAAGTTGAATCCAGATCTCGCCGAGGCGCAGAACCAAATGGGCTACCTTGCCGCGCGAAGCGGAACCCCGGCGGACGCCGAAGGTTACTTTCGCGCCGCCGTCCACGCTTCTCCATCCTTCGTCGTTGCATGGGTCAACCTGGCAGCAACGCTGGCCAGTGAGGCCAAGTGGAAAGACGCTCATCAAGCACTGGATCGCGCACTCGAGATCGATCCGGACAACGCAGAGGCGCGTAAGCTTAGCCAGGCGCTCGCCGAGGCTCATGCTGGCCCATGACCACACACCGACGGCAGACTGACCTATGCGGAACTACACTCGATTTGTGAGATTACAACCGTAGAGCGAACGGAAGCGGGTGGCCCGTTTGCGGAATGAGAGCAATCTTCGCACCGATGTCTATCTCGTCCAGATCAAGCGGGTGGTCGCGCCGGCGTCTTTTGCGCTCGGTTCCAGGAGTTCTTGCCTCCGCGGTGTTGCCGGCCAGGGCGTTTGCAGCCCCGCCCGCTGCGGCGGCCCCGCCCGCTTTCTCGCATTTTGTAGACGTGGCCGAGTCTGCCGGCCTCACCAAAGTAATGTTCTATGGAGAGGGCACAAAAGCCACATATCTGACCGAGATCATGGGCGGCGGTTGCGCATTTTTCGACTTCGACAACGACGGATGGATGGACGTTTTTATCCTTGGCGGCCGGCGGCTGGAGAGCGTCCCAGCAGGCGCTAGCAACCGGCTTTATCACAACAATCGCGACGGCACTTTCACGGATGTAACTGCCGCAGCGGGATTGACCGACGCCGGATGGGCGGTAGGCGTTTGTGTCGGCGATTACAACAACGACGGATTCGAGGATCTGTTCGTCACGTACTTCGGGCAGAATCGACTCTATCGCAACAACGGCAACGGAACCTTCACCGATGTCACGTCGCACGCAGGGTTAAGCTCGAGCACTATTCGCTTCGGCTCCGGATGCACCTTCGTCGACTACAACCGCGACGGCTGGCTCGACCTTTTTGTCTCGAACTACGCGGACGTCGACCTGGCCAAGATGCCCAAGCCTTCGCTCGACCGGCCCAACTGCAACTTCGATGGAGTCCCAGTGAACTGCGGTCCGAGTGGCCTGCCGCTGCCCGCGCATCTGCTCTATCGCAACAATGGCGACGGCACCTTCACAGACGTCTCAAAGGAATCCGGCGTGGGAGCCATGCGCGGCTCTTACGGCCTCACAGCCTGCGCCTTCGACGTGGATGACGATGGCTGGCCGGATATCTTCCTGGCTTGCGATTCCACGCCCAGCCTGCTGCTGATGAACAACCACGACGGCACCTTTCGCGAAGAGGCGCTGCTGCGCGGGGTGGCCCTCAGCAACGACGGAAAGGAGATGGCCGGCATGGGGGTGGGAGTCGGCGACTACGACTGCGACGGACGTCTCGATATCGTGCGAACGCACTATATGAATCAACCCACCGGCCTTTACCACAATCAGGGCAAGGGTGAATTCGAGGATGTTACCGCCCGCGCCGGCCTCATCCACGAAAGGCGCTTCGTCAGTTGGGGTACGGGATTGGTCGATCTAGACAACGATGGCAATCCCGATATTTTTCTTGTCACCGGGCAGGTCTATCCCGAACTCGAGCCGGTCAACCCCAAATATCCTCGCCGCGGTCCGCGCATTGTCTTTCGCAATCGGGGAGACGGAACATTCATCCAGCTTCCCGACGAGGACCAGCCCGCCCTCGCTTCGCGCCACGTGAGCCGGGGATGCGCCTTTGGAGACTTCGACAACGATGGGGATCTGGACGTCCTGATCATGAATCAGAACGAGCCTCCGTCCTTGTTGCGCAACGACGCTCCGCCTGCGAACCACTGGATCAAGGTTCGTCTGCAAGGAACCAAAAGCAACCGCAGCGGGATCGGCGCCAGGGTAGTTGTTCGCAGCAGAGGCAAGGTACAGGTGCAGGAAGTCATGAGCCAGTCAAGCTATGTCTCCGCCAACGATCCCCGTCTGCACTTTGGGCTGGGCTCCGCCGAATCGGTAGAGCTTGAAATCCGATGGCCGCTGGGGAATGTTGAGATTCACAAGAACGTCCCTGCCGATCGGCTCATCACTCTGAAGGAAGGTTCTTCAGAACTCAAGGCCGAGAAACTCGCCCCACTCATCCCGTCCAAGGTTGCGGTCGATGCGCGTAATGACTTCGCTCAGTTTCCTTTGGCGGGGGGAACAAATCACGCTACCTGCAAGTGATGAAGGTAGGGAACGCTGGCCTTCATCATCGGCAAGTCCATTTCCACAAAATAGTTCTTGACGCCGCCTGTTTTAGCCGCAGTGAAGATCTTTTTCCAATCGAGAGTATCTTGACCCACCGGCATGATTTGCCGGGTTTTTGCCGACCACCCCTGGACGTGCATAGAAATAAAACGTCCGGGATATTTATTAAAGTACTCCGCGGCATCGAAGCCGTCGCTGATGGTAGACACCTGGAACTGGAACTTAACAAACTTGGGATCGAGAAGTTGAAACAGCAAGTCATAGGTCCGCTGGCTGTTTACCTTGGACACCTCGAAGTCTTCGTTGTGGAGGCCCTGCACGATTCCTGCTGCCGCCGCTCGCTCACCGATTCGGTTGTATTCGTCGGCCGCACGTTTCACATCATCCATCGTGGGGTTCTGCGGCCCACCCAAGCTTGCCACAAGCATTTGAGTCAGACCGACATCTTTAGCCCAGGAGATCCTGGCGTCCTGATTCTGCTTCAATTCTTCGAGGGAGAAGTGACTGCTGACGCAAGTAAGTCCTGCATCGTGCAAGATACCCCGAAGCTCGGCACCACTGTATTTGCTGAGACCACCGAAACCTGAATCGGCGTAACCCACTGGCGAGCACAATTCGACCGTCTTGAATCCGGCCCCGGCAAGCTCCTTGAGAGTGCCGGGGAAGTCCTTGGCGATCATTTCCCGCATAGGCCAGGTCTGACAACCGATAGGCAAACCAAGAGGATCGGCGTGAATCGCGCGCGTTCCCGACGCCAGGACACCGCCCAACACTGCGCTCGCCGAGGTCTTCACAAACTCTCTCCTCGAAATTGCTTGCATTCTTCCTCCTTGTGAATAACTTGGGATTTCATTGCCGCTCGCGATTAGCTGACTGCCTCAGCTTTTTACAAGGAACCGGGCAATTATAGACCTAGCTAGCCTTCGTTGTCCTGTCTACCGATGTCCTTCCATCAAGCGTATCGTCATAGTGAAGGATTGTGTCAGGAGCTTTGTCTGGCCGTACTCATTGATGGACTCCCTACGATCAATGTTCCTTTGCGTACCGAACCAACGCCTGCAGATTTTCGGTTGGTGTCGCCGGCGGCACCTCACACCCACAGTTGGCGATGAAGTATTTTCCGCACACTTCATGACAGTGTGCGACCGCTTCGTACACTCTTTCCGGCGTGCCTTCCAGCATATCCGAAATGGTAGAAACATTGCCGCTGATGACACGATCTCCGAGCTTGGCTTTCATCTTGGCCAAGTCTGAAGGAAAATCTATCTCGTAGATATCGACGGGCAGTTCGCTCATATCCGCAACCAGTCGCGTCGTTTTTCCGCACATGTGCGAACGGGTCAACACTCCGGAGTGATTCTTCTTGATGTGCTGGTAAACCCTCATCTGCTCGCCATGGACAAACTCCTTATAAAGGACCGGCCCTTGCATGCCGGCGGCGGCATCGCTCATGCCGATGGTGTCGGCGCCGGCGGCAATCTGGGCGTCAGCGTACATGATGGCGACGTCAGCACAGAAGTGCAGCAGGTCATGGGCAAACCCGGGGTCATCGAAAAAATCTGTCATGATGCGATTGATTCCCCGGAGCTCTGCCGCGAGCGCAAGCGGACCCTCCACCCAGCCGCAGATCGTATTTTCCTGTCCGACCTCGCGCCGCATGATTTCGATGGCGCGAATACGGTCGTACATACGTCCGGCGGGATCAAGGCTGGGAATACGAAACTCCTTGAGGCGCGACTTATCGGCGAGTGCGGCCCGCTCCTCCTGGATTGCCGGGCCTTGATTCTCGAACCACTCGATACTTCCCTCTCCGGCGATGTCGATGACTTCGCGCGCCGGATCCGAGCATGTGAGCAGGACATCGACATCAAAGTCCCGCACTACCCGTAACTGCGCCTCCGCCATTTTGCGACCATCGCGCGTGTAATCGATAAACGGCATCCCCGAGTAACTTGCCGCGAACTGCATCAACATTGGTTGACATGTAAGATGGTCGACCGGCTTACCAAGAACCGTGTTGCGCACCCGCTCGTACGAATTCAATTGTGACCCCTTCCAAAAGTCCACACATGTAAATCTTTACCCTATTTCTCCGGAGCTGCATTGAGAAAGGAGGATCTGCGCGGCGACGGAATGTTTCGCTCGTCGAAACTGCGACAGCACGTTAGCGAAGAATTCCGCCCAACGAAGTATATCTCTTCTCTCGGAGATATGTGCAAGAAGGGTAGGCCACCACGGTAATTGAAAGGAAAGACAGGGATGCTTGCTCGTATTGCTGTGTGAGACACCCGGTACCCTCGAATGATTCGACCGAAAGAACAACTTACAGACTCTTACAATGATAGGCTGGCTTGAGAAGGGACCTTGGAATCGTATGACGAGAATTACCGTTTGGACCGTCTGCCTGGCGCTGGCGGTCGCACTTGGCTTCAGTTGTTCTGCACAGAATCCTTCCGCGACCATCTCAAACGGCGTGGTAACTGCCAAGCTCTATTTGCCTGACAACAAAAACGGCTACTATCGCGGCACGCGCTTCGATTGGTCGGGCGTAGTCAACAGTCTGCAGTATGCAGGCCACAACTACTACGGCAAATGGTTCGACCGAGTGGACCCGAAAGTACGTGACTTCAGCTTTGAGGGCGCGGACATTGTAACTAACCCGTGCAATGCGGTCCCTGGCGTACCGGAGGAGTTCGTCACCAACAGCCTTCCGCTGGGATGGGACGAGGCTAAGGTTGGTGGCACGTTTATAAAGATTGGGGTAGGCGTGTTGCGCAAGCCGGATGAGCGCCCTTACAGCAACTTCAGACTTTACGACATAGTGGATGGCGGTAAGTGGACGGTGCACCGCGCTTCCAATTCAATTGAATTCAAACAGGAGTTATCCGACCCGACCAGCGGCTTTGCCTATGTTTATAGCAAACGTGTTTCCCTTACTCCTGGCAAGCCCCAGATGGTCCTTGAACACACTCTGCGCAATACCGGTAAGCGGCCCATTGAGACGAGCGTCTACGACCACAACTTCGCCGTTATGGACAAACAGGCGCCCGGACCGGATCTGGCCATCAAGCTAGGATTTCAAGTGGACCCCGTCCAGCCGATGGACTCAAAACTGGTAGAGTTCCGCGGCAATGAAATTGCTTTTACCCGTGCTGTAAGCGGGCAGGATGTGGTTATGGTCAAATATCGCGGGTTTGGCACCGAGGCCAAGGACTATGATTTCCGCATCGAAAATCGCAAGCTCGGATTTGGATTCAGGGCTACTGCGGATCGCCCGCTGGCGGCTGCTGCTTTGTGGAGCATACGGTCTGTTTTTTCTCTGGAACCTTTCATCAACATGACCATTGAACCTGGCGCTCAGTTCACCTGGAAGATTACTTACGATTACTTCACGGTTCCAAAGGAAGCTCGATAGGGCCCTGCGCACCTGACTTGGCGATGCGTTCGAGAATCGAGCTGCCGATGAAGCGGGCATTTGGTCCCAGGTCCCGCTCGATGCGAAGGACTTCGTTCCATTTGGACATTCGCTCGCCACGAACAAAAGACCCGACCTTGAGTTGACCGGCGTTGGTTGCGACGGCCAGGTGCGAAATGAAGCCATCTTCGGTTTCGCCAGACCGGGCTGACACGACGGGATTCCAACCAGCTTGCTGTGTCATGTCGATTGCGGCCAACGTTTCAGTAACTGTGCCGATCTGGTTTAGTTTGATGAGGACTGCATTGGCGACATTCCGCTCGATGCCGGTGCGAATGCGTTCCAGGTTGGTGGTGAACAGGTCGTCACCGATTAGTTGAATGCGATGACGCAAGGCAGATGCGATTGCACTCCAACCGTCCCAGTCTGTATCGGCCATCGGGTCTTCGATCGATACGATCGGGTAGCGTTCGCACCAGCCAATTTGAAGGTCGGCGAACTGTGCAGAAGTGAAAGATCGGTCTTCGAGGCGAAACGAATAGCGTTGAGTCTGGGGATCGTACAGGTCGCTGGCGGCGATGTCCAATGAAATCGCGGCGTCGCGACCGGGGGTGTAACCGGCGTGAAGAATGGCGTCAGTCATGAATTGCAGGACAGCCTCATTGGTGGAGAATTCGGGCCAGTAACCGCCTTCGTCGGCCACGCCGTACAACGTGCCGCGCTTGGCCATCAAATCGCCGGCGGCACGGTGGACGTTGAAGGTGATTTCCATGACTTCCTGAAACGACTTGGCGCCGGTCGCGACGAGCAGGAAGTCCTGTACGTCGGTTCGCCAATGGGCATGAGCGCCGCCTCCCACAATTTGAATTTCCGGGAGCGGAAGAAGCGTTCCGCGGCCTTGTCCCAGGCAGTCGTAAAGCGGCCGCCGCTGTGCGAGTGCCGCCGTGGCCGCAGCGGCCATGGAAACAGCGAGAATGGCGTTGGCGCCCAAACGGGATTTGGTTGGAGTTCCGTCGAGTTCGATGAGTTTGCGGTCCAAGCCAGATTGGTCACGAACATCCCATCCAACCAGCGTCGGTGCGATTTCGCAGTAGATGTTGGCGATGGCCTTGAACACCGATTTGCCGCGAAATCGGCTTGGGTCAGCGTCGCGGAGTTCAAGTGCTTCAAACTGCCCTGTAGACGCACCCGATGGAACCATACCGTGGCCGCGCTCACCACCCTCCAATTCGATCTCTGCTTCGACCGTCGGCGTGCCGCGAGAGTCGTAGACCTGATACGCGTTGACGGATCGGATTTTCATCGCAGCGCCTCGCATTCATTGATATCTGTGAACCATCGCGGCAGAATGTCGCCCAAGCGTGAGTACCCGGCCAAAATCCCCGCGCGAGAAAATTGGCGCACCCACTCGGCTTGTTGCTTTCGCAAATATTCGATGGTCGATTTGCCGTCTATCCTCGCCAGCAGCAACATCAAAAGCAGGCGGGCAACGCGGGGTTCGAGCGCCCACGGATCGATTGCCTTGCCGACCTCCTCGACATAGCGATTCCAGAATGCGATGCACATCTCCTCTAATCCGATCTGTCGCGGCATATGATAGAGGCCTTTGAGCAACAGGTGCGTGAACAGAAATGCCAGATCAAATGCGGGGTCGCCGTACCAGGCGACCTCACAATCCAGTATCACCATGCGCGAAGCGGAGACCATCAGATTCTTTGGGCTGAAGTCGCCGTGGACCAGGCACTGGCGCGTGGAGGCCAGCCGTTGCGACTCGGCGTGAAAAAGATCGCGAAGGTCCGAATGGCGGTTGCCAGTTGTAAGCAGGTAGGGGTCGATGCGCAGTTGTATGAAGTTCGCAGTGGTGTCGAACTGTCGCGCCGCCTCGCTATCTGCGGCAGAATGCGCGTGAATCAGGCCCAGTATCGTTGCGGCCCGCTCGGCATCTTCAACACGTGCTTCTCCGCGCAGCAACAGTTGCTTCCAACTGGTAAATTCCGAGCCCAGGAATTCCATTGCGAAGTATCCGCGGTCCCTTGGGCCAGGGCGCCGATGCGGTACCGCCCGCGGAAGGAACCGGGCCACATACTCAATGAACAACTGCTCGTAGCGGTTTCGGTTGACGTTGGCGGTCCAGTCGTCTTTCACTCTCAGTTTAGCCAGCGCGCGCTTGACAACGAATGTGTCCCCATCCTGGTCAACACGAAAGATCTCGCTGGATACGCCATCGGTCAGGGGCGTAATCTTCGCATCGTTGCCATGCAGCACGCCATCGCGCCTGAGCGTATTCAGGAAGTCGGCGGGAATCGCAGGTGGTGCGTTGTTATCGATGATGCCTCTGGCCTCCAGGAGATCGGGAGCTCCTACTCGTAGCGTAGCTCCCATTCCGATTTGAATCCGCGCAACGGCGAACTATGCAAGAGGCCTGGCGATGGTGAAGGGGCGTAGATAATCCAGAAGCGTATCCGGACTGTTGACGCCGCCGCCCAAGCCACTGAGATTGATTGCGCGATAAGGCAAACCGTAGGCGAAGACGTTGTGAGCGTTGATCCAGTTGTTTCCAGCAACCAACTGCTCGGCCACACGATTGGCGCGGGATAAATCCGCGCTCCAGACGCTGTTGGCCAGGCCATAAGACAAGCTGTTGACCAGCCGGACCGCTTCGTTTTCGTTTTTGAACTTGAGGACGAATGCGCTGGGCCCAAAGATCTCCTCGCTGCAGCAGACGTTTTCCGGGGCGCCGGTCATCAAGCTTGGAGTCATGTAATAGCCACGTTCGAAGCCGGCCGGGTGTGCCTCCTTGCCCTCAAGCAGCGCCTCAGCGCCCTGGGCCTTGCCCTTTGCCAGATGCGCAAGAACCCGGTCATAGTGCACCTTTGAGGTCAACGGACCCATCTGCGTATCGCGATCGAGGGCGGGGCCGAGACGGGTGGCTTTCAAAACCGCGATCACCTTGGCCACCAGGGCATCATGCACGCCTTCCTGAAAGAGCCAGCGCGTGGCCGTGCAACAGACCTGGCCGGTGTTGAATGTGATCGCCCCTGCAAGCTGCGTAGCGGTAGCATCGAGGTCGGCGTCATCGAAGACGACGGCAGCGCCCTTGCCCCCCAATTCCAATTTGACCGGTATGAGATTCTTTCCGCAGATTTCGCCGATCTCTTTGCCTACTTCCGTTGATCCAGTGAAGCTCATCCTCTTGACGGAGGGGTGGCCGCAGATTGCACGGCCGACTGCGCCGCCACCCACTACAACATTCATTACGCCATCGGGAAGCCCGGCATCGCGTGCCAATTTGGCCACGAACAGGGTGCTCAAAGGCGTCAAGGACGATGGCTTGATGACGACAGTGTTGCCTGCCGCTAGTGCAGGAACAATATTCCACATCAGAAGGTCAAACGGAAAATTCCAGGGGAAGATGAAACCGCATACGCCGTAGGGAGCGCGATGGGTGCGGGCATCGATATTGGGCAGGGCGAGAGGTGTGTCCATTGGTGTGTGCTGCACGAGTTCGGCAAAGTAGCGGATGCAGGCGACGCCGAAAGGAATGTCGAAGCTCTCGCTGTTGACGATTGCTTTGCCCACATCGAGCGATTCAATCTGGATCAGATCGGTGGCATGCTTTTCAAGCTTGTCGGCGATGCGGTGCAGGACCACAGCCCTTTCGACGGGCGAAGACCTGGCCCACGCTGGAAACGCAGCTTCTGCTGCGGCCACAGCCATGTCGACCTCGATAGCTGCGCCGATTGCAACGGAAGTCAGCACAGCACCTGTAGAAGGGTCATAGATATCCTGTACTGCGCCGTCGCGGCTGGGCATGGATTTGCCGCCGATGGTGTGCAACAGCGGCGAATGCGCGAAACGGTCAACGGTTTCTGTGAGTGTCGTAAGCATAAGTCCTCCTGTAGTATCGCCTCAAACTAGAGTAAGTGGCTTCGGGGGGAAGAATTCCGCGCCGCCAGCACCTGCCCGGTTCGCGGCGACGTTCTTCCGCCGCAATTCGCCATGATAGCAGCGTCCGGCCTTCGGGGGCACGGGCATACGCAAGCTATTTGGATTTGTGGTATTTAACCGGTGCAGTAGCGAGGCAGGTGTAATACTCGCTGCCCCCGTAATAGACCCACCATTTCCCCTTGTGTTGAGTAAGTCCATTGAAGAATATGCAATCGGCATAAAACGATATGGGGCTGTGCGGGGCCTCAGCAGTGAATCCATTCTCGTAGGGATACTTCTTTTCCGCAAAGAGAGCGGACCGGGGAAGCCAGCCCAACGGCTTTTCAGGGTCGGACTTCGATAAACGGATCTCTCCCACCCCGTAGAAATGTCCCGTGTGTGCGCCGCCGGTAAAAAGAATAATCTCGTCGGGATTTGCCGGATTGTAATCCGCGAGAGCAAAGCAGCATTCTCCTCCCGGCAATTGATTCTTGTTCTGGTGCGACTCCCAGCTCAGCATATCCTTGGAGTAGGCAACGATGCCGTCATCGATGTACATCACAAAGTTGCCATTTACCTTGACAGCCTCATTATGCGGGTTCTGAAGGACCACTCCATTCCTGTGTGTTTTCTTCGCATCGGAAAAAACAATTCCGACTTTCTTCCAAGTCAGAAGGTCTTTTGATGTTGCCAGGAAAATTCCGTTTACGTTATTGTCCGCGGTCTTACCCCAGAGCCATTGATTGCAGAAAAGAAAATATGTGTCGCCATAGCGGACAATATTCACGTCCTCATAACTGTATTGACGATCTTCACCTTTGCGAAAGAAGGGGCTGTGCTCAGTGTCTTTCTTGAAGTGTATTCCGTCATCGCTGGTTGCAACTCCGATATCGCAGATATAGTCGACCTCTGAAATCTTCGGAATATCTATCGAGCGCTCACCTCGGTAGACGTAGTAGAAGATATTGTCCTTCACTATAATCGACCCGTTGTGGACCCCGCCGGCGAAGTGCCCCTGATCCCAGGCTCCCGGGGTTGGGGAAAGAACAGGATTTGAATCGAATTTGGTGAAGGGGCCAATTGCCCATTCGTTGTCGGCAAACATGTCCATTGCATCGGGAAGGTTCTTGGGGAAATCGCCCCACCAACGCTCAATGCTGAAGGAATACTCCTCCCAGGTTTTATGTTTGTCAGCGCTGGGGAATTGCCATGCAAAGGTGCCATCTGCGCGTTGAGGGCTGGAAGTTGGCGTAGCCTGCTCTACCTGCTGTGTGTTGGCGACCTGGCTTGAACCAAGAAGCGCAACAGATGCTCCCGCAGCCTGCAAAAACTTCCTTCTGCTGGTTCGCGAGGAAGTAATTATGTTTGCGTTCTGTGAAGAATCATTGCTGCTGGTCATGTTCGAACCCTTCTTTGTTTGTGCATCAGGCCATGGCCCGGTTCTACCATCGGAACTCGAGAAAGGCCTCGTACATGGCGGCGATATTCTCCAACGGCACATCCTCAATCACTTCACCGCAGGCGATAATGCCGCCTTGCGGTGTACCGATGGCTTCAAAGAGATTGCGGATATAGCGCTTTACTTCCTGCGGCGAGACAAATGGCAGCACATGCTGCCGGTCGATGTCAGTCCGGAAGCAGATCTTGCCTGCGTAAGGCTTCAGCACTTCCAGGCCAATCAACGAGGCCTGGCAGTTGAGTACGTCCACGCCCAGTTCCAACAGGTCGGGAAGTATCTTGGTGATGTTCCCGTCGCTGTGAAACCAGACATCCAGTCCCGCTGCCTTCACCTTCGAGAACATCGCAGCGTAAACCGGCTTGAAGAACGAACGCCATTTCGCGGGTGAGATGAGCAGGCTGGTTTGCGATCCCCAGTCGTCGGCAAAATGCAGCCCCTGGTATTCGTTGGCCAGCCAGCGATCAAGCCAGTCCAAGTTGAAGCTGAGCAGGTCGTCGCGCAACTGGTAGATTTCCTTGCGATCTTCAGCCAGGTCCATCATTGTGGCGCTGAAACCATGCAACTGCTGCATCTGCTCGAAAAAGGTGATCCAACCGCCGCGAGCATAATACCCCTCGCCCTTTCCGGCCATGTGACCACTGTAGAGACGGTACTTGGGAACGCCGGCGCCGAAGACCGGCCATCGATAGTTCTCGTAATTCTCCCAGTTTTCGGGAATGGGAAACTCCATGGGAATGCCGCAACGGCCCTGCTCGGAGACATGCCAGAGAGTACCGAAGTCGTCGCGGTTCCAGCCCAACTTGTATACGGCCGGCAATTTATCCGGTGGCAAATCCGGCAAAAGGCTCCAACCAAAATCCTCCGGAACCGCGTCGGTGATCGCCTTCAGCGCCTCGCCGTAGTGGTATTGCGCCGAGGGCAAAATGGCGTGGGAGATGGGAAGCCGGTCCGGCCCTTGAAAATGTATGGCTTTCGAAACTCGCTCCCTACTATTCAATGTGGATTCTCCATAAGGCCGGTCAACTTTGTGGCGGCCGGGTCTAATACCGGAACTCGAGGAAGGCCTCGTACATGGCAGCAATATTTTCAAGCGGCACGTCCTCAAAAACGTCCCCGCATGCAACGATACCGCCCTGGGACGTGCCGAGGGCTTCAAACAGGGTGCGAATGTGCTGCTTCACTTCTGCCGGTGTGCCATAAGGCAGCACGTGCTGCCGGTCGAGATCGGTTCTAAAGCAGATTTTGCCAACGTAGGGCTTCAGTGTCTCCAGGCCAATCACCTTGATCTGGCAGTTGATCACATCAACGCCGAGTTCCAACAGGTCGGGAAGTATCTGAGTGATGTTTCCATCGCTGTGGAACCAAAGGTCTAGTCCCGCGGCTTTGACCTTGGAAAACATTTCCGCGTAAACGGGCTTGAAAAACGAACGCCATTTCGCGGGCGAAATCAGCATGCCGGTCTGCGATCCCCAGTCATCGGCAAAATGCAGACCTTGATAGCCACCAACCAGCCAACGGTCCAGCCAGTCCATGTTGAAACGCAGCAGATCCTCGCGCAATTGATAGATTTCCTTGCGATCTTCAGCCAGGTCCATCAGAGTTGCATTGAAACCGTGTAACTGTTGCATCTGCTCGAAAAAAGTTATCCATGCGCCTCGGGCATAATAATCTTCACCCGTCCCGTTCATGTGGCCGCTATAGAGCCGATACTTCGGAACGCCAGCGTCGAATACCGGCCAACGGTAGTCCTTGTAGTTCTCCCAGTTTTCGGCGATGGGAAACTCCACTGGTATGCCGCAGCGGCCCGCGTCGGAGACATGCCAGACGGTTCCAAAGTCGTCGCGGTTTGTGCCCTCTCTGTAGAGTGCCGGCAACTTATCCTTCGGCACATCCGGAAGCAGGCCCCAGCCAAAATCCTCGTGGACCGCGTCGGTTATCACCCTTAAGGCTTCTCCGTAGTGATATTGCGCCGAAGGCAGAATGGCATTGGAGATGGGAGGCCTGTCTGGCCCTTGAAAATGGATGGCGCGTGAAACTCGCTCTCTGCTGTTCAATCTAAAATCCTCCGGTCAGGGTGACCGCGTCAATGCGACAAGAACGAAGCGGGACCCTCGCTTGCCAATGCATTGCTCAAGTTAAGTCGGCATAAAGAAATTGATTAAAAGCACACAGCATATACCCTTAACTTTGCTAAAGCCTCAAAGCGGGCACGAGCGCCGGCCCGCGTTTCTTCGCGCTGCGCCCGCTGAGGCTATGGAGCGGACAAATCCCCATTTCTATTGGATTCTTGCTGCCCGCTCCAATCTTCTACCGAAAGTTCCAGGTCAAGTTCGGTGTTGGTTTCCTTTCTGCCAAGCTTCGTGTCTGGCTTTCCATTCCTTTCATGCAGTATGAGGTCAGGACGAAATGGATTTAGCCAATTCCACTGGTGTTACATTCCAACCCTCGACGATCAGAGTAGCGTTGCCGTGAGGGTGTACCGATTTCAGGTTGATGTCGATGCGCCTGGATTCGTTCGGAGCCAGTGAAAAGTAATTGTCTGAATAAAAGACCGGGGCGACCAGAAGGCCGGTCGCAACGTCGACCAATTTGAGCCGGACCATGAGGACCATGCCCGATGTCGGATTGTCCAGGTCGACTGAAAAATGCCCGTCCTTCACGTCGCCGACACTACCAGTGAGCCGAACCTCTTTCAAACTTTGCAGTTCTTCATACTTCCATTCGGTCTTGTTGCGCCAGTAGAAGTTCGTCGACAGCAATTCTCCCGAGCCGCTCTTCAAAGCAAGCTTGATGAAGTGCGTGTTTGACAAGGTGTCAAGCTTGTCTTCACCAGGTACAAAGAGCGACAGGCAGTCGTGAACACTATTCGCAGGGCAATCCAACTTCGCGGACTTGGTTTGGAATAAGCTGCCGTCAAGATTGTATACGGCAACTTCAGCGCTCAGCCCAGTCAACTCCTTCGATGAGCCATTCACAACCTTGACCTTGTTGGTTGCGATATTCCACTGAATATGGATTGGCTCGCATGCTTTCCGGCAGGCGAAGTAAGCTGCGGTGGCATCCATATAGTAGTCGTAGGTGTTCCATGTAAGCGACGGCCACGCCGGGTTGCTCATCCAGATCATCACACCCGTGCAGTCGTTCCACATGCGGTCGTTCCAGGCCTCATAGATGGCCTTAAAGACTTCCATGTTCACCATCTGCGCCTTGCGGCAACAATCTTCGATTCCGGTAACGGCGCCATATGCGGCCATCGCTTTTTGGGTAGCCACACAGAATCCAACGCTGTCACCCCAGCCGGGTCCCACCCACCAGTCATGCGTGCACCACATGTCGCCGATAGGCCACAGTTTGTTGTGCGGCATCATGCGCCGCATACTCTCAACCGAAGGAATGGTGGCCGATCCGAGTTCCGGGCGGAAGCCACGAGCGAGATCCTTGAAGTAATAGCTTGGCGGCCTGGTATCGTAAGGGCCATCCCCGTTGGTCGGAGGAACCTGGATCGAACTCTCGAGGAACTGGCGGGTCCCGTCCAACTCCGCGGCCAGCTTGGGCATTTCGCTCAGGATTGGGTCCTCGGGCATTGACTCATTGGCCGCGCACCATAGAACGATGCATGCATGATTTCTACGCCGCAGGAATCGATCGCGAGCGTTGACCAGCCACATCCCAGGATCGTCAGGCATTGTTCCATTGGCCATGCCGAACTCTTCCCAAACCATGATTCCGTACTCGTCGCAAACCTGATAAAACTCATCCTTGTCGAGGTTTCCACCCCAGTTGCGGATGAGGTTGAAATTCATCTCCTTTTCCATGCCGACGCGATTCTCAAACCCCCGGCGGTCACAGCGGAGCATTCCTTCATCCATGCCCCAGTTGACCCCGCGCACGAAGATTCGCTTCCCGTTGCAGGAGAACTGCAATGGATTTCCGATGTCTGCTTTGTCCATTGCCGCCGGGTCAACGCCGTTCATCAACTTGGCGATATTCCACTCGATAAGTGACTTCTGGTTATATGTGTATTCGCGGATTCCAACCTTGGACTTGTTGACATCCGAGACCTTCCCAGCGCATTTGAATTCGAGGGTAAGATCGTAAAGATTCTGTTCGCCGTGACCGTTGGGCCACCACAGTTTCGGGTTCACCAGCGAAAGCTTCGGACTAGTTGTCTTATCGAGTTTTAGAGCCTTCGTCTCGCCGCCATCGAGCGCCATGGGGTAAGTGAACTCGATTTCTCCCAGGCGTACCTTCAACTCACCCTTGCAGGGTTTGCTGGAGTGGTTCTTCAATTCCAATTTGAGAATGATGTCGGCGCGATTGAGATTCTGCGCCTCGGGGAAATGTGTGCTCGCGAATGGGCTCTCGATGGTCACATCGCTGGTTGTCGTCAGCGTTACGTGGTTCCAGATACCCGTATCGCGATCGCGAATTGTGGGCAGCCAGTCCCAACTTCCGGCCGCCAAAATAGTTGGCTCGTTCCGCGGAAAGTCCACCGGGTAAATATAGCCGCCACGAAGCGACTTGCCCAACACCTTATCCGGCTTGGGGACAGGCATGATGAGAACCGCGATGCAATTCTTCTTTCCCGCAACAACCAACTCGGTGACATCGAATCGGCCACGGATGAAAGCCCCGTCGATGTTACCGGCGGACTTCCCGTTTACGAAGACGTACGCGCGATAGTTGATACCGTCGAAATTCAACCAAACGCGTTTGCCGGCGTAGCTTGAAGGTACTTCCAATTCGTTCCGATACCACCAATTTGTATGCGCAAAGAAATCCGAGATTTGAGAAAGATCGTCGCCGTAGAAAGGGCCGGGTACAGCGCCCAGGTTCAGATAACTCGTCAACACAGTTCCGGGAACAGTGGCAATCAGCCATTTGCTGTCATCGTAGCCAGTGGCGGAGACAGCGGGCGCTTTGTCGGTGATCACTGCCTGGTTCACCAGGCGCCAGCCTCCGGAGAGCCTTATGGTTCCGTCAGGCTCCGGTGCGGGAACCGGTACGGGAACTGCTTCAAAGCCTCCAGCACCATTTACTTCGAATGCCGACAATTCATACCCACCGGGCTTCGCCTTACCCTCTAGAAGCACCCTCACATAGCGGGCCCTGGTCTCAGGCACTTGGATCAGTTCCACGCCACCGGCTCCGGCCAGTGTTTGGTGAACGTCAGTCCAATTCTCCACCAATCCTGTTTCCGGCGAGGCGCCGCCGTCTTTGGAGACCTGGATCTTGTGTGTCAGTGCGTGGTTCGCGCCCCAGCGCAGGACCACCGACTTGACATTACAGACTGCCCCCAGATCGACATAGATCCACTGGAGATCGGCGTCCGAGCTCTGCCACTTTGTACTCGCCTGCCCATCCGTGGCCATGTGTCCCGTGTTGATGAAATCGACGGAACTGGATGCCCACGCGGCCCGGTTCAACGCGATATTCCGCTCTGCGCTGCCTTCGACGGTGCTGGCCGCTACCCATTTCGGCGACACAGCCGCTGTGGACGCAAGAACTCCCAACTTCAGGACATCACGCCTGTTCCAATGCTCCATTAGTCCGTACTCCTTTTTGCAGGGAAATATATGCTTGGAACTGAAACCATGCAAGATAAAAGTGCTTGGAACCATGCATGTCGCACGGTGAAACTTTTGCGTATTGGTTTGGCCAGACGGGTCTTTGTGTTCTGTCGATTCTGCATCGGGCGCGAATGCGAAGGTTGCGCTTGCATCGTCTCATCAGACGAAATGGTTTGGTCGCAGCGTTCCAAACCCTAGCTGGCCTTTGACAGGCTGACGATCGCAACAACCAGCGCGGCTACACCCGTCAACTGAACGGCAAGGGGCCATCGCCCTGTCTGTTTCCATTCGCCGGTCACGATGCCCAGCAGACTCGCCGCAATCACTATGAGAGACATATAGAGCGGCCAGCCCACGGCAGGTCCCAGCGATCCCAACCGGGGGACGGACGCACCGTAAAACATCAGGCTGCCGAACCAGAATGCGCCCATAACGAAGGCAAGAATCCAGTGATTGAGACCCGCGCGCACAAAATTGCCCGCGCTGGAATTCTTCCTGAGCAGGTAAGCACAATAGAGTATGTTGGGAATTGCGCCCGCCATCAAAAGCGGCAGCCACACGGCGTTGGCTGCGTTTGTGACGCTTGCACCATGCTTGATTGCCATATCCACAAGGGGTGAGCCGAAGGCGAGGCCGAAATTTTGAAATGAAGCCGCGCAACCGCAGACGATAGCCAAAATCAAGCCGCCCGTCGCGTTTCCCCGCTGCTTCCGATTGCTAAGTAGCATCGAGTTCTCGCGCATTCGCCCGGCGATTGCGCAAATCGCTACTC
>ODAK010000583.1_pt1 | contig 41999 bp, 44 predicted proteins | sample 1539591 | NCBI WGS metagenome assembly ODAK01 (sample SAMEA3539303, study PRJEB22396) | soil metagenome | biome: tundra; feature: field; material: soil | place: USA | collected 2010-05 | depth 0.15 m
CAACGGATCAGGATTCGTGGCATTGTCCGTTGAGCGAGCCGCTCGGTCCGCCAAGGGTTGGAGCCGGACGCGAGACCGAGGGAGAGGGTACTTTGACAATCGACCTAACTGGTGGCCTGAGCGACGAGCTTGAGTTCATCTTTGCGGAGCAGCCGGATGATCCCGAAATGCGCGAATCCGTCAACGCCTGGGTCTGGGACGACGGCGTCGAATTCGGCCTACCCCGTATAGGAGTCGAGGCGGTCGCTGATCAATGGGACACGCACGACGTCCAGGTCAACTTGGCGTTCGCCGACGGCCGCGTGTTCAACATCTTCGGTCCGGGTCCGATCCACGACCCGCTGGGAACCGATGGCAAACCCCGCGTCCTCGGTGCCGGACCCCTCTCGTTCGAGATGATCGAGCCCTTCGGGCACCTGCGCTTGCGAGTGCGGGGTGAGGCGATTGCCACCTCCGTGGAGGCGCAGATACGTGGCGCCTTCGCGGGCCAAGGGGAGTCGGCCCCGATCGAGCTCGACGTCGAAATTCGTCCTGCCGCGCCCCCATGGATGAACGGTGCACTGCGGGCAGAGGCGAAGCGCGTGCTCGACACGCAGGAAGAAGGCGACCTGATGGGTCATCCTTGGCGCTTCGAGCAGCTATGCCGAGCGACCGGCACGCTGCGCATCGGTGACGAAGCCTACGAGATCAACGGCGGGGCGAACCGGATTCGTCGTCAGAGTATTCGCCGCGTCGCAAAGCTTCGGGGGCACGCCTGGCAGGCGGGGCTGTTCCCAAGCGGCCGCGGTTTCGGCTACATCGCCTACCCGCCTCGCGACGACGGCAAGGAGACCTATAACGAGGGCTATGTCTTCGAAGGTGACGGGCAGCTCATCCCCGCGCGCGTGGTCGACGCGCCGTGGCTCCGCGAGCTCAGCCCCAAGGGCGAGGATGTGTCGTGTGTTCTCGAGACCGACAACGGCGAAACCGTGCCGATCGCAGCGGAGACAGTCGTGTCGACGTTCCACGTGATGCCGCCTGAAGTGGGTGGTGGCCTGCAGCTCCAACAGGCCATTACCAAGTACACCTGGAACGGCGAGACCGGAACCGGCATGACAGAGCGCTCGACGGCGCCCCAGAACGTCGTTTGACGGCGACCCGTTTCGGCTGGGACGCGACGGCTGAGCAGGTCGCGCGCACTGCTGATCTGGCCGGCCGAGTCGCGATCGTCACGGGAGCGTCGTCTGGCATCGGTGTCGAGACGACCCGTGCATTCGCCCTTGCGGGTGCTGACGTCGTCCTTGCTGTGCGAGACGTGGCCGCAGGCGAGGCGGTGGCGCGCACTATCGCTCCTGTGGCGCGCGGCGAGCTGGATGTTCGGCACACCTCGACCTGAGCGACCTTGAGTCTGTCTCCGCTTTCGCTTCGGGCGTATCCGGACCGGTTGACCTCCTCATCGCCAATGCCGGCGTCTCGAACACCCCCGACTCGCACCTACCCAACGGCCTCGAAGTCCGCTTCGCCACGAATCATCTCGGCCATTTTCTCCTGGCCCAACTCCTCCACGACCGTATGATGCATCGCGACGCACGCATCATCGTCGTCAGTTCCGCTGCCCACAAAGGCAATCCGGTCCGGCTCGATGACTTGCAATGGAGGACTAGGGACCATTCCTGGGGCCCTGCGTACGGCGAGTCGAAGACGGCGAATATTCTCTTCGCCCAGGAAGCGACGCGCCGGTGGAGCCAGGATCGCGTCGTCGCCAACGCAGTTCTCCCTGGGTCGGCGTTGACCCGCCTGCAACGGCACCATGGTGAGGAGTTGAAGCGCGCCATCGGGTTCATGGACGAGCAGGGCCGACCCAATCACATGCTCAAGACGGTGGCTCAGGCCGCCGCAACCACGGTATGGGCCGCAACGGCAGCAGAACTTCAAGGCCGTGGAGGACTCGTCCTCGAGGATTGCCACGAGGCGCCCGTGGCTGGGCCGGCAGTGCACGCGTGGTCGGGCTTCGACGCTTCAGCAGCGGATCCCGAGACGGCCCGCAGGCTATGGGAGCTGTCAAGCGTGCTCGTGAATGACTACACGTAGTGACCCTGGGAAGGGCTACGAGGTCATCCCCTGCAGACGATTGGCGACTGCGCTCTTGGCCTCGGCGCTGTTGGCCCAGTCGAAGTCCCCGGTGATCGCCCGGAACCGTGCGGCCTCCTGCACGATCAGCGTCCTGCGGACGCGAACGAACTGTCGGACAGGAGACTGAGGGTTCTCCAGGATCTGGCGGGCAAGCTCCTCGGCAGCTCTGATGTGGTCTCCCTCATCCACCAAGCGAGTCACCATCCCGCCGGCCCACGCCTCCTCGGCACTGAACATCCGACCCGTCATGGCTACGTCGTTGGCGAACGCGGGATGGCCGAGCCTGGGGAGCAGATCCGGCATCGCGAGCCCCACCTTTGTCTCCGTCACCTGGAACTTGGCAGTGCGAACGGCGACGAGGTGATCGCAAAGGAGTGCCGTGGCGAGAGCATGGCCGAGGCAGTAGCCGTGCACAGCGGCGATAATCGGCTTCCACGTCTCGCACTCGAGGAACGCCTCGCGCTCGGTGGCGCGGCCGCCCGTGGACCCTTCCTCCATCGATTTTTGCAGGCGCGCCTGCAAGTCGCCGCCGCTGGAGAACGACCGGCCGTTGCCCGACAGAATCGCGACGTTCGCCGCCTCGTCACCGTCGAGTCGCCGCACGGCCACACTGAGGGCCTCTAGGTCCTCGTCGCGGAACGCGTTGTGCTTCTCCTGCCGGTCAAACGCGATGTAGGCAATCCCCTCCCGAACTTCGTAGGTGACGGTCATCAGCGGCTCCTCGGCGGTTGAACAACGGTCGTGAACATAGTGCGGACGATACCCGACCTTCAGGCCCCTCGACCTTTTGGATGATGGCGGCCTACGCTCTCTCGCTGGTTCGGTCAGGAACACCCAAGCGCACATGTTCAGCGTGATACACGGCTTCGTCCAAGAGGCTGGCCACGTGATCGTCGTACAGGGAGTACACGGCGCTTCGACCAGAGCGCTGTCGAGTCACCAATCCGAGTGTGCGAAGAAGTCTGAGCTGGTGCGACACCGCTGACTGCTCCATTCCCACGTCCTCGCTCAACTCGTTGACGGTAGTCGGTCCTCGTCGCAGTCTCCCGAGAATGAGGAGCCGACTCGGTGCAGTCAATGCTGAGAGTGTCTCGGCCACCGCCTCCGCCGCGGCCGCATCGAGGTGCGCTTGCGGTGCTTGCCCGGCAACACCATGTCCCATGGCCCCACGCTATCACGAATGCTTGAATGAAGAGGTCTTCATATTATCTTGTATAGTGACGCGGGTGTTCCACCACGACCACCACAGCAAAGGCGACCAATCGGCTTCCGATGAGGGCAAACCCATAGCCTTCATTCCCCATGACGAGGCCGGTCACCGGCGGGCGGCCAATCGCGCCTTGGCGCTCTCTGCTCTCGGGCTCTTTGCGACGGGTGGACTCGAGCTGGTCCTCGCCGTCTTGACCCATTCGGTTGGACTCCTTAGTGACGCCCTGCACAATCTCTCCGACGTCAGCACGTCGGCCGTCGTCTTCTTAGGATTCCGGATTTCGAAGCGACAACCTTCGCCACGCTTCTCCTATGGATACGAGCGGGCAGAGGATCTCGCTGGTTTGGGTGTGGCGCTGGTCATCTGGGGATCGGCGGTCTTTGCCGGGATCGAGAGCTATCGCAAGTTGGTCGATCACGTGGCAACCACGCATCTCGGTTGGGGCATGGCAGGGGCAGCAATCGGCATCGTGGGTAACCAGGTCGTGGCTCGCTACAAAGGGTCGGTTGGCCGAAAGATCCAGTCGGCCACCCTGGTCGCCGACGCCCGGCATTCCTGGCTCGACGCCGTCTCCTCACTCGGTGCACTCGTCGGGCTCATTCTCGTCGCTATGGGCCATCCCCTGGGCGATCCGATTGCCGGATTTGCCATCACTGTCTTCATCGCCCATGTCGGGTACGAGGTCACATCCGATGTCGTGGCTCACCTGATGGATGGAGTCGACCCCGCCATCCTCGCGCAAAGTGAATCTGCAGCGGCCAACGTCCCTGGGGTCTTGAGCGCCACTGTCCGGGGGCGCTGGACCGGTCGCTCGCTGCGGCTCGAAGTCGTTCCCGAAGTTGAACCAACGTTGACCGTCGGCGCATCCGCTTCGTTGGCACGCAGAGTTGAACGTGAAGTGCTGCAAACTGTCATCGAGGCTCGCTTCGTCGATGTCCGGGTCCAACCCGCCGATCGCCCCTCGTGATGTCCACTGCGCTTTAGCTTGTTTTTCCCGCATTCCCTATGCTGCAGATGGCGAATGCTCCATCGCCCTCATCAATCTCGCTGAGCCGATACGGCCACCGTTAACAGATTGTGAACAAAGTCGATCCGGAGGTGAACACGCGTGCCCACTCGCCCTTCCATCCCAGCCCGAATAGCGCTGCGCCGACCCTCCCTGAGCCCGGCGGACGTGTTCGTCGGAGCGCTCATGCTTGCCCTTTTCTATATCGCAGTCCGCCTCGGACGGGCCATGACCGTCAACTTCACGCCGGGCCATTCAACGGAGCGGATCTCCACGAACTTGAGCAACCTGCCGTATTACGCGGCACGTTCATTAGCCAGAATGCTTATCGCCCTCGGAATCTCGACCGTCTTTACCTTCGTCTACGGGACGGCAGCAGCCAGGCTGCCTAGAGCGCAGAAGATCATGGTGCCGATTCTCGACATCCTCCAATCGATCCCCATATTGGTCTTCCTGCCGTTTTCCCTGGCCATCTTCATCAATCTGTTCTCGGGCAGTCTGCTGGGGGTTGAGGCGGCGTCAATCTTCGTTATCTTCACCTCGCAGGCGTGGAACATGACGTTCAGCTTCTATCACTCCCTCATGGCCCAGCCCCTCGAGCTCGACGAGGCAGCGAGGATGTACCGGCTGACGAAGTGGCAGCGCTTTTGGAAGCTCGATGTTCCCTCGTCGATGATCGGGCTGGTGTGGAACGCCATGATGTCGATGGGCGGCGGATGGTTCTTCCTGACGGCATCTGAAGCCGTCACCGTCTTCGTTCATGGCAAGAGCACGCCGATTGAACTGCCGGGAATCGGCAGCTTCATGGGGGCGGCGGTGGAGCAAGGATCCTTTGGCAAGGTGATCATTGCCATTGGGGTAACGGTGATCATCGTGGTCGGGACAAACTTCCTGCTCTTTCGCCCCCTTGTCGCCTGGGCCGAGAAGTTCCGGATCGAGACGTCCACCTCCGCTGACACTCCGCGAAGCATTGTGCTCAACATCCTACGACGCTCCTCGATCCCGACGCTGCTGGGTCGGATCTTTCGTCCTGTCGGCCGAACTCTTGACCGCGTGACGCGTCCTTTCGGATTAGCGGAATACCCACTGGTCATTGACGATCGGCGCAGGCGCGCCGGTGACCTCTTCTTCTGGGTGGTGGTCGGAGGATTGTCGGTACTCGGCGCTTATGCCGGCTTGTCCTACTTGTCGAATCACGTCGGGTTCGCCCACTTTCCCTATCTCTTCGGCCTCGGTCTGGCCACCTTTGCCCGAGTCGTTGTACTCCTCATCGCGTCGACCGTGATCTGGGTTCCTGTCGGTGTAAAAATCGGGATGGACCCGAAGCTGTCCCGCTATGCCCAACCGGTGGTGCAGATTTTGGCCAGCTTTCCCGCCATCTTGCTTTTCCCGCTGATCACGCTCGTCTTCATCGACCTTCACGTCTCGCTCAGTATCGGAGCCACCTTCTTGATGATGCTGGGAGCCCAGTGGTACATACTCTTCAATGTCATTGCCGGGGCCAGTTCCATCCCCAATGACCTTCGGGAGATGGGCGCCAGTATGCAGTTGCCCCGGCGTTTGCGCTGGCGCCGCATCATCCTGCCTGCCATTTTCCCGTACTTCGTGACCGGTGGCATCACTGCAGCTGGCGGGGCATGGAACGCCTCTATTGTGGCCGAGTTCGTCACTTGGCATCACACGACCTTGCACGCCGTCGGGTTGGGCAACTACATCGCAGTCCAATCCATCAATGGAAAGTTTGCCTTCCTCCTTGGGGCCGGTTTGGTCATGAGCATTTTCGTCGTCGTGGTCAATCGGGTCTTCTGGCGCCGGTTGTACCGCCTGGCTGAAAGCAGGTACGCACTGTGACATCACTCGATTCTTCCGCTACAGGACACGCGGCTGCTCCTGCCACCCCATCGATCATTGAGGTGTCGCATGTGAACAAGACCTTCACCTCACCCGACGGGAGCCCTCTGCCCGTCCTCGAAGACATCTCCTTGTCCCTGCACGAGGGTGAAATAGTGGCCCTTCTCGGGCGGTCGGGTTCGGGGAAAAGCACATTGCTGCGCTGCATCGCCGGGCTCATCGCCCCCACTTCAGGCGTCATCTCCTACCGGGGCATGCCTCTCACTGGCGCAAACCCCGGCGTTGCGATGGTCTTCCAGAGCTTCGCCCTTCTTCCCTGGCTCACGGTGGCCCAGAACGTCGAACTCGGATTGGAAGCCCAAGGAGTCGGAACTGCCGAACGCAAGCAACGGGCCGAGGCCGCCATCGACCGTATCGGCCTGGATGGTTTCGAGTCCGCCTTCCCTAAGGAGCTCTCCGGTGGGATGCGTCAGCGAGTTGGGTTTGCCCGTGCGCTTGTGGTCGAACCCGATGCCCTCTTGATGGACGAGCCCTTCTCGGCCCTTGACGTGCTGACCGCCCAGAACCTACGGGCTGAACTGTTGCGCCTCTGGTCCGAGGATGACTTTCCGACCAAAGCAATGCTTATCGTCACCCACAACATTGAAGAGGCGGTGGTTCTGGCCGATCGCATTTTCGTTCTCACCTCGAATCCCGGACGCCTTCGATCAGAGATCTCCTGCCTGTTCGCCCAACCAAGAAATCGGCATGACGAGGCATTCGGCGCGTTGGTGGACGAGATCTACGGCATCATGACCGGCAGCTCAACCGAAGGGGCCAAGCAGGTACTGACGGCCGTGTCACACGGCGAAGGCACTCCGACGGAAGTGCCTCTACCCGAAGCCACGGTAGGCGGAATGTCCGGTCTGCTCGAAATATTGGAGGCCCGCGGTGGTCGCGAGGACCTGCCTCGACTGGCCCACGATCTCACCTTTGAAGTCGACGACCTGCTCCCGCTGGTGGACGCGGCCCAACTGCTCGGATTGGCCGAAGTGGCCGACGCGGACATAGAGATCACCTCCGCTGGGCGAGAATTCGTTACTGCGGATATTTTGCATTCGAAGGAGATATTCGCGCGACAGGCCGAGGCTCGGGCGCCGTTGGTGCGAGCCATCTGCCGGAGCCTGCGATCGACAAAGGATGGGACACTCGGAGAAGGATTCTTCCTCGATCTGCTGCGGCGGGGCTTCTCCGAGGAGGAGGTGCACCGACAGCTCGACATCGCCATCCAGTGGGGTCGCTACGGAGAGCTCTTCGACTTCGACGCCAGCACGGGACAGCTCACCCTCGAACCTGCACAAACAAAAGACATACCCCGGTAGAGATCTCTACCACAGTTGCGAGTTCATCCGTCGACGTGGACCCACCAGATAAAGGGCGGCGATGAATGCGCCGACGATACCGAAGAGCAGCCAACCGACCGCCGAGCCGACAATCCATGCTGTCTTAGCCTTTGGGGACATTTGAGTATTGGGGCGTCGTGAGATGTCAATGACGGTCCACACAACGAGGACGAGCGACGCCGCGTAGATGAGGAGCGTCGGCATGCTCGGGCTGATAAGCGCGGGGTTCATGAATGCCCCACGGGTTGCGCCGCGGGATCGTGAATCTCATGATGATGAAGACCGGTCACGTAGTGCCTCACTTTCTAGGGAATGGGAAATTGCGGAGCTGATGTAATTTTGACCAGGAGAGCATTGCTCTCACGACCCAACGTCGCGCGTTTGTTGGCCGTGACCCACCTCGAATACGAGCCCAAGGCCCGTTGCGGTGAGCAGGTATCGGGGGTGGGCCGGATCGGGTTCCAGCTTCTGTCGGACCCGAGCGACGAATACTCGTAGATTGTTTGGACTCCTTACTCCGCGAGGGCCCCAGATCTCTTCGAGAATCTGCTCACGCGAGACGAGGTGGCCAGGACGCCGGAGAAGGATCTCGACCATGCGGAATTCGACTCCGGTGAGGAATATCTCGCCTCCATCGACCTTGAATATCCTTCTCGCCGCGATGTCGATGACGAAATCGTCGGTGACTATCGGTTCCATTGCTTCTGACTTTCGCGCCCGTCGTACCGCGGCACGCATCCTGGCCAGGAGCTCTTCGACTCGGAACGGCTTTCCTACGTAGTCGTCCGCTCCCGCGTCCAGTGCAGCTACGACGTCAAGCTCATCCTGAACATCCGCCACCACAATGATCGGAAGTTCAGTCCGCGCCCTTAGTTCACCTACCAGCATCGCCACATCTGATCGGGCCGGGTCAACGATGACGGCGTCGGCTCGGTGGCTTCGGAGGTGCGTGATTGCCTGTTCGACGGTAGCCACGGAGGCCACCTCGTATCCTCCAAAGCGCAACGCGGCTACCTCGACACGCCGCGAATCATGATCCAGGTCCAAGAGAACGACGGTCACCGGCACCTACTCACAGTGCGCCCGACTTCGAAATACAGCCTGGCGTCACCACCGAAGCATCGGGGATGCTCCAGCTGGAGTCCGGGCTGCCACACCGACATGTGGTGGGAGGGATTCACGGGTCGAGCCTGCTTGGGAAGTTCAACTACGCTCGAAGAGAGGGGTGTGCCGGGAAGTCTGGTCGGCGTTCGGAGGACGGCGCCCTTGACCAGGAGATTTGACTTAATGATCGGCGACCCATGGGGTGACGGGCGTTCGGGTTCGGACGTGCAATTTTCGGATGGTCGCAACGAAGGAGCCGCTATGGGCAGCCTCCATGGATGAGGTTGGCGCACCTGACGGTGCGTCCACCCACGCCAATGGTGGCCAAGGAGCATTGCCCAGTTGGCGGTGGGAGGCGCTCCGCACGACATTCTGGTTGGTGCCATCCATCCTCGTCGTGGTTTCTGCCTTGGTGTTCGTGACGACGTTTGAGATCGACCTCGCGGCATTCCATCACCGACTCACGCTGCCGTACTGGATCCGAACGGGAAGCGCGGATGCTGGTCGCCAGGTGCTCATCGCCATCGCAGCCGCTGTCATCACCGTCGTTGGCGTGGTGTTTTCCATCACCATTCTCGCCTTGACGCTGGCATCACAGCAGTTCGGTCCGCGCATGATGCGGAATTTCGTCCGGGACATCGGCAATCAGATGACCCTCGGAGTCTTTGTCGGCACCTTCGTGTATTCAGTACTTGCACTCGGTTCGATAGCCACGGATCCCAAGCACGATTTCGTACCCCATCTGTCAATTACCATCGCCGAGGGACTCTTGTTGGTCGATCTCGGCGTCCTCATCTACTTCATTCATCACATCGCCAAATCGATACAACTCCCCGAGGTCATCGCGGGGATCGCCCGCGATTTGGCCCGCGCCATTGACGCGGAGTTCCCGTTACAAAGAGCAGATCAGGAAGATGCGGCCAGGTTGACGGTCGGCAGATCAGTTTCGGAGCTGGTGCAGCTCCTTGATGAGCGTGGGGCAGTCGTCGCATCGAGTGCCAGTGGCTACGTCCAGTTTGTCGGCTACGCCCAACTTGTCGCCATAGCTTCGCACACAGACTCGGTGATCCGACTTGATCATCGCCCAGGACACTTCATTGCCACGGGAAGGCCGTTGGCAACGGTGTGGCCGGGCGGCGCTGCGGGTCAGGTGGCTATGGCCCTGTCCAAGGCCCACGTCACCGGGCCGCATCGCACGCTCATGCAGGATCCTGTATTTGCCATCGACCAGCTCGTCGAAATCGCCATCCGCGCACTTTCGCCGGCCGTGAACGACACTTTCACCGCCATGACCTGCATCGACTGGCTTTCTGCCGGCCTCGGTCAGGTCTCCGGCCGCACCCTGACAGAAGGTGTCTATCGTGACCGCGACGGCCGTGTGCGGCTGATCGAGACCGACCCCTCTTACGCTCGGATGGTCAATCGTGCCTTTGACAAGATTCGTCAGTCCTCCCGCGGCATGCCCGCAGTCATCATCCGAATGCTCGATGCCCTCACCTCGATCGCCACCGATGCCGTTTCTCCACTCCAAATCGCCATCTTGCTGCGTCAAGGCGAGATGATCGTGCGGGCAGCCGAGGAATCAGTGCAGGAGGCAAACGACCTACAGGACATCCAGGCCAGGTATCAACACCTAAGGGCCGTCAGTGGGGTCGATGACGAGAAAGCGCTTCCCGGATTCGAGCTGCCTGAGGGACGCAAGTCCTAAAATGCCGTGAGATGTCCGCGCGTCGTGGCGACTGCCGGCCGGTAACCTTCTGCGGGTTCGAAGACTCGAGCGGTCCGGCTGGCTGAGCCAATGGATTCGGGCCCCACCGTCGTTACGACCCATAGGAGCATCATGGCTGATTCCCAGGGCAATGCACCGGCCACCAGCGCTCCGCCTACCACAAACTCGGATGACATCGACGGGGTCGAGGCAGCCGGTCACTTTCGCATCTACCTCGGCGCGGCGGCGGGCGTCGGAAAGACCTACGCCATGCTCAATGAGGGTCACCGGCGCAAGAAGCGGGGCACTGACGTGGTCATTGGATTTGTCGAGTGCCACCGTCGACCGAATACCGAACAGCTGATCGGGGATCTCGAGGAGGTTCCTCGAAAAAGGATCGAATACAGGGGGGCCGCCTTCGAGGAAATGGATCTCCAGGCCGTGCTCGACCGCCGCCCCAAGGTTGCCCTGGTTGACGAGTTGGCACACACCAACGTGCCGGGATCGAGTCACAACGAAAAGCGCTGGCAGGACGCAATGGAGCTGCTCAACGCGGGGATCGACGTCATCTCCACCGTCAATATTCAGCATCTCGAAAGCATTGCCGACGCAGTGGAGCAGATCACCGGCGTGTCGATTCGCGAACGTGTCCCCGATTGGGTCCTTCGCAAGGCCGACCAGATCGAACTCGTCGACTCGTCCCCGGAACAGCTTCGACGCCGCATGATCCACGGGAACATCTATCCCCCCGAGAAGGTGCCCAAGGCCCTGACCAACTTCTTTCGCGAGGACAATTTGATGGCGCTGAGAGAGCTGGCATTGCGCTTCCTGGCGGACGAAACAGAAGAGGAACTTCTGACCCATCTCACGGATCGGCAGACGAATGCCCTTTGGGATACGAGTGAGCGCATCCTGGTCGGCATCACCGCAGCACCAGGAACCGATACGATCGTCCGTCGGGCATCACGGATGGCCTCTCGGATCAAAGGGGAACTGCACGTTCTGCACATCATTTCCGGGGAGAGTGCCAACCGATCGCATGATGCACAACTTGACGTTCTGCGCCAGCTGACTACCGATGTCGGAGCGCACTGGTACGAGATCCGTGCCGACGACCCGGCGCAGGCGCTCTTCGACTTCGCACGGGCTCACCAGATCACCCAGATAGTGGTGGGTTCGAGCGGTCGCAGTCGGTGGCAGGAGCTCAAGAGCGGTGGCTCAATCGTGCGTAAGATCTCTCAGCTCGCTGCTCCTGCTGGGATCGACGTTCATATCATCGCTCGCCGTGATCCGAAGTCGGTTGGGACGGAGACAATCGGCGATTCCGAAGAAGCTTGACCAGGCCGGCGTCACTTGACCCACTCAGAAGAACTTGCCGTGTTGCAACTGCTCGATAATCGGTCCGAGGGACACGGCCGGCAAAAAAGCCAGCCCACCGACGATGAGAATGACGCCCACGAGCAGACCCCCGAACATGGGCGAATCGGTGCGCATCTTCCCTCGCGATCCAGCAAGGGCCGGGCTGCGTGCCAGAACGCCCGCCAGGGCCAAGGTAGGAATGATGGCACCGTAGCGGCCGACGAGCATCGCTATCGATCCCGTGACGTTGTAGAAAGCAGAGTTCGCTCCAAGCCCGCCGAACGCGGAACCGTTCGTATTGACCTCTGAGGTGAATGTATAGAGGATCTCAGTGAAGCCGTGCGAGCCTGAGTTCAGGGGACCGACACGTCCGGCGTGAACCGAAACTGCTATTGCCGCGAGAATCAACACGGTGATGGGCATCACGAGAACGGCCAGACCGGACAGTTTCATTTCTCTTGCCCGTATCTGTTTTCCAAGGTATTCGGGGGTTCGACCCACCATGAGTCCTGCGATGAACACAGTCATAATGGCGAAGGCGAGGATGGAGAAGAGACCACTCCCCACGCCCCCCGGGCTTACTTCGCCGAGCATCATGCCGGAGAGCGCGCCGAATCCCCCCACGGGAGTGAACGAGTCGAGGGAGGAGTTGGTCGCTCCACTGGACGTCTGCGTGCCCGCAATGTCGTACAAGACAGAGGACGTGTTGCCGAACCGGACCTCTTTGCCTTCCATGTTCGGGCCCGCGAGATGGACACCGGCCGCCGCTACTGCTGGATTGCCCTGATGTTCGTATGCCGCGGTGAAGGTGAGCCAGCCAGCGAACAGCGTTCCCATGACGATCAAGATCGTGACGCCTTGGCGCAATGATCGAACCATTCTGCCGAACGTGTACGTGAACGCGACGGGAATCATCATCATGAGGACGATGGATACGAAGTTCGTCAGTCCCGTGGGGTTCTCGAACGGATGGGCGCCGCTCGCGGCGAACATTCCCCCACCATCGCTGCTCAGCTGTTTTATCGCCTCCATGGACGCTGACGGACCGCGCGGCAGGATCTGGGTGACGCCGTTGAGGGCGTCATGAATTGAAATCGGACCGGCAAAGGTGTCAACGGCACCTTGGCCGGCAAAGATCAGAGCCGTCACACCTGCGATCGGCAAGAGGACGTAGAGGCACCCGCGCACCAGGTCAACCCAGAAGTTCCCAATCGTGTCCGAGCCGCTTCGAGACAAGCCGCGAATCAGCGCGATGGCGACGGCCATGCCCACTGCCGCGCTCGTGAACTGGGCCACCATGATTACACCGGTCTGCGACAGGTACGAGAGCGTCGATTCACCGGCGTAGGACTGCCAGCTGGTATTGGACACGAAGGAAACTGCCGTGTCGAAGGAAAGTGCCGGGGAAACGCCCGGCAAGTGCTGGGGATTCACCCCGAGGTGGCCCTGCAACCGGAGAATGGCGTAGGCGAGTAAGAGACTGATCCCGGAGAAGACAATCAACGAGGATCCGTAGCGGGTCCAGTGTTGCTCCTCGTCAGGGTGCGTTCGGAGTGACCGGTAGATCGGTCGCTCGAGCCACGCCATCCACCTCACTCGGCCGTCGTAGACCGCCTCCATATACGAACCGAGAAATCGCCAGCTCAGTGCCAGAACTGCGACGAGGAGGACCACCGTCCAGAAGAAGCTCATCGACCTTGGCCCGGTCGAGAAGCTTGAAGACATCGTTCACAGCTCGTTCCTGTACTCGTCCCCACAGGTTGAATCAGGCCATATCAATAAGACGTCAACAGCGCCTCGATTGCATAAACACTTTGACAACACGCCCTGTGGGTCAGCCTGCCGGATTCCTCTGCGTGGGCCCAGAGGTTCACGCCGGTGTTGAGCGTAGGATTCTCGGTTCACCATTTATTACGACATTCCTGCGAGATATCTACGGTTCGTTCACGCCTTCTTCGAACAGAATGACAAGACGGAGGTGCAGTGATGTGGGATCGCGTACTACTCGCGCTCGACCAATATGAGTCGGGGCAGTCCGCCTTGCGCATGACGACGAAGTTGGCGGCGGTGACCCATAGCGAGGTCCGAGTGCTCCATGTCCGCGCGCTCTCCAAGTGGGCTCGAGTCCCTCCGCTCGAAACTCCCGCCGAAGCTGAATACCTCGTTAGTGAAGCGGTCTTTTCGTTGCGGCTCGCCGGAGTAGGTGCCGAAGGCCGCTCTTGCTCAGTGCTCGAAGACCGGGTGGCCCTTCGAATTGTCGAGGAGTCACTCATCCACATGTGCGATGCCATTGTCCTCGGAACCCGTCGGCTACATGGCATCGGGCGACTCTCAGGGAGGGGCGTCAGAGAGCAGGTCTTGAGGTTGTCACCCCTTCCGGTCATTGCCTCTCCAACTCCATTGACCAATGCCATCCACATACCTCTCGGGGATGTGGCCCATCGGAACGGTCACTCGGGTCAGGAGGGCTATCGCACCGGTGACGATCACCGACGATGAAGCCTCCATTTGGGCACACGCAGCCGGGCCAGGTCGAACGAGCGAACCTTGCCCGACCTGAAGAGGGAGTCGTGCAACGCTACGCCAATGGTCACGGTCGAACGATCGGGATTGTCGTGTGTGGAGAGATATTTTGGCTACTGCTTATCGGCGTCGTGCACAGCGACGGCGTCACGACGAAACTGCTCTTGGCTGTATTGAGTGCCCTGGTGCTCCTGCTCGCGATTCGGTGCGGGGTCTCCTTCGTACTTGTCCTGACGCCCGAATATGTGATGACGAGGACTCTGACTCGCACCAGAAGATGGGGCTATCAAGAGCTTCGCTCGACACACCTCAGCGCCAGATCTCATCGGCAGTCGAATCGGAGGGTCGTCATGATTACTCCCAGACTTGGATGCCCTTACGAATTTGCCATCCCCGAGGGTGACCCCGACTTTCCCTCTGCCTTCGATGCTGCCGTAGAGGAGATCAATACGCGCATCCTTTTTTCTGATCTGCAGGCGTCGCTTGGTTCGTCATGAAGCAGAAGTGAGTTAATCGACGCCCACTATGGTGGTGAAATGGGTTTGCCAGATCGCATGATCGTTCGTGGCTTCAGCCTGTCAGCCGCCATTGCGGCGATCTCGATCACGCTCGCTGTCACGGCCTACGCCGCTGATGAGGGCGCAGGAGCGGTGCTCGCCTCTGCACGAGTGGATATCGCTGCTCAGACCGGGGTCCATGTCGTGTTCATGGCACATTCCGGCTCCACGGGAATCACGGAAAGGATTGTTGCGGACGTCGGCGCCTCAGCCGGCTCCGAAACCGTATTTGAAGGTTCGGCCCAACTCGCCCTGAGGGTGACGCCTTCATTCGCCTACGTGAGCGGAAACTCATCGGGCCTGACCACCCTGTTCGGCATGGGATCGGCCGATGCAAAGACACTCGGAAGCAAATGGGAATCCTGGAAGGCCGGGACGGGTCAGTACATGAATCTCAAAGGAGACCTCACCATGGAATCGGTCTCCGCACTGCTTTCCAAAGCCAAGGGAACGAAAGTGTCCACCGAAGTTCGTCAGACGGGCACTGTCTACGTTCTTACTTGGACGACCCGGGCCACGGCAACGGTACCGAAGTTGTCGAACACCCTTACCATCCCTACCGGGCGACCAGCCCTCCCGATTTCTAAGACCGCGACCGCTTCAGGAGGCACGAGAATTTCAACGCAGCTATCCAAGTGGGGGGAGGATGTTGTCGTCCAGCCGCCTCCGATTGACAGGACCGTGCCCTCCAACAAGAGCGGTTAGCAGGTTGCGGACATTCTGCCCTTACATTTCGATCGCCGGTCCCCGCCTTGTCCACGCGACACAGTGCTCAGCTACCCGGCAAGTATCCTCGCGACGGCATCCGCTCCCACCTGAGCAATCTCGCCGTCTATCTCCTTGGTCACCCCGCTCACGGCAACGGCACCTATCACGTCGCCGTCTACTTTGATCGGTACAGCCCCTTCAAATGGCGCCATCCCCGGCAACGCCACCATTCCAATGAGCCCTTCACGCACGTTTATCTCGAATTGCTTCGACGGGGCGCCAAACACCGCCGAACTGTGCGCCTTCATGATCGCCACTTGGATGGTGCCGACCGATACCCCATCTTCCCTTTCGAAGTAGATCAAATGACCACCTCCATCAACGATTGCCAGATCAATGACAAAGCCCTTCTCGTGGGCAAAGTCCGTGCATACGTCCGCAATGCGTTTTGCGAGTTCCAGTGTCAACACCTTCTTGGACGGCAACTCCATCTTTCCCGCTCCTCGCGCTCAAGTTCCTACGCTCTGCCTCCTATGGCACTTACATATCCCAATCGCCTCGCCTGACGTCCCCCAGACCCCATTCTTGGCGGCAGTTCATGGGCCAACGGTCCGGACCTTCGGCGATGCAGTCAGTCTGACCCTTAGAAGGTCGAACCGCTCGCCAAACCCGGTCGGCACGCGTACCCTTGTTCAGTGAGCGAATATAGCCATAAGGACACGGGGGGTGGGGTGACCGCAGACGAGCTGCATTGGGATCCGTACGACTATGACCTTCATCGTGACCCGCACCCGGTGTGGCGGAGGATGATGGACGACGCGCCCCTCTACCGCAACGAGAAATTCGACTTCTGGGCGATGACTCGCTTCGACGACGTGTTGAACGGTCTCGTTGATTGGAGGACCTTTTCGTCCGCTCAGGGAGACCAGCTCGAGATAATCCGGGGTGGTCCGATACCTGAATCTCAGAACTCGATCATTTCGAATGACGCGCCGTACCACACATCATTGCGACGACTCTTGAGCCGGGCATTCACACCTCGCAGTGTCAGTGACCTCGAATCCGTCACCCGCCGATTCGCCCAAGAGCTGCTGGATGAGCACTCGGGTTCGACGAGCTTTGATTACGTCGAGGACTTCGGGAGCCGCCTCCCCGGGATGGTAATTGCGACGATGCTGGGTATTCCCGACGGTGATCGTGAGTACATCCGCCGCACAACGGATGAGCAATTGCACCGAGAACCAGGCGAACGTGATATGCAACGGCATCACCGAGTGGCTGCCGAACTCGTCAGTTACTATTCCGCACAGCTCGCCGATCGTCGCACCAAGCCCCGCGACGACATGATGAGCGCCCTCTTGGCCGCGGAGATCACCGAGGACGATGGATCCTCCCGGAAACTGACAGATGCTGAAGCGGTTGCGTTTATCAAGCTTTTGTCAAGTGCCGGCAACGAGACGACGGCCAAACTTATCGGCTGGATCGGCTCGAGCTTGGCCAAGTTCCCCGGCGAGCGGGCCAAGCTGCTCAAGCATCCGGAGCTCATCCCCAATGCAGTCGAGGAGATCCTCCGCTACGAACCCCCCGCGCTCTGCCTGGCCCGCGTGGTGCAGCGCGATGTCGTCCTGCATGGTGAGATCGTTCCCGAGGGAGGGGTCATGGTCTTCATCCAAGCCGCCACCGGGCGTGATCCCCGTCAGTTTGTCGATCCCGAGCGCCTGAATGTCGAGCGCAAGATCGAACGCCACCTTTCCTTCGGCTTTGGTCCACATGTCTGCCTCGGCGCACCCCTCGCACGCCTCGAAGCTCGGATCGCTCTCGAAGAGACGCTGGCCCGGTTCTCAGAGTGGGATGTCGACTGGGAGAGATGCGAAGTGGTCCATACCGGAAGTGCCGTAAGGGGATACTCGAAGCTTCCAATCCGCGTCGATTGACGAGCTTTGGTCCGGGGGACGTGGTCGTCGCCACCCCCGCGTCGCCCACCCGTGACGTGGTGATGTGACCCCAGTGACCGTCGGGAACACCGTCAAGACTTGGTCAACAGTTGCGCACATTTGGAGCGACCGGATGTCCGGACGTACCGGTTCAGACCCGAGGATCATCCCCGCCGGGGGCTGTCGCCCCCTCACTTTCCGTGAGATACCAGTCCTCCCGGCCGGCCTTGCGGGCCCGGTACTTGGCGGGGTCTTCGTGAATGAGGTGCCACCATCCGGCGAGCGCGATCAACCCAAGAATGGGCCACTCGAACGTATAGAACCAACTAAGGAAGTGGCCCCCGAGGGCTCGGGTGGCCTGCCACCACGTGGCTGCGCCGCACGCCGCCACGAGTATCGCGAACTCCGTGTGGAGCATGAATGCTCTCCGGGAGAACCAGCGCTGGTGCACCGAAACAGTGTACGTACTTCATCGATTTTGTGCTCAGGTTGAACCCGCCGTCAGCGGGCTGCCTTCCTGTCGCTGATGCGCAGCTCGACCTGGCGCAGACGGTGGTCGCGGGACGTGAGCACCAGAAGGGGCACGGCTGCACTGACGACGGCGAAGACCATGAGGGGGATGAGTATGAGGAATGTCATGATGTGCAAACGCAGGTGGACGGTGGGGACCTGCGCCATCTCCTTTGTGCCCAAGGTACGAAACGAACCATCGGACACGCTGTGGGCCCCCGTACTCTCCGCCAGGATTCTCGTGGGGTGACGCGTGAGCGGTCGGGCGGCGGTCGCCGAGGGTCCGCACGAGTCGCCCACTAGTGTTCATTCCGTGGATTCGGGGGCCGAGCAATTGGGATTGGCGCCTGTCGCCGATGCCAAGAAGTCCAGGTCAAAGCCGACAGATCGGCCGTTCCAGGTGATCGCTCTGATCGCCGGTGCCTGCCTGATCGGCTTCATCATCTTCATTGCGGTGCGCCCGGCGGCAAAAGACCACCGGACACCCGGTATAGCTGCGCTCAAAGTGCCGCCACCCGCCGTCCTCCATGCCGGTACGGTGGCTCCTGCGTTCACGCTTCCCCGACTGGGAGGCGGTGCGCCGGTATCCCTGACCGCCTTTCGGGGAGCTCCGGTGATCATCAGCTTCTTCGCGTCGTGGTGCCCGCATTGCCGCTCCGAGCTGGCGGCCATGGGGTCGATCGCCAGGCAGGACAACGGCCACGTCGCCGTGGTCGGCGTCGACTCCAACGACGGTGCCGGCGGCGCGGCCGAGAAGCTGCTGACCGCGGCGAATGCCACGTACCCGGTGGGTCTGGACGTCACCGCGCAGGTCGCTTCCCGGTATCTCCTCACGGCGCTACCCGTGACCTACTTCCTGGACGCGCGGGGCAGGGTGGTAGGTTCAGCACTCGGCGCGCAAGGCGTCGCCTCGCTCGAGCGTTGGGTCGCCCGCCTGACCGCCGCCCCGTCATGAGCATCGACATCGGGGAATCGGGACCGGAACTCGAAGGCCAACCTGAGGGGGGCTCCGAGGTTGGGCCGGCACCCGGCGCCAAGCAGGCCGTCGACCGGGCCGCTGCATTTTCTGTCATCTCGCCCGCCGTCCCCCGCAAATTCGTCTACTGGCTCCTGGCCGGCGCCGCCGTGCTCGGGCTCGGTGGTCTCGCAGTCGAGCACCTCTTCTCTTCGACGGGGCTCAATCCGGTGCCCGAGGCCCACCTGCACACAACAACGACGACTGCCGCACCGCCTGCAGCGTCATTCCCTGCACGCGGGAGCGAACAGCTCAGCGCATCCCTCCCGGCGTTCATGGATCTGACGGGCCTGCGCGCAACTCCGGCCCCCGAGTACACGCTGACCGATCAGGCTGGGCAACCGTACCCCCTGGTCAGTCAACCAGGGAAGGTGGTTGTGCTGACCTTTTTCAACGGCTCCTGCGACGACATCTGCCCCGTTGTGGCGGCCGAGATCCGCGAGGCCGACACCGATCTTGGTGCGGACGCAACGAAGGTGGACTTCGTCACTGTGAACACCGACCCTTCGGCCCTTGCAGTTTCGAGCCTTTCGGGCGCCCAGGCCGAACTGGGCGGGCTACCAAACTGGCACATCGTGACTGGTCCACTCGCCACAATGAACGCCGTATGGACGTCCTACGGGATCACCATTTCCGTCGTGCAGCACGCAGGGGTAGAAGCCCACAACAATGTGATCTACTTCATCGACCAGCAGGGAAGGGAGCGCTACCGTTCCACCCCGTTCGCCAACGAGAACCGGACCGGGATCTATTCGCTCCCGGCGGATGACGTCACGCGCTGGGGCTCAGGGATCGCCACCTTCGCCGCCAAGCTGGCAACCCAATGAAGGATGACCCGAGTTCCAGCGGCCAGAAGCGACCCTGGTATCGCAGAAGGGCGGTCATCGTCGCCCTCGGCCTCGCCGCGGTAGTGGCCGTCACGGTCGTGACGGACCTCCCCGTGCATACGTCACGCGCCTCCGACATCGCCAGCGAAGAGGGGGTCCTCTCCGAGCTCAACACGGATTTGGCACCGTGTGTCCTGGCGGTGCACGAGGCGCTCGAAATCTGGGGTGGTCAATCGGCGCATACACTCGGCGCGAACGAGCAGGCGACGTCAGCCTCCTTGCTGCGCGACGATCAAAACGCCTGCTCGTTCACCAACGAAACAATATTCGACCTCTCTAATATCGAAGTCCCGGGTTCGCCCGCAGGAAAGGACATGGGGGATCTGGTGGCAACCTCGGTGTTATGGACCACCTCCGACGCTCTCAGCGCGATAGAGGCGGTTCAGGCCCTGATGCTCAAGGGGCACGACACCCAGGCGCAAAGCGCCCTCCTCAAAGCTGAGCGTGCGATGGCAGCTGATCGAAAGAAGAGCTTGGCCGAATGGACACGCGCCGACAGGGTACTCAACACCCGTCTCATCCGCCCGGACATTCCGGCCATGCCAATATCGGCAACAGCGACCTAACCCCTACCCAGCGCCCTCCCTTCGCGTCATCGCGCCACGCTGTTGCACTGGTTCGGCGTGCCCGCGTGCGTCCTCCTTGAGCAATCGCCGGAGCTCGGCGTCTGGTTCGGGATCGCCGTGCAACCAGCGCATGGCATTCATGAAGATCACGGGAGCGAATACCGCTGTGGCGATGAGCCAGAGCACCATGGCGGCCACCTGCTGGTCCGCCGCCTGGCTCAATCCGTGGCCCGGCACATGGCGGAAATTGCGGTACCACCCGGATTGGGACATCGCTACCAGGTACGCCTCAATCCAGAGCTGCCACATGGCGAGGGCGCCAAATACGGCACGCGAGAACGTGCCCGAGCGCGGGGCCAGCGGCGGGGATTGCACCAGCTCCAACCAGAACCCGGTCCCTGCCACAATCAGGGTCAGCGCTTCGAGTGCCGTGAGCCATGGATTTCCGGAGGTAGCCCTGACCGCGGCGGGAGTGAACCACCACACCATGACCAACCAGTCCAGGAGGAGGAACCCCACCGCCCGCACGTGCTCGGGATGGCGGGCCCGAGATCGGGCCAGCGATGACGCCATAGCCCCACCGGTCCATGGGGCTCCTTTGGCCACCAACGCGGGAATGGCGACGGCCCACAGGCCGTAGCGGAGAATCGACCCCCATTCGTCGCGTGTAGTGAAATGCGAGAGGGGCGGAAGGAGCGTCAGCACACACACCAGAGCGGCGGCGGGGAAAAGCCACGGGCGTAGCCCTAGAGAGGTCGGACGTGGGCGATCGTCGAGAGTCCTACCTCTCACCGGGTCGAGCGACGCTGGAAGAAACCCCACAGCAGCACCACGAAGAGCGTGCCCAAGGGAATGGCAAGCGTCAAGGCCTGAGTCCCAGCGATATCTGATGCCAGCATCAGCTTCCCACCTCATTTGTCCTAGAGCACATAGAACAGTACCCAGAACACGGCGGCCACCACGCCAATGAAGCCCCAGTAGTACGCGCAGCCTTCCATACTGGCGCGGAACATCCGGGCAGCCGGCAACGTCGATTGCGCCGTGCCGCCGTCCTCGAGCAGCGCGCGGCGTAGCCGGGCCTGGCGCGCCAACAGCGTTTCGATCCAGTAGAGGCCGCTGAGCAGCAACGCTATGTTCAAGGCGGCCCAGCCGATGAGACACGAGGCGTAGCCACTCGAGCCCGGGAAGAACGGCAAGTCGGTCAGTTGCCAGATCTGCAGACCGACGGCGAGGAGAGTACCCAGCACCGAAGTCCAGCCCGCCACTTCCCAGTCCAGCGCAACCCCGGAGCGGAACCGTCGCACCCCGTAGAGATTGAGGAACGCACAGGCAACCGTGATGGCAAAGATCGCCGCACCGGCGGCCGTGGGGGCCGTGATGTCGTGCGGCCGCCAGAGGTCCTGGTTGTTGGCTGAACGTAGGTAGAAATACGCGAAGGCCAGCGAGGCGAATACAAAGGTCCATATGCCGATGACGAGGCGCCCGCCCGTCCACAGCGCGCCTTCTTGGGCTCGCAGTTCGAAGGCGATTTCCTCCGGGGTCTCATTGAGATGCAGGAAGTCTTCGGACCGCTCCGTCACGCTTTTGTCGTCTGACACGGCGTCTCCCATCACAGGATCGGGGGGCGTGGGTCAAGGTCGTCGCGTCCGCCCGCGGACAGGTCATCGGGATCGACCGGTTTCGAGGAGACGCGACCAGCGGCGATCAACTCATGCCCGAGGTCGGCAACCGCGGGCGCATCACGCTCTCCATAGTGATAGGGGTCGTCAAGCACGACCGGGATGCGTTCGAAGTTGTACCAAGGGACGGGCGTCGCCGTCTGCCACTCCAGACCCCGCGAGTGCCATGGATTGTCCGGTGCCTTCCTCGGGTTTATGTAGACCGACCAAATGAAGTTGATGATGAAGAAGAAGAACGATGCACCGAGGAAGAAGGCGCTGACGGACGAAATGTCGTTCAGCGGCTGCAGGTTCTGGGCGTACTCGAAGACCCGGCGTGGCTGACCCAGCAGCCCGACAAGGAACAACGGGAAGAACGTCAAGTTGAAGAAGATGAAGAACGTCCAGAAGTGCCACTGGCTGAGCTTGCGGTTCATGGTCTTACCGGTGATTTTGGGCAGCCAGTAGTACAGTCCGGCGAACAGCGCGAAGATCAGCCCTCCCATGATGGTGTAGTGGAAGTGAGCGAGCACGAAGAAACTCCCGTGGACGGTCACGTCGACGGGGACATCGGAGAGAAAGACACCCGTGATGCCGCCGATGAGAAAGTTGAACAGCATCCCCAGGCAGAAGAGCATCGGTGGATCGAATCGTATCTTTGCCTTCCAGAGCGTCCCCAATGTCACCAGATAGAGGAACCCGGTGGGAATCGATATCAGTTCCGTGGTGAGCATGAACAGCGGGCGCATATCCGGATTTATGCCGCTCTGGAACAGGTGGTGCTGCCAGACGAAGAACGACAGCAGCGCCACACCGAGCATGCCGGCTGCCGCCGTCCTGTAGGCAAAGAGCGGTTTGCGGGTGAACACCGGCATGATCTCCATGACGATGCCGAATCCCGGCAGCGCCATGATGTAGACCTCGGGATGGCCGAAGAACCAGAACAGGTTCTCCCACAAGAAGCTGCTGCCACCGTGCTCGTTGACGAAGAAGGCGGTCTCCGCCGTCCGGTCCAAGATCCCGAAGAGGCCGGCAACCACCAGGGTGGGCGTGGCCAGGGTCAGCAGGGCGCACGTGGCAAGTATCGACCAGACGAAGATAGGGACCCGGTTCCATGTCATGCCGGGAGCGCGGTAGTGGATGATGGTGGCGGCCAGGTTGAACCCAGCGCAGATCATGCCGATACCGATCACGGCAAAACCCACCAGATACGAATCCATCCCGCCCGATGCCTGAGTCTGAAGCGGCGCATAGCCCGTCCAACCCGTGGGAAAGCCCCCGAGCGGGAGAGCGGTGAGAATGACGGCATAGCCGGCCATGAAGATCCAGAACGAGAAGGCCTCCACCCGGGGAAAGGCCATCCGGCGGCTCCCGATCATGAGCGGCACCAAGTAGTTGCCCAACGGCCCGACCACGGCGGATGACGCCATCATCATCATCATGGTGCCGTGTTCGCCGACGATGTCGATGTAGGTACCTGGTCCGAACACGTGCGACGTCGGGCTGAGCAGCTCCGTCCGGATTGCCATCGCCAACAATCCGCCGGTGAAGAGAAACAGTAAGACACCGACCGTGTACTGGATCCCCACCACTTTGTGGTCCTCGGTCATGCGGAAGTAGCGCACCCAGCTCTGCTCGGGCACCCTTGGAGCCGGTTCCCGACCCAGCATTTTGGCCAACGGGTAGTTGAGGGCGCCGATGCCGCCCATCCAACCCACCACGCCGAAGGACAATCCCAGGACGTTCGCCACATCGTTCTGCCCGCTGGATTGGACGTCCGTGTAGCCGCTCGCGATCACGTTGCCCAGCCAGTGACCGATCAAGTATCCGACGACTCCCCCGGCGATTGCCCACAGCACGTTCGGGCGGAGCCATTCGGTCCGCGTGCTCAGGGGATGCTGGCGGGTCGCTGTCTCGCCCGGGAGGAGGTCGGGAGACTGTTCGGTTACGTCGATCGCCATTGTGCTCAATCGCCCTTTACTCGTTGTGCCGAACGCGTGAAGAAAACAGTCATCATTGTCATGTCACCCCTTGGGCGTCGGTTTCGCCGGCGTGGCGCCGTAACTCTGAATCTTCGAGTACGGATCGACGTTGTCCGGGTAGAGGCCGCCATCCGCCCCGTTGGCGTCGGGGATGTAGGTGTAGGAGAACGATGGCAACAGTTTCGTGTTGGCCTGCAAGCTCCTTTGGGTGGCGGTGGCCCATGCCTGGAAGGCCGTCGGTGACACCACTCTCCCCGAGTTGTACATGGCGCCGTGCCAGATGCCACACAGCTCCGAACAACGAACGGTAAAGCTTCCCAATTTGGCCGTCGTCGTATAGGCCACGTTGTCCTGGGCCGGGTTTGCATCGGCCTTGACCCCGAGTTGGTAGGCCCAGAAGCTATGAATCACATCAAGCGACGTCACATGGAATGCGATAGTGGTGTGATCGGGAATCACCAGTTCGGTCGTCTCGAAGCCGCCGTAGGTCGGGTAGCGGTACGTAAATTTCCACTGCTGCCCGATCACCTGCACCGGGAGGACCGTGTGCGATGTCGGCGTCCAGATGGGGCTGGGTCCTTGACCGCCACCGGCGCCACCGGGCTGGACCAACTCGTACGTTCCGAAGCCGGCAAGGAAGAGAACGATCACCGTGGTGGTGAGGATCCACCCCACCTGAATCGAGGTGTTGCCACGAGCCGCCGGCCCGCCCACCGGCTCTGGCCCGCCACGGGAGGCTCGCCACATCACGATGGCGTAAATGATGAAAATCCAGACGCCCAGGAGGACGGGGAGGGCGATGGCCAAGAGCACGTTGAAATCGAACTGCGCTCCTCCCGCCGTGTCCGTCATGCGCCCCGGCGGGATGTGGGGTCCGGCGAAGACATAAAAAAGCGGATCGAGGACGGCCGAGGCGACGACCCATACAGCGATCAGCCGCCACCAGTGGTGCGTTTCGGTTTGCTCGGCGTCGCCGCCTGCCGGCTGTGACCCGGCGGACGGAACGTCGCTCTCCTCGCTCACGACACCACCTGCATGAAGCCGTCCATGTACCCGATCGTCTGCATCGGTCCCCCATTGCCGTAGAGATAGCCCAGCGCACAGGGCACGAAGCACTGCCATGGGTACTGCCCGGGCCCGGGGGACATGAAGGAGAATTTGATCACTTGGTTGGGGGACTTGGTCGTGCAGGGCGCGACGGCACACAGGTTGGCGTTGGCATTGTTTCCGTAGAGCGGGATATTGATGCCGAGCGTCGGGATGGAGAAGGTGTGGCCCACCCCGTTGCCGGCATTCGAGTTGATCAGATGGACCGTCTTGCCGTTGAGCGACATCGCGCCGCCGAGCGTGCCGGTGACCAACCCGATCTGCTGGTTGCGCAGCGGGCTACCCGAGTCGTAGTTGTAGATGGTGACGTTGATCCGGGTGTGGGCCGGAACCTGCCACAGCGTGGTGTGGACCCACGTGCCCTGCGGCGTCCTGGTCTCGTACGAAACCCAGGTCGGATGGGGTGCCAGCCCGTATGAACCTACGGTCTGCAGGGTGACGTCAACCGGCTGCCCAGCCTGGTGGCCGGCGGCGTAGTTCACCGAGGGCGGCTCCTTGGCCAGTGCGAGGACGGCGAACATGACCCCCAAGGCAGCGACGACGAAAGCGCCGATCGCAATGGTTATCTTCCACCGTTTCGACACCCAGGCTCCGATCCCTTGCCACGACGATCATCGGAGAACCCCCTTGAGGTGTTCTCTTGCTCCCCCTCGGTGCGGTACCGATTCCCCAGCCGAATCTCTCTTCTGTCACACTAGGGTCAAGGCCCTTCGACGTCAAACATCTTGTGGCGTGATCGCCATCGTGCTCGGGCCCTCTCGCGAGGACGCACGGCGCCGAGGTCAGGCGGGCCGACCGGACTCCTGCACGGGAGCCTTGCGCAGCTGTTCCATCGTTGGTCCGGGGTCCCGGTGGAACATCCGATCAACTGCAGCCGAAAACCCAACGCCGCTATCGATGCCCCGCTTGATGACGTAGCCGAGGGCCGGGACGGCCCAAAAATCTCCGCAGATCCACAGGACGGCCGCGCCTATCTGCTGGTCGGCGAAAGGGGACAACGAGACGCCTGGGACGTGCGCATAGACGGAATACCAACTCGTGGCAGTGAAGATGGAAAGCGACATGGCCAGGACGAACATGATGACATTGGTCCCGATGAGGGCTCCCATCTGCCACAGCGCTGAGGTCTTCAGGCGGAACGGATGGGACGGGATGATCGTCAACCAGAACAAGACACCGGTCACGAAGAAGCTGGCGTGCATGAGCCAGATGTGGATGGTCCCGTTCTTCTCGGCCGCATCGAAGAGGGCGGGCACGTGCCACAGGATCATGACGAGGTTGAACGAGACGAATGCGGTCCAAGGGTTCGTCACCAACCGGCCCAGGGAGCGCAACGGGGGGGACACGCGCCCGAGTAACAGTGCCCGGCCGGCCCGGCGGCGCATACCAACCGGCAGACCGTGGACCAACGGGATCCACGGCGCTCCGAGAACGATGAGGATCGGCGCAAAGAAGCCGATGAGGATGTGCTCGATCATGTGGACGAAGAAGTAGCGGCTGGCCCAATAATCAATGGGCGACGTGATCGCCAGCAGCAACACTCCCAGACCGGCATAGAAGAGCAACGAGCGATTGCGACGCTCTCTGCTCCGCCGAGGGATGGATCGTCGCTTGAGGTTGGCCAAGCCGATTTCGTGGAGCACGACGACAATGGCCGCCACGACGATGAACGGATCGAAGCTCCAGTTCTCGACCAAATAGTTCACGTGGCGTCAGCACCCTTGGTCACGATCGTTCCGACACGGTAGCGCCTGGACGCGGCATCACGACGATCCGTAGGCGATCGGAACGTTCAGCTTTTGGGAGAGGGACCACGAGGTTCCGTTCAGGGCCAGCGTGAAAATACGTAGCTTGGATCCGTCGACGCTGAAGGCATCGATGCTTCCGTCAGCCTGAACGGACACCGTGCCGGTCCCTGATGGTGGCGCCGGAAGTCGCTGCCAAGGTTGGCCCGGTCCAGCCGCCTCTTCGAGCACCGCGCGCTCCCCCTGTTCTTCGATGAACACGAGCTGTTGGCCCGTCGCTCCCAGTGCGCTGGCGCGTACCGCCGGTGCCCGGCCGAGGATGAGCGGGAGGGATTCGGTCCATGTGCCCGTGGCGGAACGCCACAACCCGAGCAGGCCGACTCCGTCACGGCCGTCCTCGGCCAGTAGGGCCGTCGTCGTCACGCCGGATGAATCGAGACGGAGGATCCGGGTCGTGGCCCCTCGCAACGAACCGTGCAGGGACGGTCCGATCAGCTCCCAGCGGATGCCGAGGTGGGCGAAGACGCCGACCTGTCCCGTCCGGCGACAACCAGTTCCAACCAGGGGAATGCTCGACGAAGCGAGGGCGACGGCGTCCAGCCCGGTGACACCACACCGGGCGTCGGATCCGCTGGCCAGTAGTCGGCCGCCCGAAAGTGCGTGCCAGCGGAGCAGTGGTCCTTTCGCCGTCAGCACCTGACCGGTACCCCGGCCTACCAGTGCCAGCGCCGAACCCCCGCCACCTGAGGTGGCGAGAGCGTCCGGAGTCGTGATCAGCGACACCGGCACAAGCGCCGGGGTCCAGCTCACCCCGTCGTTGCTGCTCAGCGCCAACGGCGAGTAGCGGAGCAACTGGCTGGGTTCGAAACCGACCGTCACCGCACCGACCCCGCTGGCCGACACCACGAGTCCGCCGTTGTCCGCCACTCCGGGAGGAGTGGCCAAGTGCCACGACGACGCATTCGGGGCCCGGTAGAAGAGCTCCCAAAAGGTGTTGAGCGGATGGTCCAGCTGACCCATGGCCACGACGGCCCACGACCCTGCGGGCGTCGTCACGGCGCTGGCCAAGGATGCGCTCATCTCCGGAGGGCTCGGTGCGGTGGTACCAGATGCCCTCCCGTGAGCCGGCAGGAGACACAGTGCCACCGGGAATGCAACGGCCAGGAGGACGAGCAGGACCCGCCTGCCGCGACGACTCACGAATTGAGCACGAGATCGATACGGTCGAGCAAGAGGGAGGAGAACGACGTCACTGACGGTGCTCCCCCACTGCCGGGGTTGTCTTCGAGCACGGCCCGCTCGTTTCCGCGGGCGTCGATCACGAAGGTCAGGTCGCTGTGGGCGATCATGGCCCCGGCCCCTGCGGTCTCCACCAGGACGCCGTAGGAGCTCCAGACCCGGCGTAGCTGCTCGACGGATCCGGTCAGGTAGAGCCAGTTACCGACGTGGGCCAAGCCCTCCTGGCGGTCGAAAGCATCGGTGAATGCGACAGATCGATAGATGGGATTGGCGACGATCGCAACGAAATAGACCTTTGCATCCTGGTTGCCCAAACGCTCGTCAGCCTGGTGGAATTCCTGCGCGATGAGGGGACAGTCCGAGGTGCACACCGGGTCGAGGAACGTCAGGGCCACGGTGTGGCCGCGAAGGCTCGAGAGGCTCACCGGGCTGCCGTGTTGATCTTCCAGCGAGAATGGGGGCGCTGGCGAATCGATGACATTCGGTGTCCCGTTGATGGCTTCCGAGATGATGGGATCCGCGTTGGGGTTGGCGGCCGCCAACGTCATGGGTGCCGTACCGACCAGCACGATGGCTACTGCTCCCAAGGCGGCAACGAGACGCATCAGGTAGACCGGCGTGAGCGATTCCCACCAGCGGCCCTCCGGCGTTGCCCGGGGGATCACCTCGTCGACGTTGGTGGCCTGCGGAATAGGCACCGGAAGCCGGACCATGGCAACGTAGCCGGCGACGAGGATGAGCGCCGTGGGCAACATGTTGTTGACGTCCGTCCCCGTGCCGCCCAAGAACCCGGCGTCCTCCACCAGCACCCAATCCGCCAGGCAGAGTGCCACGGCGCTGAGCAAGGCGGGAAATATCAGACGGCGCCGGCCTGAGCAGAGAGCGACGCCGATCGCCACCATGAAGATCACAGCCCCCAGGTTCACCGCCCACCCATGGGCGGTGTCGAAGGCTCCGAAGGACGACACCCACGCGGCAAGGAAGTGCGGCTGGGAAGTCTTGGCCATCTGCGCCACCATGCCGGCCAGGGTCCCGACATGCGCTGACGTGTCCACCCGACCTTGCCAGAATCCACGGCCGGGCCAGGCCTGGAGCACGGCCATGCCGATGAAGAAGACACCGGTCAAGGTCAGAACCAGGCGGCCGAGCCGGGGTGTCGCGTACGCCCGATCGGGGAGCGCCACCAAGAGGCCGCCGACGCAGTACAGGAGCACGGCACCGGGGGCTCCGAACAGCCACGAAAGTCCTGGCGCGAAGATGCCGCCGAAGGCCTCTCCGAACGCCCAGACAACAAGACCCCAGCCGACGCCGGCCAAGCCACCGAACCGAGACCACAGGCCGCGAGGGGCGACGAGGAGCCACAGTCCCAACCCGACCTGGATCCACACGGTTGCGGCTGCAGCCTGCACCGGGTGCAGGGTCCAGATGTTGAGACCGCTGTCGACCACATGCTGCACCCACGCCGGTGAAGTACTGGCCGAAGGCCTTATGACTGCTGTCGGCAGTCCGAGCGGCATCGACGTCTGCAACTGGAGTAGCCCGTCGAAGATCCACAGGGTGCCGAAGCCGATACGCAGGATCCGCCGGGCCGGAGGCTCGGCATATTCCCAGCGGGGTCCCGCCGGGAAGGTCGCTCGTCCCGCCGCTGCCAGGCGGCGGAACTGGACGGACCGAATCACATTGAAGGTAACCGCCAAGATCGCCCCGATGACGAAAACGACGACCAGCTGATGTAAGAGCGCAGTGTGAAACGCCGAGACGATGGTGGGGTTGTCCGACTGAAGGGTACGACCCATTCCCGGCATGGTTCAGAAACTTCCTTCAGGCTCGTATGGAACCGAGTATGTCCGGGCCACGCGGATGAGGCTATCCCTTCGAGCGATGGGATAGAGGCGGCCGATTTCTCGCGCCGAGGGAGCCCGATGCAGGATTGGGCGGCGTACTCCGCAGCGGACGGTCGCGTGGTCCTATGCTGAGCGAGGTGGCAACGCTGGCTCCTCCCTCTGTGAGCGCCCGTAGTACGCGATCGGCCATAGCCGCGTACATCGCCCTCACAAAGCCCCGCATCATCGAGCTCTTGCTCGTCACCACTCTCCCCACCATGGTTGTCGCGAAGCGCGGCTTGCCCTCGATCTGGCTCATGCTTGCCACTGTGACCGGAGGCGCGCTCGCCGCGGGCGGGGCTAACGCCATAAACATGGTGCTCGACCGCGACATCGATCGCCTGATGAACCGCACCAAGAAGCGACCTCTGGTCACCGGTGCAATGACGCCGCGCGCCGCGCTGATTTTCGCACTCACGCTGGAAGTATCGGCGTTCGCGGAGTTATGGGGGGCGGTGAATCTGCTCTCTGCAACCCTCGCAGTCTCTGCCACTTTCTTTTATGTCTTCGTCTACACCCTGTGGCTCAAGCGCCGTTCCACGCAGAACATCGTCATTGGTGGCGCGGCGGGTGCCGTCCCGGTCCTTGTTGGTTGGGCCGCGGTGACCAACCGCCTCTCCTGGGCACCCGTGGTGCTCTTCGCCATCATCTTCGTGTGGACACCACCTCATTTCTGGTCCCTCGCCGTGCGCTACAGGGAGGACTACGCGGCGGCTGACGTGCCGATGCTGCCCGTCGTGGCCTCCATGAAGCGGACCACCCGCGAGATCGTCCTCTACACCGTGACGCTCGTGGGGATTTCGCTTCTCTTCGGGCCAGTCGCTCATCTCGGACTGGGCTATATGGTCGCTGCCGCGGTACTCGGTGGCGGGTTCTTGTTCATGACCACTCGTTTGTGGAACCTGGCCCGAACTGATCGCGTCACCGGCAAGGACGCCATGCGGGTCTTCAGCTACTCCATCACCTACCTCACGGTCCTGTTCGTCGCGATGGCCGGCGACGTGTTACTCACCTCGCACATTCGCTGAATATTCCACCAACGCCGCGCCAAGGAGAACGAGCTGGCGTGCTCCTCGAACTTGGAGCCGGTCAGGCCATGCCGGGTGCCATCTGCTAGCAAGGTTCCATGAGGTTTGTGGCAGGTGTATTACCCGAGGGATTTCACCACGACCGCTACGAGGTCGTTCTCGGTCACGGATCTGAGAAGTTTCAAATCGCCGTACAAGGCCTCAAGACCTGGAAAGCACATGACATGCCCGGAGTCCGCATCTTTCCAGACGGCGGTGAGATCCAGAGTGGCGCGACGGTGGTCGTCACGTTGGGAACTCCCTTCGTGGCTCTGGCCGCTCCATGCCGGATCGTACGCGTCATCGATGACGAGACTCGATGGGGCTTCGCATACGGGACGCTACCTGGCCATCCCGAGCAGGGAGAAGAGTCCTTCGTCGTCTCGATCTCATCCGATGGGGAAGTGCGCTTCGAGATCGTTGCATTCTCCCGGCCTGGCGATGCGCTCGTCCGGCTTTCGGGCCCGCTCGGGAGAACCATCCAAAAGGGCGGTTCGAAGGGCTACCTTCATGCGCTCCGAAGATATGTCGAACAGAAGGCCCAGATAGATCGGTAGCGGAATTCCACCACCACCATCTTCCGCATAGGTGAGGCGTCTACCGACCAACGACTTCGTCTTCGACAACGATCGCTCAGCCCGTAGAGGATCGACTTCCGTAGAGCTTGGAGGCGGGGACAATGCCGGCTTTCGACGTGCCGGTCATCGTGTCGCCCTCGACGGTGACGTCGAATTTCAGAGTGAGTTTCATCGGCGTTGTGACATCTTGCGACCAGGTAAGGCGGTTCCCATCGGCGACCGGGTCAAGGAACTCTACGGTCTCCGCGTCAGAACGCGCGGTACCCTGAATCGCGCCATTCTTTTCGGTGATATCGAAGACGACTGCCATCTTGCCAATCGGCGTGTCGATGGTCACGTCCCATGATCCTGCGAAGGCAGTCAAATCGTTCTTTGTCCTTTGGAGTTCGGTTATTCGAGGGTGTGCGCCGCGCTCTCACAAGCTACGTTCAGCTCATGTGAGAATACAGCCCCATAGTACCTCGGACCCGGTCACTTCCAATGATCAATCCGGCCGTCTTGCCTTCGGAGCAACCGAATTGGGGATGAGCGGCACGCGCGTCGCCTTGCCCTTACGCGTCTTTGCTCTCCGGCCCAGGTCGTGTCTGCTTCGAGACGCGTCCCGCACCTGGCCCTGCAGAGCCGCATACGCGACCTTTCGGATGAGGGGGTCGTCGTCGGACACAGCCGCCCGTTCGAGTGCTGCCCGCGCGCGGGAGTCACGATCCGAGAGACACAAGAGGAGAGGGACTACTTTGTGTCGAACCTCAGGGCTGGAATCAGTGGCAAGGACGCTGCTGAGAATGGGGACGACGTCCGCCACGCATAGTTCCGCCGCCCGGCATTGTTCGCATGCGAGGCCGTGCAGCGCCGCTTCGCGCACGAAAGTGACCGGATCGTCCAGAGCCGCCAAGAAGGTATGAGCGGATGCGTCGCTTGCGTAGTGATCGAGGAAGCCCAGACAGCCGCGCCTGACCCATGGATCGGGATGAGTCCGCGCCGCTACCTGCATGTCAGAGATCGGGACCTCAGGCGCGAGTTGATGTCGCTGCTTATTGGGCAACGCGTTCCACCGACGTAGGAATTCAGTTACGACTTCTGATTGGCCATCGGCCCGCACTGCACTATTACAACACGACAGGCGGCCATTTTTCGCACAAGCATCGTATATGTTTCCCTGCCGGAGGCCCCCAGTTCTGACTAAGGTCAAGGCGGGACATGACTGCTTGGGACGAGCTGGCCAATCACCCGACTTGCACCTTGCGCCCGACGTCTGAAAGAAAGGTCCACTGCGCCAGGCACGATGTCAGCTCGCACAGCTTGCCCCTCTCCGCATCCGTGGTACCCAGTCAGGGTGGCGCCCCGGACGGTCCATCGCCCCCGTCGGACACACGGGTCGAGGTGACGCCCTCCCGCTGGGCACGGTCCTAGGAGGCCGGCACGAAAAATTCCAATGCGATGTTGTCGGGATCACGGAAGGACAGGCCGGAGCCGTAATCGGCATCGACGATACCCCCATGGGCGATACCGAGTTCGTCCAGCCGGATCTTCCATGCTTCAAGGTCATCTCGACTAGGTGATCCAGGCCACATCGACGCTCATCGAACGGGAAACGTTCAGGCAAACCACGAAACCGGTGAAGTCCGACAACGGTTTGACCTCCGACAAGCCAGACGGCGCGCCGAAATGATCCAGGGTCTTCGTCCAGTACTGGCTTCGCCTCGAACAGTCGCTCGTACCATGGGACACTGCGATCGAGATCGCTCACTGTAAGGGTCACGTGGGCAATCGTCGGGAACTCAGGCATGGACGCCTCCTCACGGAATCGAGGTCGGTGCTAACGACAGGTCAAGAACCCAGCCGTGGCTGGGGTGCAGTGCTCACGAGGTAGGCGCCGTACCCGCGGTTGGGACTCGTGAAGCCGAGACGCTCTTGGAGCTCGGGAGTGAAGTTTCGCCGCGCGTCCTCGGGAATTATCTGCCACCAGTTTGCCTGTAGTCGCAAGAACCCGCGCGCGTAGAGCGCAAAGAGCATGACGCGTTCGCGATCGATGCTCGTGTTCTCCCCCGAGGTGTGCCACATGCGTCCGTGCATGACGATCGCCGAACCCGCTTCCGCCTCGAACGACCTCATGCCCACCTTCGGATCTGCGGGCACCTCCGAGAATCGGGTGAAGCGGTGGCTGCCCGGGAGGTATCGGGTCGCGCCGTTCTCCTCGTCGACGTCGTCGAGACACCAGATGACGTTGAGGCAGGAGAGCTCGAGCCATGGTTCGGGCATGACCGTCGACTGGTCGCAATGCGCATTCATCGACTGGCTGCCCGGTAACGCGTTGTTGCCCGAAAAGTTCGACACCACCCAGTCATCGGTCAACAGCGCCGCGACATAGGGGACCGTTCCGGGATGCATGACCAGATCTGCGAACACCGGGTCGTATGCGAGGAGATCGGGGCTGCGCACGTTGCGCCCGCCGGGGTCGAGCGCCTCCATCACCGTCGGATACCCGCCCGCGGCGGCTTGCTCTGAGGCCGCCACCGTCGCCGCGCGGGCCGCAGCGACCTCGTCACGATTCAGGAGCGCTGGCACGATGCAGAAGCCTTGCTCGAACACCTGGGCAAGCAACGTCGGGTCGGCGCCGGCTCCTCGAGGATCCACGGCGCCCACCGCGGGCTTGTGGTGGAAGTGCGAGGTGGCGGTCATCGGGCCACTCCCGAGCGCAGGAAACGACCGGCCCGGGTTCCGGTGGTGAATTCCTGACCGGTGGCGACCGCGCCGATCAGCGGCAGCAGTGACCGGCGATCCTCAGCGAAAAACCTACGACGAGCAGCGTAATCGAGCACTCTTCTTGGTCCCTTCGTAGTGGTGAGCATCCTTCTCTCGACTGGAAGGTGGGGCGCATGAGCAAGGGTCTGGCTGAATCGACCACGCAGCGTACCTTCCTAAGAGAGGGCTGAGGATGGTGTTCCACATCAGTGCCACAACGAAGGACCCGAGCCTCTGCTACGCGCCGCGTGAGTGGGCATGGTGTTGTCGCAACACGTTACGAACAGCGTGGGCGGTGCATCTGACAGTCTCTAGTGATGATCGGCGACCGGGTCGCCGACCCGTGGGGCCGTCATCGGGCACAGGCAAGGCCGCCACCACCCTGTGGGCGTCGTCCTCCGACCCCATTCGAAAAGGAGGCGCACGCAGATGGGATTGCGGAACTACCGAGAGCTAGCCCTGGTGCTCATTGCGGCCGCCTTGGGCCTGACGGTTCAGGCCCCCTTGGCGTGGCTGGTGCGTCATCAGGGCATCAATGCGCTACTCGCCGTCCTGGTCTTCGCCACGGCCATCTCCATAGAGCCCACAACGTTGCGCCGCCTCCCTTCGCTTTGGCGCGACATTGTGTACGCCCTTGCGGTGGGGATAACCGCGCTCCCGGCCATCTCGTGGCTGGCGGCCTTCTTGGTGCCCGGGGGACCACTCCGGGACGGAGTCGTGACCGTTGGTCTGGCGCCGTGCGAGATCGCCTCCATCGCGACCACCGCCATGGCGGGGGGAAGCGTCGTCCTGGCAGGAGGCCTCCTCATTGGCTCCACGATCCTCACCGTTTCCGTGGCGGGACCGATCCTGGCCCTGGAGACGCATCATGCGTCCGTCCACCCCGGTCATGTCGTCACCAATCTCCTCATTGTGGTGGCAATTCCGTTGGCTCTCGCGCTCGCCATCCGCGTGCGCTATCCCCTCCCCACCCGACTTGAACCAGTGGCGCAGGCGACCAGTTCACTTTCCGTGGCGGCGCTCGTTGCCCTGATCGCGGCCGAGATCAATCTGGACCTTGACTATCTCCGTGTCGCTGCTTCCCTTCTCACTTTTCTTGCCGCGTCCATCGCCCTAGGCCTCTTTGTGGGACGAAACAATCGGGTCGGAAGCCGAAGTGCGCTTCTCCTCACTCTCTCAATGCGGGACTTCGCGATTGCAGCGGGCCTGGCCGCGACGGCATTTGGACCCAAAGCGGCTGCACCCCTGGGCCTCTACGGAATCCTGGTGCTCACCTGGGGCACGGGCAGTGCCGGCTACCTTCGCGCCAAGGCACGAGCGCGGACAGACACGGAACCCGGCTCATGAATGCGGAACGATGAACCGTCGGACTGCCGTGGCGAATCCCTCGTTCTCGTTGGTGCCGGTGATGCAACGCGCTGCCCGTTGCACCTGAGGATCGGCGTTTCCCATTGCGATGCTGAGGCGAGAATGGGCGAACATCAAGACGTCGTTGGGCATGTCGCCAATGGTGGCGATCTCCTCGCTCGAGAGCGCGTACCGCTGCGCCAGGTATTTGGCCACCGATCCCTTGTTGGCGTCGGGGTGAGTGACGTCGAGGTAGTAGGGCTGGGAGGCGGCTGCAGTGACGTGGGCACCGAACTTCTCCCGCGCGGCCGCCGAAGCCTTGGCTATGGCGTCATGGTCGTCGCTCACGCCTACCATTTTTGCGACACGGTCGGTGAGTCCCTCGAGGCTGTCCATCAGCTTGGGCTCGAACTTGACCGTCCACGCCTCGCGCTCGACGTGGGGACCCTTGAGATCTGGGACGTACCAGTCGGCACCACGGTAGACCCACACCGCAAGCCCGAAAGAGGTCATCTCATCGGCTATAGGCACCACAAGCTCGCCGGGGAGAACGCGCTCTTCGAGGACGGTCATGGTGCGATCGACGATGAGCCCCCCGTTGAACGCTGCGATGGGGGTTTGGAGGTCAAGTGGCTCAATCAGCATCTCCATACCGCGCGGAGGGCGTCCGCTGGTGATGGCAAAAAGGATGTCGGCGTCACGCAACCGGTGCACCGCATCAATCGCTTGGTCGGTGAGGACCTTGTCCTGGGTCACAAGCGTTCCATCCACGTCGGCCAACAGCATGCGAATGGGGGGAGGGGCCATGCCACCTTCTTTCAGGTACCGCCGCATCGTAGGGTAGCGGCACCCCGAGCCGCTGAGTCGTCCCTGTTCCAATCAGCGGGAGAATCTCCCCGAGGGGCGCATGCCGGCACACGCCTTGTGTGGGCCGCGAGGAGAAGCCGGGCTTGCGTGCCGTGTCCTGATGGCGGGGTCGCATAGGCGCTCAGCATGCCCGGTCGGGCAGACTCTGTCGCCATGACGACTCGCGACCGTATTCAAGAGCTCATCGACGCTGGAAAGGCCACGATCGCCGGCGGCACGAATCGAGTAGAGCAGGCCCAGGCCGGTGCTGCCTTGGCGCTCGTCGCATGTATCGCACTCGCAGATGTAGTGGACGAGCTGATCGAGCGCCTGGCAGAGCTCGAGGGCGACCAGGGCGCAGGAGAACCCATCGGGCTCGGCGCGCAGCTGGCCGATATCAGGACCGAGCTTGTAAAACTGAACAAAGCCGTCAAGAAGCCGAAGAAATGAAGTCGCTTTCACTGGCCTAGATTCAGACTTACATCAAGGTGATTTGAAAGACTTTTTGACGGAACAGGCAGGTCAACCGCCAACGGGCAGGCCGACGAGTCCGGCCAGCGCACCCAGAACACCCACTACAACGAGGGTCGGCACGACCCCCCGCCGCAGCACCACAACCCAAATGAGCGCGAAGCCGAGAATCGCCAACTGCCACACATGTGAGATCGCAAGACCCAATCGGATCGACGAGCCCGCAATGGCACCGATGGCAGCCGGCCCGGCCCCGGACAAGAAAGCCTGCACGCCCTGGTTCTCACGCAGGGCGTCGAAGTGCCGTCCCCCGCCGAGGATGAAGATGAATGACGGGGCAAACGCGACAGCCGTGCCCAGGAGCGCACCGCTGACTCCCGCCGCGGCGTAGCCCACCACGGCCACCGTCAGCACCACTGGACCCGGGGTGATCTGGCCGAGGGCCACCGCGTTCAGAAACTGGGCATTCGTCATCCAGTGGTAGTGGTTCACCGCGTCCGCCTGCATCAAGGGGATGATCACGAAGCCGCCGCCGTAGGAGAGCGCACCGACCTTGAACGCGACCCATACCAATGCGCCGATGCCACCCGACAGGCCGGAGACGGCCAGGAACACAGGCAGGAAGAACCCGTGCAGCGTGCCGGAGGAACGGTTGTGGAGCATGATGCCCACCTCGACCGCTCCGCAGACCAGCAGCACAATGACCAGAAAAGGGCCGATGGTGGCAGCGGATACCGCACCCAAGAGGGCAAAGACAACCCAGCGGCCGCGTCGTGCGGCGGTGGGACCGGCCCGCCGCCAGCTCGCGGGAACCAGCCCGACGGCGGCGTTCACGGCCACGGCCGCCACCGCTGCCCCCATCCCCAATGCGGCCCCACGCACCCATAGTGGCGGGTGGCCGGCGAGAAAGAGGGCGGCAAGCGCAATGATCAGGCCGAGGCCGGGGACAATGAAGCACGCTCCCCCGAGGAGTGCGCCCGCCCATCCCCGTAGGCGCCAGGCACACAGGATGGCCAACTGGGTCGAGGCCGGACCGGGCAAGAGGTTGGTCGCCGCGACGGCGTCCTCGAACTCGGTTGCATCGAGCCAGCCTTCCTCCTCCACGCAGAGCTGACGCAACATGGCGATGTGGGTCGGTGGTCCGCCAAACCCCGTGCAACCGATGCGCCCCCATTGGCGCACGATCGTGAGGTAAGAAACCGGTGGCGTCGCCGCAGCATGGTCGTGGCCCACCGGCCAATCCTCGCACGCGTTCTTGCGCTCCAACGTCGGATGCGACGGGTATGTTGCGGCTACAGGCTCAGGAGCCGGCCTTCTTCTCACGCCGGCGCGGACAGTCCCGCACCGCTCTCTTGGCCTGGGTGACCAGCTCGGGCGGCAAGGGTCTCCCGTCGACCATGGGGTAGCCCCATTCGTCCAAGACGATGGCCTCGGGCAGGAGCTCGGCGCAGTAGCCGTAGGCGTCGCATGCCACCGGGTCGATCGTGATGCGCAGTGTGGTCATTTCAGATCGCGATCGGCCGGGGAAAGCGCAAGGCGCTGGGCTTGTGACGGTGGGCGCACGGCCTTCCTTGTGCGTGGGCAGCGACATCTGCGGCAAATACCGTCAACGCGCTACGAACCAGGTTCACGGCGCCATCGGGGTGCCGACATGCCCCGCGGCCGCTGATTTCGCCCAGTCGGCGATCGAGCCGTGGCATGAGGCCGGCGCTGGCCTGGCCCCGGGCAAGCTGGGCCAGGTCTTCGGCGACCGCTGGAAGCCCGAAGACGCATGGCCCACACTGTCCGGCACTCTGGTCGGCCAGGAATCGGGCGATGCGCGCCGACTCGGCAACTCCGCACGCTTCGGCTCCGAGCACAACGATGATCCCGACGCCGGCCGAGGCGCCGATCGTCCGCAGCGACATGGACGCATACGGCGTGCCGAAGCCCTCGGGACCGACCCAGGTCCCCCCGTAACCTCCGACAAGAAAGGCCTGAGCTGGCTCGACCGGTCTGCTCAGCTGGGCGATGTCACGAAGCGGCACGCCCCGGTCGACCTCGACGACTCCGGGCAGCTCCACCGCCCCGCCGATCGTTACGAGACATGTCCCCGGCTCCTCCGCCATTCCGCGGGCCCGAAAGGGTGCCGGTCCGTGCCGGGCGATGAGGGCGATATGCGCCAGCGTCTCAGCGTTGTGGACGAGCGCTGGGCGCTTTTGGATGCGAAGTGCGCTGCCCTTGTCGGCTCGGAACACGGGCAGGGACAACCCGTTCTCCACGAAATTGACCAATGCGGATTCCTCTCCCGCCACGAAGCGATCCGGCGGGACCACGACGGTCTCGCTGACCCTCGCGTAGCGCGCGGCACTCCGTTCGTCGATGGCGTGTCCAACAGCTGCTGCCACGCCGTCGCTGCCGAAGGGGATGCAGACGACGATCCGCTTGGCCCGGCACAGGGCGGCCAGATATTGCGCCCCGTCGAGCACCAGGTGGGGGGCCCTGGTCAAGAGCAACTTGTCCTTGTCGCTGGCTGGTTCACTCTCCATGCCGTTCACCAGAACGGTTCCGCCGTGTCCTCCGGCGCGGGCAACCGCCAGCTTGATCGACGCCGGAAAGCCGCCTCCCCCTCGGCCGGCCAACCCGGACTCCTCGAGGCTGGCCGCCAGGGCACGCTGCCACGAGGTGCCATGGCCAAGCGACACGGCGAGCGCCCCATGGGCCTCGATGTGCCCGGCCAGATCGACGGGATGACCGAGGAGATGGTGAAGAAACCCGACCTCGGGAGGGGCCTGACTCACGCTATGCGTCATGTCGACGTGCTCCTGATCGCGACGTGAGCGCCAACCTGGTCTGAGGAACCTCCGGCACCTTGACCCCCGCCAGCGCTTCTTTCTGCACCCCGGCCGCTCGCACGCGCCACAACAGGGCGGCACCAACCGAGACGATGCACACGATCCCGAGCGCGATCACCCAATGTTCTCCCGCATCGGTCCCCATGCCGAAGGTATGGGCCACCGCCACCGGCCACGACCCGTAGGCCAACCAGTGGATCGCCCGCCACGTGCTCGGCTTCACGCGGGACCGGAGCAGACTCGAGACGAAGACTGCGACCATGAGGTCGAGCGCCACCGTTCCCATACCGACCCAGAACCTGCTGTAAGGAGATGTGAAGGGAACGATGATGGCCAGCCATCCGATGTGGACGAACGTATCGAGGAGGCTGGTCAGCACGTGGATGGCCACGAAGACCACGGCCAGTATGGAGATGCGGCGATGGAACTCTTGTTGGGCGAAACCGGGCCAATGACGGGCCCGTGTCCGGCTCGTCGTCGCCAGTCCGAGCACCATGGTCAAGGTCAGCAGAACGAGCGCCACGATCCCGCTGGCCCGCGTCGCATACCAGAGCGAGGTCGAGCTCACGCCACACCATCCTCGGGCCAACCGCCGAGAGCGAAGACGCTTCCATCATGACGCACAAGGCGGGTCGCCTGATCGAATGCACGCAGGCGGTCCAGGGCGTCGCTGCCCCAGACGATCGCAGCCGTGGAGAGGGCGTTCGCGTCGACGCAGCTCTCCCCGCTCACGGACACCAACCTCCAGTACGGTGCAGAGGAGTATCCGGTCACGGGATCGACGATGTGGTGGACCTGCTCGGCGCCGACGTACCAGCTCCTCACAACCGTGCTCGAACTGGCGAGGCCACCGTGGCGGATGGCCACCACCTGGTCGACGTCGTCACCAGCCGCCGAGGAATCAACGGCGATACCGATGGCCCAGCCTTCCTGCGGCGCTGGGCCCGCGACGGCAACGTCGCCCCCGATGCTCACCAGCACGCCGGCGCCAAGTTGGTCGGCGATGCGGGCGGCCGCCCGGTCGGCCACAAAAGCCTTGGCCGATGAGCCCAGGTCGAGGCGAACTCCGCGCGGGATCCGCACCGTGCGCGTTCGAGCGCAGAGGTGGACGTGTCCATAGCCGACAACGGGACCTAGGGCCTGGGGGGGGAGGGATGGGCGACTGACCACCTGATCGAAGTCGCGGTCATAACCGAGGGTGCACATCGCATTTCCCACCGTGGGGTCGACGGCTCCATGTGTCCGCTCAGCGACTGTAATCGCAACGTCGAGCGCTTCGAAGAGCAACGGGGAGACCACGACGGTCCGTCCAGATTGGCGGTGGAGAGACTCGATCTCCGAGTCGGGTCGGAATCGGCTACAGGTCAGGTCGATGGCAGCGATCTGGTCGCGCAAGATTGCCTGCGCAACATCGACGTTCACGCCTTCGGCAACGACGACCGTGGCGGTCGTGCCGATGGCGCGGAAGGATCGCTCCGTGAACGGTGGGGACGCAGTCATCATGTCCGTCACCGCGACGTACCGCCCGAGGTGACGACCGGCTGCGTGGTGGTCGTTGTCGGGTGCGAGGTGGTGGTGGTGGTGGTGGTCGGCTTCGACGTCGTGGGCGTGGTGGTCGCCTGGGTGTCGCTGGTCCCCGAAGAACCCGTCGTCGTTGTTGACGTTGACGTGGTCGACGTCGAGGTCGACGTCCCCGATGTGCTGGAGCCGCCCGATCTGGTGGCGTCGGATGCCGCGCTCACGCCGGGGTGTTCCTTGGCGATCACCACCCCGATCAGGGGGGTCGCTCGGGTGTTCCTTGGCGATCACCACCCCGATCAGGGCGGTCGCTCCCGTCGCAGCCAGGACGGCGGCGCGAGTCAACAGGCGCACGCGCGCGTCGGCGCGTCGGCGGGCCGCCGGGGTGTTGTGCTCATTGGGGTGTTTCATGAGAAACGAAGGCTTTCTCGCATGTCCCCATTCAACGGCGCCCGTCTCCCCATAGCCTCAGGATCCTCTGTGGACCGACTGTGAAGTACCACCACCGCTCTCGTTGCGCCCGGGGCGAGCGCGCCGGCGTACGAACGTA
>ODAK010000584.1_pt1 | contig 41989 bp, 22 predicted proteins | sample 1539591 | NCBI WGS metagenome assembly ODAK01 (sample SAMEA3539303, study PRJEB22396) | soil metagenome | biome: tundra; feature: field; material: soil | place: USA | collected 2010-05 | depth 0.15 m
CGCTGGCTTCCGCGCGCTTCTTGGGATGCAACAACACCACGCCATAACCGCCCGGTCCGGGATTGGGTTCGCATCCGCCGTCGGTGTAAATCTCGACGCGTGGAATTTCATTCAGCTTTGAACTCATTTTCATCGTCGCCAATATCTGTCCTCGAATACCTACCACCGATCTGCCTTAGCTAATTCGGTAGAAGCTTCGCCCAAGCCGAATGCAATTATGCGATCAAGCAAATCGAGACATTTCCGTCTTGTTATTTCATCCTTGGATTGCTCATAAAACCGCAGAATTAAGCCCGATAGGTAATGCGAAAACCGATAAATCTCAGGAGAAGGCTTTTTTAGCTCTTGCTCAAACATTTCCAGCGCCCTTTCCGCTAGGTGAAATGTCTCTTCTGGCAACTTCTCCGGCGTATCTTTCAGATTCATTTGGCATTCAAAGTCGCCGTCCGTGTAAGCTGTGCTTTCCACATATTTTGCGAGGAGTGAGCGTTGCCAATCAGTCCAGATACCATTGCGCCCTCGAATCCAGCTTGCTGCTGCATCTCTGACAGACTTAGCAGGGTCATTGAATAGCTGCTCCAATCTCGCAATGCAAATCTCACGAACAGACTCGGAGTGGACATTGTGCGCATATATCTCGGCAGTGCCACTACGGCACTCTTCATCCCCACCCAAGACAGCCTCCATATCGTCTTCAGCTTCTGAATGACGAAAAGATGCGAGTGTAATTTGCCTTGCAGCTGCATGACGCGCCTCCTTTTCTGTCGCGGTAAGCATTTGCAGTAGCAATGGCCGAAGCTTCAGATAATGGCTAAATGTTGCATAATATAAGAAATCCTCGACCGGGCGACATGCCCACAAAGGTTCGCGTGCCTCGCAGGTTTCCAGAAAAAGTTGAACTGCTTTTTCTTTATCGCTGTTCAAAAGAGCAGTCACACCCTGCAAGTTAACAGCGCGAACCGCAATCGAATGATCTTTTGCCAGAATTTCTATAAAGGGCAGAAGCTGATCCTTCATTTCTGGATGTGCAAACAAGAACCGACTGAACGAATCGGCGGCACTCCCCCGGTTTGAGTTAATGCCAGCACCGAGCGGGTCACCTCCGTAATATTTCTGTCCACTGGCAGCCTTTTCATCCCAAACTTCACTTGCTGGATCCGGATCGTTGACCGCGTAATGGCCAACTACTCGAATCAACTCGTCAGGAACAGGATCATTCGCAACACTGTCAGCGATGCGGCAAATCGCACGACCGCACGGCTTGCTTGAAAGTTGATGAACTCGTTGGACGACTCGAAACAGTTCCTGCATTGGCAACAATGGATCATTTGGAATCTCAATATCAGTTGTTTTGTCAGGGTCGCCCTTGACAACTTCGCGTGAGTTATCAACTAAGCCATTCAAGATTGCATCGAAGTGATTCGGAAGAATGTCATCTGGTAAATTCAAAACCAAATTTGCGAAGCGTTTGCGATTTGCCTTAGCAGCTTGCATTAGAGGCGTGTAAAGCTCCCAGGCCCTATTTTCAGTATTGGAATACTTTCGTAACGCTTTGACAAGTTGCATTTCAGTCATTTTTTCAAAAGCAATTTTTGGAACCGGTGACGGCACGAAGCCGCTTCTTCTGAATCGTAGCGCCTGGCGCAACTGGGTCCGGTTCATTTTGGGCTCTGGGAATTGCGTCTCCAATTCTGCAATGCGTGCTTTGCTATTTTTGCTGATCCGTTCTGGCTGGAGTTGTCGCCAAAGTGCAAGTTCATGGTAGCCGTGGAACTTGCGCTCGGATTTCTCGTATGGCGTTATGTATCCATGAATTGCCGCTTCAAGTCTTGTGTGAGTTTCTGGATGAATTAGCGGGCTGATCGCTTTTAGCAATGGAAGTGCGCCACCCATGTTGTCGGGTTCACCAATTCCACCGCTGTAGCTAATGGTGAAGGCCAATGGGTAACTGATAAAATGATTCGCCGCAACTTCGGCAAAAAAGACCGGATTTCCTAACCACGCACAAGTCAGAAGGAATTCTAACGTCTTTTGTTCCAACTCTGGCCAGCCGTTCAGAAGAGTCGCGCATTTATCTGGAGCGGTGCGAGCTAGGGCTTGCAACGCCCTTCCCGTTGATCCGATTAGCGAATCGTCCGTGTCGTGTTCCGGACCAAAGCTAATATATTTCCACACGTCATCATAATAACCGCCACACTTCGCAGGATGTGCATTTGCGAGAACAATTTGTTTTATGATGGGAACGATTTGTTCTGCGAACTGATCTGGCGCATGCTTGGAAGCGATTGCTATAAATTGTGGCTGAATCTGCTGGTTTCTTCCAATTTTAACAAATGGATTTGTCTCACCTCGCTCTTTTGCCTGTAAAATAATCCGCTTTAAGACGCAGGCGAGTAACTCAACCGCGTATGGTGGTTGGCTTTCTGCCATTTCTATGCATGAATGCCAGCGAAGATCCTCCCCATCATCAAACAAACCTTCTCCAATCAATTCCAATACTAAATCAAACATTTCCCGACTGTGATGAAAATTTCCAAAGCGAAAGATTTCTCTAAAGCGACGCATCCAAATATCGCCTTTTCTTTTATAGGGCCGGAGAAGTTCGGCTACCTGAGGCGACCGATGTTTCAAAAACTCCCCCAGGCTAAGCGCGCGAACACAACGGTCAACGAAGCCAGCATCAGTATCACACAACAAACGTGGCAAAACGTGCAGTTGTGCCAAGAGATCAAACCATGGAAGTTTGCCCCACAGGACATTGAAAGCAGCCCAGTGAAGTTGTGGATGCTTTAACAACCGCTCAATAATTAGCCATTCTTCATTGCTTGGATCGTCAAGTTGAGCGAGCCAATCGAGAGCGAGCTTTTTCAAATGGATTCGGACAGACTGGTGATTTAAGAATGCAGATAAAGTAACCAAATAAGCGCTGCGGTTATCTTCACGCTGGTATGCCAAAACTTGGCGGACTTGAGCACGGCGAAATAGATGTTGTTCAGCGCACTCTTGAGTGAGAAATTTTACCAAATCTCGGCCTCGGCTAACAAATCGCCGGGCGAAAGCGTAGTCGAAAAACGATTCGTGAAAGAACCGATAACGACCATTTTCAAAAACCAGCACATTATCTGACACAAGTGCATCTGCTTCCGACGCTACAGAGTCAAGACGGTCGGCGGAAGCGCTAATACATTCGCTTTGACTCAATTCGTCTGTGAGCACACCAACCACCTGTTCAAAATTTATGTTTCTTTGACTCGCCTTCTGCCGTTTAGCTTTCCAGAACCGCGCAAACAGCTCCTGCCTTCCGCCGAATGAAACAGGGTTGGCTGGTTCACCATGCAGGAAAAGATGTAAATGAAAAGGCGTGCGAAGAATTTCCAGTTCGTTCGCCGATAAACGTTCTGACGAACCACCTCCATGCTGCACGACTTCTCGAACAGTTTCAATGGGTAACAAACCTAGTTCGATTCGTTGAGCCGGACCTTCCTGCTTTACTAAACGAGCGAGTCTTGGGTCGTGTTCCAAATCAAAGGCACGACAAGCAAGAAGCAGACGCAAATTCGGGTGCTGGGAGACCTCTTGCAGTAGTTCTTCAAATATTTGCCATAGATCAGGATTTCGGCCTGAAACAACACTCATGGCATCTAGTTGATCCACAAGCAAGACAGCCCGTTTGCCTTGACTAAGACCAGCCAACACAATTGCAGGTGAATCAGGCAATTCAAGCGCTTGGCCTAAAGCTCGAGTGCTGTTGACGGGGGAAACATTATCAAGACGGATCGCGAGGAACGGCACATGTGCTTTGTCAAGCTCACGGATAATTTGCGTCAAAACACAACTCTTTCCGCGACCGGCTGCGCCAACTATTAGTTGAGCCGTTTTGCAGTTTCTTTCCTGAAGCGCTTGAGCCACGGCCCCTGCTTCAGACCTTGGAATTGGACAACCCAGAATCAAATCGGCTTCAACGTGCTGTAAATAACGCTGATTAAGTGCTCCAACCTGTCTTGGAATATGCGTATCTCGCACCCAATCGCGGAGGTGATAACCATGTCGTGCCAATTCCGAGCGGACATCACTTTCAACAAGGCGTCTGCCTAAAGAATCACAAACAAAATCAGCCAACTTCAAAACCACTCCGAGCGAATCAACTGGTTGACCGTCTATCCGGTAAAGCAATCGCCGGACATTCGTTTCAACCTGCCGCCGTAATTCGTATTCACCTTGCGGTTCCAGTCGGAAAGAATGAAAGCGATTTAGAGCAACGGCCAAATTATTGTTGCAAAGGGGCAATATATATTTGGTAAAGTCTTCGTGCAAACCCTTATCAGTTTTCAATTGGCGTTCGAATTCATCCGGCGTTTGACATCGCCGAGATCGATCCCACACTTCATAGGCTTGGCTGTGGACGGTGGTTGAGACAAAAACCACCGCACGCGGCGCATAAGTGTCTAATTTGTCAAACAAGTCTTTCAGCACCGAACGACCGCGTTCATCGAGACTGGCAAGTGCGTTTAATTTCCATCCGGGGCCAGCTCGCTGACGTTTAACGGAATGAAATTCCTCCGATCCATCCCGCATTGTTTTGATAAACTCAACGCCGATTGACTCTTCATAAGCTTCTGGCTGTAGAGCAACCGCATCACCCGCCAAGACATCAATCAAATTGTTAATTGTCCACCAACCTTCATATCGGTTCCCAAGTTTATCTGAATCTCCGCCGGAGCGTGGCATAAGCGTTTTATTGATTTGTCGGCGGCCAAAGTTTTTCCACGCGCAATCGTTTGGCAATCACTTTCGCCGAAACGCCGAATTTTGGCGCGATGCGCGTGGCGATGTAATCGAGAGCGGCTTCGTCGGCAGCCAGCCAGTCGGAATAGCCGGCGGCTTGCGCAGATTGAATCGCTCGAATTGTCGCTTTGTCGCACATGAGAATGCGGTTGATGCTATACAAATTACAAACTTGCAACAAGCGCGGGCGTTGTTCGACTCCTCCGGCCCTCATCCGGCCTGCTGCCAGCCGAAGCTCGGCTTGCCATTTCTCCCGTCCAATGCGAGAAGGAATTTATTTGGGGGACGTGAACCCACAGTTGAAACTGTGGGCTATTATCGCTCGCCACCCTGTGGCCAAATAATCCAGTCGTGCGCGGAGGCGGTTTGAGGCATACTCCAGCATCATGAGAGAGCAAATCATCCGGCTGCTGGAGCAAAAAAATTATGTGCCGGCGAATGTGCCGGAACTGCTGCGGTCGCTGCATCTGTCGCCGAACCGCCAGCAGGAACTACAGGCCGTGCTTGGGAAATTGGAGCAGGTAGGCGAGATCGCGCGCATCAAGGGCAACCATTACATTCTGCCGCGCGAGGCGGATTTGATTCCCGGCCGCATCCGCATGAACCGCGCGGGCAAAGGTTTTCTCCAGCCGGACGATTCCTCGCTCAAGGAAATTGCGATTGCCGAAAGCGCCACCGGCACGGCGTTGCACGAAGACCGCGTGCTGGTGCGCCGCGAGGTGCGCCGGAAAAGTTTTCGCGACGGCGACACGGAAACCGGGACGGTCGTCCGCATTCTCGAACGGCAGCGCACACAGATCGTCGGCACGTTGCAGCAGAGCAAAAACTTTCTCTACGTCATTCCCGATGACCCGCGCATTCCGCATGACGTCTATGTGGTGCCGCCGCGCGACGTGGGCCGGCCCGCGAATCTGGGCGACAAGGTGGTCGTCGAGCTGCGCGAATGGGAATCGCGCCACACCAATCCCGAAGGCGAAATCATCGAGGTGCTCGGCGCGCCAGACGAGGAAGGCGTGGACATGCTGTCCGTGCTGCGCCAATACGAATTGCCGCTGCATTTTCCAAAGGCGGTGCTGCACGAAGCGCACGTCATCGGCTCGGTGGTTCATGAAAAAGATTTGGCGGGCCGCCTCGATTGCCGCGCGCATCAAGTCGTCACCATTGATCCCGATGACGCGAAAGATTTTGACGACGCGATCTGTCTGGAGCGCGTGTCGCCGGAGCAATGGCGGTTGTGGGTTCACATCGCGGACGTGTCGCATTACGTCAAGCCCGGCACCGCGCTCGACGAGGAGGCGCGCAAACGGGGCAACTCCACCTATCTCGTGGACCGCGTCATTCCGATGCTGCCGGAAGCGTTGAGCAACGAACTGTGTTCGCTGAAACCGAATGTGGACCGGCTGACGAAGTGCGTGGAATTTCTCGTTTCGCATGACGGGCGCGTGCTGCACACGAAGTTTCATTCCGCCATCATCCATTCGCAACGCCGCTTCGCCTATGCGCAGGTGCTGGAGATTTTGCAGCGCGGGCCGACGCCCGATCCGATTGAGCAGATGTTGCATCAGGCAAACGCCCTCGCGCAAAAGATTCGTAAACACCGCTTCAAAAACGGTTCACTCGACCTGGATTTTCCCGAAACAAAAATCCGGCTAGACGAGCAAGGCCGGATTTTGCGCATCGAGAAAAACGAGAACGACGTGTCGCACCAGTTGATCGAGGAATACATGCTGCTCGCGAACGAAGCCGTGGCCACGCGCCTGATGAGCCTGCGCACGCCGGCGATTTACCGCATCCACGAAGAGCCGGACGCGCGGCGCTTGCAGGAATACCGGCAGGACGTGTTGAGCCACCATGTTCCGTGCGGCAACTTGAGCCACCCCGCCGAGGTGCAAAAGCTGTTGCATAAACTTGGCACGCTGGCGATTGGTTCGGCGCTGAAGATTGGATTTTTGAAATCACTGATGCGGGCGCGCTACGCGATTGAGCCGCTGGGGCATTATGGACTGGCCAAGAAAAAATACACGCACTTCACGTCGCCCATCCGCCGCTATGCCGACTTGGTGGTGCATCGCGCGTTGTTCGATAAGAATGTGGCAAAGGATGGCGCGCTCAAGGAAATCGCCGAGCATATTTCCGTCACCGAACGCAATTCTGCCGACGCCGAGCGCGATAGCAAGGACGTGAAGCTCTTCGCATTCTTGAAAGCGCAGCTTGCGTCCGGCGAGCCGACGAAATATCCCGCGCTGGTGACGGATGTGCGCAACTTCGGTTTCTTCGTGGACGTGCCCGGTCTCGCGATGAGTGGTCTCGTGCCGTTGTCGCTGGTGGAGGATGATTTCTTTGTGTTCGACGAAGCGCGCCGCCATCTGGTGGGCCGCCGCACGCGCCGCGTCATCCGGCTGGGCGACAAGCTCACCGTGCAGGTGGCGAGAGTGGACACGTTCAAAAAGCAGGTGGATTTCTGTCTGGCCGTTGAAAAACGCAGGCCAGGTTCACCACGCCAGCCAGCCTCGCGACCAACGTCCGCGCGTCGGCAACCGTTTCAGCAGCACAAAAAACATTCGCCGTTCCGGCCTGAAGCAAAACGTCCGGCGGCGCAATCGGAGAAATCACGACGGGAGGCTTCGCGCCCGCAGCCGGCCCGCCCAACCTTCCGCACCTCGGGATCGCAACTGCCGACCTCGCAGCGGCCCTTGATCAAATCGAGCAATAACCGGAGTTTTTCCAAGCGCCGGCGTTGAGGCGCAAATCCTGTTTGTTCGCGAATAACCTTGATCGGATGGTCAAGGTCGGGCGACTGGCTGGTTGGTCATCTGCCCGAGTTGTGCTTTGATCAGCTCCAGTTCGCGCTTGATTTGTGCCACGTCGGCCTCCAGTTGCCGCCGCCGGGCGGTTTCCGCTGCGTCCGGTGCCAGCAGCTTGATTTGGTTCTGCAATTCAGCGCTCAAGGCCGCGCCCACCCGCCTGGTTTCGATATTGATTTTGTCTTCCATCCGGCTTTCCTGGGCGGCCAGGGCATCCCGAATCCTGTTTTCCTGTTTGGATATGGCGTCCTGCATCCGGCTTTCCTGGTTGGTCATGGTCTCCTCCAGACTGTTTTCCTGTCTGGCCACTGCGTCCAGCATTTGCGCGACACCGATCTGGCTCATGTCCAGTTCGTTGGTATGGTAGGCATACACCCGCGAATTTTCCGCATCCCGTTCGAGGTCGCTCGCCTGTAAATGAGCCTCAATCTTTTGGCCCATCAGCAACAGCAGATACAAGGTGTTGGTGTGGTAGAAAACCCCGTCGTCGCGGCTCTTTTCAAAGTAGGAACTGTTCATCCGGTCCAGCGTGGGCGCCAGCGAGGTCAGTTGGGCTTGCAGCGCCGCCATTTGTTTGGCCTGCCGGTTCTCGAATTGGATGATGTTCTGCGACAGCATTTGAATTTTTTCGCTGTTGATTTTCGCCTGCTTGTCGCAGCCGCTGAGGAGGGCTGCACTGGTGAGCGAGAGCAAATAGAATGTTTTTCGCATATTCAAAATAAAGTTCAATCGGTTCCGCGCATGGTCGGTTGAAATTGCATTTTTTGCCGCCTGACTTGTCCGTGCCGAATGGCCTGCGTTAAGGAACACGTTGCCGGCGGATTCGTCAACCGTCATCGTATGGGCTGGTCACGCATCACCGGTCACGCGACACCTTTCCAAATTTCTCCTAATAAACCGCCGGCCCGCGTGTCATAACTTGTGAGCACGATGTCCTCTGGGATTGAAAGGAATGCTGATCCCAGCTTGAATATGGAGACTCGCCAAGCATGGCCGTGATGCCACCAGACCAAACCAGTGCGGAGCCGCCCGGGTGGGAAACGATCGAAGAGCTGTTTACAGCTCTGGAGTCGCCGCTTTTGGGCTGCGCGCTGCGCTACACCGGCGGGCGGGCGCAGGCGGAGGACGTGGTGCAGGAAGCGTTCATGAAACTTCACGCCCAATTTGAATCCGTCGAAAAGCCGCGCCAGTGGCTTTACCGCACCGTTCACAACCTTGCGCTCAACCAGCGGCGCGCGACGGGCAAAACCGTTTCACTCGATCAATTTTCCGAAGAAGAAAATTCCCCCGCCACCGACACTGCCGATCCGGCGCTGCTGCCGGACGAGAAAATCATCCGGCTCGAAGGCATCGGTCTCGTGCGCATCAGCCTCGCGGTGCTGGATGAGCGCAGTCGCGAACTGATAAGACTGAAATTCAACGACGAGCTTTCTTACAAAGACATTGCCAAGCGGACAGGGCTGACCACGGGCAATGTCGGTTTCATTTTGCATCACGCGCTCAAAACCATCGCCGCCGAACTGGCGAAGACGGGAGTCGTGCCATGAATCAACCATCCCGCGAACAAATCGAGGCGCGCATCACCGCGCTGCTGCTGGGCGAACTCCCCGCCGCCGAGGCGGAACTGTTGCGCTGGACAATTGCGCAGGATGCCGATCTCCAAAAACTGCATGACGAATTGCAGTCCACGATCGTCCTCGTGCGCGAGACCGTGAAGCCGGCGAGCACCACGACTGCCGACAAAAACGAAATGCTGAAACTTTCTGACGAAAGACGGAAAAAATTGCTCGCGCATTTCAAGACGCCGCGGCCCAAGCCATTGTTTTGGTTAAAGCCGATCTCGATGCCTTCAATGTCAACGCTGATGGTGAGTGCGTTTGTGATTCTCTTCGTAATCGGAATTGCCGCCTTGTCCATTCCCAACTTCGTCAAGGCGCGGTCAAGTTCACAAGCCAATGCCGTCATCACTAACATTCGGCAAATTGATGCGGCCAAGCAGCAGTGGGCCTTGGAGAACAAGAAATCCGCCGGCGATGCGCCGACATCAGACGATTTAAAGCCATACTTGGCCAAAGGAATCCCCAAGCCGGTCATGGGTGAAACATATGTGCTCGGCAAAGTGTCCGAACCAGTGGCTGCAGACGTAAATGCCGGCCCGGAAGAAAAACAATTTGCTGGACTTACCGCTAAGGCTCCGTCTGGTGGCGAGCAAGGGCGAGTTCGCTTGTTCATGGGAGATTCCAGTGTGGCAGAAAATGCCGCTGTCGCGACGCAGGTGGCAACGCTCGCACCCGAACCAGTTCTCGCCCCGCCGCCGGTGCAGATCGTTTTGCCTTCTGCGGAACCGTCCGCGCCCGCCGCCCCCGTCACTGGTTCGCTGGCCGATGCAGGGAACGCCGGCGTGTATTCTCAAAATGCCGGTGGTTATGTGAATGTGCAAAACCGTCTCGGACTGTCGCAGCGGGTCGTGACCGCCGATGGCAATAATCAAAGCGCTGGCGTGGCCCAGCCCTCGGCTGCCGCATATTCCTTCGGTGGTGCGGTGGGCGGTGCTGGTGGCGGCGGATCGGGCGGGGCCGGCACGTCACGGCTGGCAAAATGGGAGTCAAAAAGCGAACCAGAAAAACCTCGAGTGGAACCACCGTCTGCATCTGCTACTCCAGGTTACACCTTGCATGCACAGGGTGATTCTGATGCGAACCGTTCGGCGGCGGAAAACACGCCCGCGCAGTTCGGGCGCGGGTATCCATTGCTCGGACCGATCACCTCCGGCAACGGCAAAGAACCATCTTCAGGGAATCTAAGCGAGGACATTCCGGCAGAGACTTCAATCTTGGATTACAGCTTGGGTGTGCCCGTGGCCGCCCGGCCGCAGGAAAAACTGCCGGCCATTGCGGCGAACGGAATTACAGATTTTCAGGCAGGAAAATCGCAGGAATTATTTAAGGAGAAATCTTCCGACCAGCTTTCAACCAGCGGGCTTCGCGACCACGACGGCGCGGATTTGGAAAGTCAGGTGAACGCCAAGCCGGCGGCGCTCGATACGTTCACCACCTCGGGCGAGGCCGCCATTAAGAAAGATCAGGAGGAGGCCAGCAAGAACCAGCCTTATTACGACCAGAAACGAAATCTGGAGCAAAAGTTGAAAATGCACGAAATGCTTTATTCCAAACTTGAAGCGGAAAAACTGGATATTGATTTGCCGAAAAATTCAATGGTGCAACAAACCGATTTGGCGGAACCTCCAAAAAAGCAGACGTTTTGGCAAAAGCTCACCGGCCAGTATGAAAGCAAAGCCCGAATGAAAGTGGAGAATGACGCGACGGATATTGTGGGCTTGAGTGGAGCTCCAGACGCTACGAGTTACGATCCATATTTTATTCAAACGACTTTTGAAATCATCCACTCAGACGCAGTGCTTGGCAAAGTGGTGGACGCGTTGAAGCTAGATGATTCCTGGTCGAAGAAAAATGGCGGCGAGAAGCTTTCCAAAAAAGAAGCCATCGGTTTGCTCAAGAGACGGCTGGATTTGCAGCCGGTCAAAAACACCAAACTAATCGAGATCGGGGCCACAAGCGACAATCCGGAAGAGGCCGCCAAAATTGCCAATGCCGTGGCGGACGCCTACAAAAACTATCGCTTTGAAAGTCGCATGCAATTGACCACCAACCGACTCAAGACGTTGGTGGAACAGTATGCGCAACAAGAGAAGGAAATTCGCCTGGCTCAAGCGGAGGTGGGTCGTTTGGGAAGAGAATTGAATCCTGAACAAACGGACGTTGCCATCCGCAGACCTGCGCCAAACGCGCCGGTTCCCCAACCCGAAATTCTCACACGCGAAAATGAGTTCTCCACTTTCTCGCTCAATGTCAGTGACGTTTCGTTCAAGCTGGCGGCGGCGAGTTTGGAAAAAGGCCAGATGCCGGACGCGGCTTCGATTCGCAGCGAGGAATTTATCAACGCGTTTGATTATCGCGATCCGGAAGCCGCGGCGGGTCAGCCGCTGGCGTTTGTAGCGGAACGCGCGCGTTATCCGTTCGCACACAATCGCGACCTGCTGCGGTTTTCCATCAAGACGGCGGCGGCGGGACGATCGGCGGGACGCGCGTTGAATCTGGTTTTGCTGCTGGATAATTCCGGTTCAATGGAGCGCGCCGACCGCGTGCTGATCATCCGCGAAGCGTTGCACGTCCTCGCCACGCAGTTGCAGCCGCAGGACACGGTAAGCGTCGTCACGTTCGCGCGCACGGCCCGGCTCTGGGCGGACGGCGTGGCCGGTGACAAAGTCGCTGAAACGTTGGAGCGCGTCGGTGGCATCACGCCCGAAGGTGGCACGAATCTGGAGGAAGCGATGCGGCTTGCATATGAAACGGCGCGGCGGCATTACCTCGCCAGCGGTATGAACCGCGTGGTGCTGCTCACCGACGGCGCGGCGAACCTTGGCAATGTGGACGCAGCGGTGCTCAAGGAAAAAGTCGAGGCGCAGCGCAAGCAGGGCATCGCGCTCGACTGCTTCGGCATCGGCTGGGAAGGATTTAATGACGACCTGCTCGAACAGCTTTCGAGCAATGGCGACGGGCGTTACGCGTTTCTCAATTCGCCGGAGGACGCGTCGAAGGAATTTGCCGCGAAGCTCGCGGGCGCGTTGCAGGTCGCCGCGTCGGACGTGAAGGTGCAGGTGGAATTCAATCCGCAGCGCGTGATTTCGTATCGCCAGATCGGCTATGCGAAACATCAGCTCACCAAGGAACAGTTCCGCGACAACACGGTGGACGCCGCCGAGATTGCCGCGCAGGAGGCGGGCAACGCGCTTTACACCGTCGAGACCAAACCGGACGTCACCGGCCCGGTGGCGACGGTGCGCGTGCGCTACAAAATTCCCGGCACGACGGATTTTCGCGAGCGCAGTTGGGACGTGCCTTACGCCGGCAAATCGGTTTCGCTCGAACAATCCAGCGCGGCGATGCGTTTGGCTGCGACCGCAAGCGCGTTTTCCGAATGGCTCGCGTCGAGTCCGTTCGCCCAGGAAGTCACGCCGGATGAACTGCTCAAAACGTTGAGCGGTGTGCCGGAAATTTACGGTGCCGACCAGCGTCCGAAAAAACTGGAATGGATGATCCGCCAGGCGAAGAGCCTGTCTGGGAAATGAAGCTGGGAGCGTAACTCGCTTCACAAGTTTTTTACAAACCTTTGACCCGCGCCTGACAACCAGCGGTCGTTGCGACTGCTAAAACTAGATTGAATTATGAAAACAAAAATTGCAACTGGACGCCGGCTGTTTGGCCAGGTTTTCTCCCTCACCCCGGCCCTCTCCCGCTGGGAGAGGGAGCAGCCGTTGTCCGTTTTCGGAAACTCGGACGACGTTCGAGCAGAAGCCAGCCGTGGTTTTGCCAAGAGACTGGAAACAAATCTCCCTCTCCGCTCCATCGGATGGAGGGGAGAGGGCCGGGGTGAGGTGAGGCTGCCCGCTGCGAACGGACGACCTGCCACGCTCTCACCCCTCACCCTAACCCTTTCCCCTCCGAGGGGAGAGGGGACAGCCGTTGGATGCATTCGGAAATTTTTAAGTCGTGGAGCAGAAGTCAGCCGTGGTTTTGCCAGGAGACTGGAAACGATTCTCCCTCTCCCCACGGGAGAGGGCCGGGGTGAGGGGAAACGCAGCGCACCATTTCAAATCAATCGTCTCCACGCCGTCCTCCTCATGCTGCTGCTTTTTGGTTTCAGCTCCTACGCCGGAATCACGTTGTCAGACTTCAAGCTGACTGGCGATCTCGGGGGCGAGGTCGCGGCGTTCACGCTCACGGCGAATGCGAAAGTCGAGGACGCCAAGGGTGGCTCGCTGGAACTGCTTTCCGGCCCGGTCGCGCTCACGAGTCTCGCTGCGCATCAGAAATGGCAGATGAGCATTGACCAAAACCGCTTCGTCGCGAAATTCGACCGCAGCGGAACTTATCCGATTGAAGTGCATTTCAACGCGGCGGTCTCGCGGAGCAACGACTGGAGCGCTGTCAGTTTTCACGTCGCGACGAGCGCGTTGCAGCCAATCGTGTTGCAAGGTCTCGCGGCGGACACGGAATTTCAGTTCGCCAGCGCCGCGCGGCCGGAACGCACGGGCAGCAACTTCGTGAGCTACCTGCCCGTGGACGGCACGGTGAAATTTGCATGGAAGCAGTCGCGCGCCGCCGCCGAGGGAAAATTATTTTACGCCGCCGAGATGATTTCGCAGATCAGCGTCAGTCCGGGGCTGATGCGGCAGGCGTCGTTGTTCAACGGAAAAATCATGCAGGGCGAGATGACTCGGCTCGCGCTGCAATTGCACGGCGCGGGCGAGGTGACACGCGTCCAGGGCGACGCGGTTTTGGGTTGGAGCGTGGAGCCGGTTGCAGCGGAACGCCGAGCACCAGCTCGGCTCGAAACGAATAGCAATCAACAGGCCGAGCTGGTGCTCGGCGCTCCGGGCGACCGGTTGCTCGTCATCCAATTTAACCAGCCGCAGCGCGATTCGTTCGCGGTGCTCGTGCAGATGCAGACGCCGCTCGGTGCGTTCCCGCAGTCGGCGGACGCGATGCAGGTGCGGCCCGAAGGCGCGACGCGTTTCGCCGGCAGCTTTCGCATCGTGAACGACGGCGCGGTTCGGCTGGAAGTCGCGCAGGCGAGCGGCCTGTCGCAGATTTCGCCGGAACAGTTTCCGGAGGCGAATGTGTTTCGCGCCACAGGCAGCCAACGTTTCGCCTACCGTTTTTCCAGCGCGGATTTTTCACTCAAAATTCAAGCGGATCAGATTTTGCCGGAGATCGGTGTGTCGCAGGTGCTCGCCTACAACCTCGGCGAAAACGAACTCGCGGTGGACGCGGAGATCGAACTCGACATCCGCGAAGCGCCGTTGCGCGAACTGCTGCTGAACATTCCGAAAGGCTACGCCATCGCGAAGCTGACGGCGTCGGGCATGAGCGATTATTTCGTGAATGAAACCCTCGCCAATGAACTGGGCGAACGCAGCAATAGTGGCACGGGCGTCTCGCCCGTGCGAACCGAAACACACAGGCGGGACGCCCGTGCCACTACCCGAAGCGAACTCCGCCTCGTCTATGGCTCGCCCGTTTCCGGCCGGCAGGTGATCCAGCTTCGTCTCGAACGGAATCAATCGCTTGGCGAAACCAACTGGACGTTGCCGCGCATCGAAGTGGCGAAGGCGAAATCCGTGCGCGGATTTGTCGGCATCTCAGCGGACAGCGGTTTTCGCCTGACAGCGGAACGCACGCAGTCGTTGACGGAAATCGCCACGGCTTTTTTTCCAAAGCAGCTTGCGGGCATCCAATCGGCGTTCCGTTTGAGCGAGCCGAACTGGTCGGCGGCGTTGCGCGTGGAGCGTTTGCCGCAGACGGTCCAGGCGGACGCGTTCCACCTTTTTTCCATCGGCGAAGGCATCGCCTACGGCAGCAGCGTGATGAACTACGTCGTAAGCGGCGCGCCGGTATCCGCGTTCCACGTTGAGCTGTCAGATGAATATTTCAACGTGGAGTTCACCGGCAAGGACATCCGCAACTGGGAAAAAACGACGAACGGTTTCATCGTGCAACTGCACACGCCGGTGTCGGGAGCTTACACGCTGCTCGCGACTTACGAGCGCCCGTTCAAGCCGCAGGGCGAAACGCTGGCGTTCACCGGCGCGCGCCCGCTCGATGCGCAATCCGAATCCGGCCACACCATCGTCATCAGCGCGTATCAATTTCAAGTGAAGTCCGTGGATGTTTCGCCCGGTCTGCTTGAGTTGGAGACCGGCGAAGTGCCGGCGGAATACCGTTTGTTTTTCGACAAGCCGGTGCTCGCGGCGTATCGCTATTCCTCGCGCCCGTTCAATCTGAAACTCGCGTTGAGTCCGCTCGCGCAAGGCGATTCGCTCGGTCAGGTCGTGGACCGCGCGTCGCTCAGCACGCACATTTCCAAAGAAGGCCAGGCGCTCACCGACGTGCATTATCTCGTGAAGAATCGCGGTAATCCGAACTTCCGCGTGACGCTGCCGGACGGAACGCAACTATGGTCGGCCACGGTCAACGGCGCAGCGGTCGTGCCGGTGATGGAAGGGAAATCAAATCTCATTCCGCTGCCGCAGCATGCCGACCCGGATGCCGTCCTGACGATTGATTTGAAACTTGCCGCGCGTTCGCCGGACGCGAAACGTTTGAGCATCGCCGCGCCGGTCGTGGCCGCGCCAGTGATGCTCGTGGAATGGAAACTGTTGCCCGACGAAGGCCAGCGGCTGATTTACCGTAACGGCACCCTCACGCCCGCCGGCGGCACGACTGACGTGTCGGGTTTCGCGCAAATCGCGCGACTGGCGCACAGCGGTCAGGCGCTCGCGGTGTTGAGTTCGCTGTTCGTGGCGATGGCGCTCGTGGTGCTCGCAACTTTCGTCTGGCGTTGGGCGACGGGCGAAGGCGTCAACAAATTCAGCCCGCGTCATCTGCTTGGTGCGGTGGCTGGAATCGGAGCGATTATTTTTGCCGCCGTTTCAATCGTTCACGCTGCGAGCGCATTTGAATATGTGACCGTGACGGTGTCGGATGATTTGACGTTCCTCGCTCCAGTGCAGCAGGCGAACAGTGCGTTGACCGTGGACATCTCAAATCTTCCCGTAGCGGAGGCTGGCACCTGCTCGCTGCGGCTCGCATGGCCGGTAGTGCTGGCAATCGTCGCGTGGGTTTTTGGCTGGATGCGATATGAAAAAATTTCAAAGGCTCCATTCGTGATTCTCGGCTGGACACTGCTTGCGTGGGCTGCTCTGCGTTTGCCGAATGGCGCGCCTGTATTTCTCGTCGTCGTCGGGGCGTTCTTGTTTTTTCATATCGTCATCCCGTCGCTGAAGCAGCTCTGGCGGATGCCGGCAAAACCGGATTCTGATCTGCCGCCAGCGGAAGGCGACGTAGCGCCGCCAGTCGTTACGCTGCTGGTCGGACTGTGCCTGCTCGGCGGCGCGATGAGTGGTCGCAGCGCAAATAATTCCGAGGCGCTTCCCGAATCCGTCACGCAACAAGTCCGCATCGAGGATAAATTTGCGCTGGCGACGGCGAAGATTCACTGGCAGGCCGAGAAGGGACAAGTCTTGCCGCTGCTGTTCGAGCCAGCGGTGTTGACGCATGTCAATTATCCGAAGTCGCTGAAGCTGGAGGCGTCGCCCGCCGGCTCACGTAACTCGCAGCAGCTCGTCGCGCAATCCGGCGGCGCGTTCGACATCGAGGTGCAGTATCAACTTCAAATCACGAAGCGTGACACCGACAGTGGCTTCATGCTGCCCGTGCCAAGCGGACTCATCAACCGCGCCACGCTCTCGCTCGTGAATCTCGACGTGGATGTTTTCTCGCCGCAGGCCGTGTCCGTCCAACGCAGCGCGAGCGGCAGCAACACCGTGGCGACACTCGTCCTTTCGCCCGGCGGTTCTTGGATCGGCTGGAAGCCGCGCAGCCGAAACGTGAAAAATGAAAAATCCGTTTTCTACGCGGAAATTTCGCAGCTCTATGTTCCGTCGGCGGGTGTGGTTGAAGGCGTGCATCAAGTTTCCATCCGTCCGGCGCAGGGCGAACTGGGCGAATTGATTTTCAACGTGCCGGCCGGCGCGACGATTACGGATGTGACGGATGGGGCGAATGCGACGGATGCAAATCGGCAATCGGCAATCGGCAATCGGCAATCCATCGTCTCCCTCTGGCGTTTTGATCCCGATGCGCGGAAGTTGCGCGTGACGCTGAACCCGGCGCAGTCCAAGCCCTTCGCGCTGGTCATCCGTTCACAGGTAGCGACTGGAACTTTGCCGTTCGCGCAACGCATTGGTTTGATTTCCGTCGAAGGTGCGGCGGGACAAATCGGCTTGCTCGGCGTCGCCACTGGAAACGAAGTCCAGCTTGATGATGTCGGCGTTGAGAAATTTTCCGCCATCAACCTCGAAGATTTTCCCAGCATCGTCGCGCAGCCGCTCGCGGCGCAATTTCCCGGACTGACCGTGCGCCGCGCGTTTCGTTATTCCGACACGGCGTCAACGGCGCTGGTGAAAGCGTCGCCAGTCGAACCGGACGTGCGCGTCGAGACGCAGGACACGCTTTCGCTTGGCGAAGACCGCACGGTGCTGGCTTCTACCGCGAACGTGACCATCACGCGCGCCGGAATTTTTCGTTTGAGTTTTGTCATGCCGGATGGCTTCGACGTGGAATCCATCAGCGGCGCGGCGTTGAGTCATTGGACGGAATTGAAAACGGACGCGGGCCGCGTCATCACGCTGAACCTTGCCGGCAAGACGGACGGCCAGCAGCAGTTCATCATCAGCCTGTCCGGGCCGGGCGTGAAGTCCGGCAACGCGTGGGCCGTGCCGCAAATCTTTTTGCGCGAGGCGGGCAAGCAGCGTGGGACTTTGCTCGTCGTGCCAGAACAAGGAATGCGTTTGCAGGTCGCCGCGCGCGATGGCGTCACGCAGCTCGACCCGCAGAAATCCGGCGTCCGGCAGAAGGGCGTGCTGGCGTTCCGCATTCTGGAGACGCCCTGGAAGCTCGCGCTGGACATCGAGCAGGTTGACCCGTGGATTCAAGTGACGAGTTTGCAGCACGCAACGGTCAACGAGGCGCAGGTGAAAGTCGCCGCGAATTTGCAGTATCAAATCGAGAACACGGGGCTGAAGGCGTTCCGCATTTTCATTCCGACTAACGCGGAGGGCGTGGTTTTTCGCGGTGATCAACTCGCGGATTTTCTCGCGGTGGACGGCGCGGTGACAAATGGCTTACAGGCTTGGGAAATCAAATTGCATCGCCGCGTCATCGGCCAGTATCTGTTGCAGGTGAATTATCAGACGCCCGTCGCGGACCAGTCGGGCGAAACGGTTTTGCGCGGCGTGCTGGCGGCGGATGTGAACTTGCAGCGCGGTTTCGCGACCGTGCAATCCGCCGGGCGCTTGCAGGTGCGCGTGGATGATTTGCCCGCATCGCTCCAGCCGACCGAGTGGCAGGGCATTCCACGTGCGTTACAAAAAGATTTGCCCACGGTGTCGGCGAGCTTCGCGTATCGCCTGGTCGAGCCGGATTTCCAACTGCCGCTGAAGCTTGAACGGCACGAGGCCGCGAAACTTTTGCCGGCGCGCGTGAACAACATCACGTTCACCTCCGTCATTTCCGACGCTGGCGTCATGCTCACGCAGGCGCGGCTGGAAATTTTGCCCGGCGACAAGCGCCTGCTGCATCTCACGCTGCCGAAAGATGCGAAATTCTGGTTCGCCTTCGTGAACCAGAATGGCGTGTGGCCGTGGCGCGAGTCGGACCAGATTTTGATTCCGCTGGAGCAGCAGTCGCGCGGCGACCAGCCGTTGCCGGTGGAAATCTTTTTCAGCAGCGAAGTGGGCAAGGCAGGCGGCGGCGCGCTGGATCTGGACTTGCTCGCGCCGAAATTTGATCTGCCGCTGGAGAACCTGACGTGGCGCGTTTTTCTGAATGACAAGTGGCAGGTGAAAAAGTGGAGTGGTGCCTTGCAGTTGCAGCGGTCGGAAATCGTGGCGAGCGGCGGCACACTCGACCTGCAAAGTTATTTGCAGACTGAATCCAGTTTGCAGCAGCAAAAAACGAAGGAGGCCGAGCAGATGCTCGCGCTCGGAAATTCCGCATTGCAGAAAGGCGACCCGCAGCAGGCGCGGCGCGCGTTCCAGTCTGCCTACGGATTGTCCACGCACGACGAGGCGTTCAACGAGGACGCGCGCGTGCAGCTCAACAATCTCAAGCTGCAACAGGCGTTGGTGGGTTTGAACGTGCGTCAGGCTGGCGTGGCGGGCGCGAACATCGGTGTCGCGGGCAAGTTGAACGACCTGCGGAACAACAAGGATGCGAATTACACCCAGCAGGACGCAAAGCAGATCATTGACAACAACAGCGCCGACGAAAACGCGGCGCTCATGAAACTGGCGCAACGGCTGATCCAACAGCAGGACGCGGCGGTGGCGAACCCGGCGGTCATCCGCGCAAACATTCCTGAACAAGGCCGCCTGCTTACCTTCAAGCGCGCCGTCGTCGTTGACACCTGGGCCGACCTGAACATCGGTCTGAAGGCGCGCATCGCCAGCGCTGCGTCGTGGCAGGATCGGCTGCTGGTGCTGACGATTACTGCGCTGGTGCTGGCTGGTGTTGGTCTGCTCGCTCGCAGCGTGGCAAAACCGCAATAGTTTGATTCAGCCAGCCAGATGGCGTGCCACGGCGACTTCGCGGCTCAAAAAAAACGCTGGCGATGTCCCCATCGCCAGCGAGCCAGCGGCCTCCCCATGAACCGGCGCTTCAAAAGCGGCGCTTCAAAAGCTGTGCAAGCTTTTGCTTCAGGTGAAGCAAAATGTTGTCGCATCTGGTTCAGGAGTTCAAAGGCGAACTCCGTTTCGGCGGATTCTCTCCCGAACCGTTCTTGAAATTTAGAAATACCAGCCCCGTTCCCGCCCATTAAGCCCATTCCCCACAAGCCCCCCGCCACAAAAGGTTCAGAGCTGGTATAAATGACACGCAGCCGAATCAACCCCGAAACAAACTGTCCCCGTCCGGCACCCTCATTCCTCGTGCATTACACCTACCACTACGGGCGAAAATGACGAATCTTTCAAAAAGTTTTGTTTTTTTTCAAAAAAAACGCCGGGCAAAATAGAAACCGTGTTTTTATTGGTGAAACTGCGGTTTTTTCCGGTCATGGAAATGAGAAAATTGACGAAGTTACGGCAAGACAAATGCGAACGAGCAGGGGATGACGGGGGATGGCTAAGAAATCAGCGGTTCGCCGTGGCATCAAACAATCTCGTTTCGCAACCGCTCGACTTCCTGGCGGATTTTTTCCGTCACACGATGTTTGGCCAGATAAACCTGGGCAGTCGAGATGGCAAAGGTTTTGGCGATCTTGTTTGGCGGCCACTCCTTGTGAACACAAAGGTCGAAAATTTGGTAGTGCTTGGGATCCACCTGGCGCTTGGCTTTGGCCACGGCGGCCTCCAGCAAATTCGTCTCCCATTCAGCGTCCCACAGCTTGTCCAAATCGGAGCTTAACTCGGCCACCTCGCACGCGGTCTGCCCGGCAGATTCCTGCTCGGTGGCCAGCGGTCCGCGTTTCCGAATCTGGTCGGTGATGCGCCAGCGGGTCATGTTTAAGAGCCAGGCTTTGAAGGAACCGATGGCCGGGTCATACTCGAAAGTTGCGATGTGCTTGGCGACCGAGATCATGGTTTCCTGTGCCGCGTCCTTGGCTTCCGTCGGGGTGAGGCCGCCCTTGAGGGCGACGCCGTAGATGAGTTTCCAGTAGGTGTCGGAAAACTCCTGCCAGCTTGGCTGGTCCTGCCAGTCCTTCAGGCGTTGAATCAAGGTCGCACGGGTTGGAATCAGTTCATCCGACATTCTTGCCACGCGTAATTTATGGCGGCTCGTCCGTCGCTTGGCAAACAAAAACCCCCGCAGAAATGGGTTGAATTTTTTTTGCAGGTGTGTTTCTTTAGCTTCCATCCATTAATCAGTCGTATTTGAAATCGAGGGTATTATCTTGAATTCAGGTTATCAAAACGGAATCCGGGCCTGGCAGGCGGCAATTGCAGTGGCCTGTCTGGCATGGGTTGGGAATGGGCTGGCCCAGTCTGCAACCCTCCCCAATGTCACCACCGCCACCACCGCCATCCGGCTGGTGGAACTGCAGGGCGCGGTGGAAATTCTTTCCGCCGGCGCGACCGTCTGGGTGAAGGCGCAAACCAACCAGGTGCTGCATCCGTTTGACAAGGTGCATACCGCCGAGAACAGCCGTGTGGCGCTGCGCTGGTCGGACCAGAGCATCGTGCCGTTCGGGGCTTCGACGGAGCTGGAGATTTTACCGCCGGACGCGCCGGACGCACAGGCGGGCCTGCACCTGACGCGCGGCATCATTTCCTTTTTTCATCGTGACCAGCCCGGCCGCATCCGCGTCATCACGCATGGCGCCGTGGCGGGCGTGGAAGGCACGGAATTTGTCCTGGCGGTGGATGACGCGGAACGCACCACGCTTTCCGTTGTGGACGGCAAGGTGAAACTGAGCAATGCGCAGGCCGCGCTCGTGCTGACCAACGGCGAACAGGCGGTCGTGGAACTGGGCCATGCACCGGTGCGCACCGCCGGGTTCATCGCGAACAATCTGCTGCAATGGTGCTTTTACTATCCGGCGGTGATTGACCCGGACGAATTGCAATTCACGGCGGAGGAGAAAAACAATCTTGCGGGTTCGCTCGCCGCGTATCGCGCGGGTGATCTGCCGGCGGCGCTCGAAAAATATCCCGCGGGTCGCCAGAATATTTCCGACCGCGAACGGGTTTATGCGGCGGCCTTGCTGCTTTCGGTGGGCGAGGTCGAGAAAGCCCAGGCGGCGTTGTCCGCCCTCGCTGACAAAACCGGTCGCCCGGAGCAGCTCGGCAATTCCCTGCGGCAACTGATCGCGGCGGTGAAACGCCAGCCGCCCCCCGCCACCGGCAAGCCTAAACTGGCGTCGGAATTTCTGGCCGGTTCTTATTTCGAGCAATCGCTTGCCGTCCGCGAAACCTCGTTGGAGAACGCGCTGCGCCTGGCCAAAAAGGCCGCCAGCATCGCGCCGAAATTTGGTTTTGCCTGGGAACGCGTAGCGGAACTGGAATTCAGTTTTGGCCGCATGAAAAGCGCCTTGGCCGATTTGAACCGAAGCCTGGAACTCGCGCCAGTCAATGCGCAGGCGTTGGCGTTGAAAGGTTTTATTCTGGCGGCGCAAAACCAGCCGCTCACCGCGCGTGGCTGGTTTGACCGCGCCATCGCGGCCGATTCCGCGCTCGGCAATGCCTGGCTCGGACGCGGTCTCGTCCGCATCCGCAGCGGCGACAAGGCCGGCGGACGCGAGGATTTGCTCGTCGCCGCCGCGCTCGAACCGCAGCGCGCGGAACTCCGCAATTATCTCGGCAAGTCGTATGTCCTCGCCGGTGACGACCGGCACGCCAGCAAGGAACTGGCGCTGGCCAAAAAACTGGACCCGAACGATCCCACGGCGTGGTTTTATTCCGCCCTGCACAACCAGCAGAACAATCAGATCAACGACGCGATTCGTGATCTGGAAAAATCAAAGTCGTTGAACGACAACCGCAGCGTGTATCGCTCGCAGCTTTTGCTGGACCAGGACCGCGCGGTGCGCAGCGCGAACCTGGCGGGCATTTATCGTGATGCCGGCATGACCGACGTGAGCCTGCGCGAGGCGCAAAAGGCGGTGAGCTACGACTACGCGAACTATTCGTCGCATCTCTTCCTGGCCAACAGCTACGAGCAGTTGCGTGATCCGAACTGGAGCAACCTGCGTTACGAGACGCCGGCGAACGCCGAGTATTGGATGGCCAATCTGCTCGCCCCGCCGAGCGCCGGCACGTTGTCATCCATCGTCTCGGAACAGCCCGCCGCGAAACTCTTTGACCAGAACCGGGTGGGCGTGGTTTCCGACACGACGTATTTGAGCCGGGGTGCCTGGATGCAGGCGGGCGCGCAATTCGGCACGATCAATAATTTCAGCTACGACGTGGAGTCGAAATATATTTACGATCCCGGCCAGCGCCCCAACAGCCAAAACGAGCACCGGGATTTGTCACTGACGATCAAGGGCCAGTTGACGCCGCAGGACAGCGTGCTGTTTTCCGTGGAACAGGATCGAATCAACACCGGCGACACCAGTGAATATTACAGCAAGTTCATGGCTTCGACGAATGTCCTCTATCAGGAGAATCAAGACCCCAACTTGTTTTTGGGCTTTCACCATGAATGGAGTCCGGGAATCCACACGCTCTTTATGGTCTCGCAGGGCAAGTCCACCGACGTGCAGACCGCCACCAGAGCCGGCCATTTGGTTGGCTGGTATTACAATAAGGCGTTCACTGCGCTCCGCAACTTGACCGACAACAATCTGGTCACTATTTCCGAAAACGAGGATGCGGTCGAGCTGCAACAAATCTTCGAGCAGGCCTGCCACACCACGGTGGTCGGGGCGCGTTATGCCTGGGGGGATCTGCATTTCCAAAATTTGGAATGGAAGCCGTTTTCCAGCATTGGCGGGGTGTTTATCGGAGTCTTGGGATCATATAATCCCGACCCCAAGCACCCCTTCGAAATCGCCAACCAAGACATCACCGATACTTTTCACCACTTGACGGCGTATGGGTATCACGACTGGCAGTTGCTTGACTCGTTGAAATTATCCGCCGGGGTGGCCTATGACGACTTGTATCAACCGTCGGTGGTGAACACCGCCCCGTTCAACCATAGACAAAAGACCACGGGCCAGGTTTCCCCCAAGGCCGGGGTGATGTGGACGCCGTTGGAGGACACGACGCTGCGCTTTGCTTACACCCGTTCCTTGGCCGGGTTCGTGAGCGACGGGGCCACGCGATTGGAGCCAACGCAGATGGCCGGCTTTAATCAAGCCTATCGCAGTCTTATTCCCACCTCGGTGATCGGGGACAGCAGCGGTGCCACGCTCGACACCTATGACATTTCGCTCGAACAAAAATTCGACACGGGCACTTACGTTGGAGTGTCCGGAGAAATGCTGTATTCGCAACATGACGAACTTCAGGGCGCATACATTTTTGATGCTAGTTCGCCGTTGGACTATCCGATTTACCCGAATGGGATGAAACGGACCTTGGATTACCGCGAAAAATCAGTCGCCTTTACGGTGGATCAATTGTTGGGCAGGCAATGGTCCATCGGCGCGCGTTATCGTCTCTCGCAGGCCAAATTGGACTTGAGCTATCCGCTGGTGAAGCCCAATCTGCCCGTATATGAACTTGATGCCCCGTTTCGTCCCTGCCAGAATCCCGACAGCGTGTTGCAAACGGTGAGTCTTCATGCCAACTGGAATCATCCTTCCGGCCTGTTCTCCAGCCTTGAAGGCAACTGGTATCGCCAGAGCAATTCCGGATTCACCCCGGCCGAACCCGGCGACAATTTCTGGCAGCTCAATGCCTACGCCGGCTGGCGTTTCTGGCATCGCAAGGCGGAAATTTCCGTCGGCCTGCTGAACGTCACGGATCAGAACTACCGGCTGGAGCCGTTGAATTTCTACAACGAAATGGCCCGCAGCCGGACCTTCATCACGCGGCTTCTGGTCAGCTTTTAACTTCGTTGGTGGCGCTTCACCGGCTCAATGCCACGTTACTTGCAAATTCATCGGCTGGCCGTTGGTCGGCGGCGGCGGCGTTCTGGTGACATAGACGGTCAGCGAGTAACTCGCCGCATTAGTCGCCGGAAACGTGATGCTGTTGGTTCCACACCAGGTCACGCCGTCGCTTCTGCGAGTGGCTACGGTCACGGACTTGTAAGGCGGCGCAAAGCCCGAAAGGTCCGTGAACGTGCCGTTGGTGCTGTTCGCGGTGGGGGTGAGCCAGGTGCCGCCGGTGCTGTTCGTCATCTTGGCCTGCGCCGTGTAGTTGCCGGCACAGGCGTTGTTGCCCGCCGAAATGGAGGCCTTGTCCTTTTGTATGTCCGCCCAGGCCACGCAGGCCGCAAAGCCGGTGAACACCAGGACGGTTGCGATTCTATGGAAACGGGTTTGAATTTTGATGGTCATGGTTGGTTGAATGTTTTTCCCAAGGTCGAATGATTTGTTTCCTGACAAGAGTTTGCGCCTGAAATTTAAATAGCACATCATGCCGGTCTGTAAAGGCAAATTGAAACGAAATGATGCCGTTCACAAACAATGCCTGGTTCCAGCTTGGTGGCATCCGGTGGCGCGCGAAAGCGGCGGTGAACCGCGCGCAGTCCAGACGCTGCGCGTTGGCCGGGCGTTCGTGGTATTCGCGAAGCGTCTGGACTGCGCGTGCTTTAGCACCGCTTTGATCAGTTCACAGTGTCATTTTATTTCAAAATCATAGTCCCAAAATGAAAGTGCAAATTGTTCTTTGCCATCCGTTTCACTATGCTCCTGGCCGCACGTTGTGACCAGCCCGGCCGCCAGGAAAAAATCATTTCGCGTTTCCGCCCTGGGGGCGGCGGCGGCGCTGCTGTGCGGCTGGCTCCTCTGGCTGACGCCGCTGGGCGATTTCTGGACGAACGCCAGTTACGATTATTTGTTCCGCTTCGGCAATCATTCGGCCACCAATCACGTCACGCTCATCTTGATGGACAACGGCGCCTTCGCCCAGTTCCACCAGACGCGCGGACAGCCGTGGGACCGCGCGCTGCACGCCAAATTGCTGAACCGGCTGGCCGATGACGGCTGCTCGCTGACCGTGCTGGATGCTTTTTTCGGCGAGCCGGGCGAGCCGGAAAAAGACGATGCGCTGGCCGCCGCGATGCGTCGCCAGCGGCACATGGTTTTGATGGCCGAGCAATCGCAGGTCACGCATCCTGGGCTGACCGGCGCGGAGCCGACTTATCCGTCTGAAAAATTTCTCGCGGCGGCGGGAACCAACTGGGGCGTCGCGTGGCTGGACCCCGACCTCGATTCCGTGGTGCGCCGGCAATGGCCTTTCCCCTCGCCCGGCCCGTATCCGAGTTTGCCGTGGTCCGCCGCGCGCATTGCGGGCGCAAAGCTGAACGCCGAGCCGCAGGCGCGCTGGCTGCGTTATTATGGCCAGACTGGCACCTGGACACGCATGAGCTACCAGTTCGCCCTGGGGCAGCCGGCGGGTTTTTTCCGCGACCAGGTTGTCTTCATCGGCAACCAGCCGAAAACCTCTTTGCCGGACAATGAGAACGACGAATTTTCCACGCCCTACACGCGCTGGACCTCCGAATCTTCCGGTGGCGTGGAAATTCTGCTGACCGAGTTTTTGAATTTGCTGAACCACGACTGGCTGCAACGTCCGGCGGCATGGGTGGAATTTTTTTTATTCAGCGCGGCGGGAATTTTTCTCGGCGGCGGACTCTGCCGGTTGCGCTTGCAAGCTGCGTTCGTTGTCGCGGCGAGCTTGTTTTTTGCGTTGTCATTGTCCGCTGTCTGGTTGAGTTACCAAACCAGTTATTGGATTCCGTGGTGGATCATCGCTGGCGGCCAGTTGCCCTGCGCGCTGGTGTGGGCGGTGGCGACGGGTGTTCGCCGCGCGCCGGAACCGGTGCCTTCGACGGTGGCGATGGAGGCCTTGCCCGATGCGCCCGGCTACGAGTTGTTTCCCCCGAATTTTGCCGAAGGCGCTTACGGCAAAGTCTGGCTGGCACGAAATCCTGCCGGGCAATGGCGCGCTTTGAAAGCGGTGTATCTCGCCAAGTTTGAGAACGACCCGGACCCGTATGAACGAGAATTCAACGGCGTCCAAAAATACAAACCCATTTCCGACCAGCATCCCGGCCTGCTGCGCCTGGAGTTCGTCAGCGAAAAACGGGCAGACTATTTTTATTATGTGATGGAACTGGGCGACTCGCTGGTGTCGGGCTGGGAAAAAAATCCCGCCGTTTACCAGCCGCATGATCTGGTCAGTGGTCGCACCAAATTACAGGGCCGCAGACTGCCGGTGAAGGAATGTGTTCGCATCGGCGTCACCTTGTGCGAGGCGCTCGATTTTCTGCACCGCCAGGGAATGATTCACCGCGACATCAAGCCGCAGAACATCATCTTTGTGAACGGCCAGCCCAAACTGGCGGACCTGGGGCTGATCGCCGGCATCCGTCCGCCGGACGTGGAGCGCACGCTGGTGGGCACGCCAGGCTACATGCCGCCGCTGCCGGAACGGCCTGGCACGGTGGCGGCGGATATTTACTCGCTCGGCATGGTGCTGTATGTGCTCTGCACCGGGCGGGCGGCGGCGCTGTTTCCCGAACTGGCCACCACCTTGGTCAACAGCGCGGAGCCGCCGGACTTTTTGCCATTGAATACCGTCATCCTCAAGGCCTGCCAGCCGCGACCCGAAGAGCGATTCGCCTCGGCCGCAGAAATGCGCGGCGCGCTGGTTGAAGCCCAGGCCATCATTGACAACATGACGGCTTGACGGCGTTGCCGCCGCAGTGAGAATTGCCGCATGAACTTCCTGCGCTGCCGGCCGGCCATCAGATTGTTATCTGGTCTCGCCGCGTGCCTGCAAGTTGCCGGACTGGCTTGCGCCGCCGATCCGGTCGCGGATTATCTTCCTCCCGCGTCGAAAGTGTCGTCGGTTTTTCTGACGAACAACATCGCCCGCCCATTGCGTTATACGCCAGTCGGCACAGATTTTGTTATTACGAACGGAGCGGAATTTTTTAACCGTCCGCTTTACGGCGGCAGCTCGCCGTTCCGCGTGGACGCGGGTGACAAGCCGGAGTTCTCGCTGTATCTGCCGGGGCGCGGCGGCAACCTGCGGCTTGGCATCAAGACTGGCGCGGGTGTGAAGTGGTTGAACGATGCGGAACAAATCGTCGTGCGCTACCGGCCCGGCTCGATGATTTACGACTTGCGTGATCCGCTGCTCGGCGGGGATCCGCTGCATCTGGAAGCGCTCGCCACGCGCACGGTGGAAGGGTTGCTGGTGCAGGCGGAGTTGCGCGGAGCGAACGCGTCGCCGCCGGTTGAACTCATTTTCGCTTTCGGCGGCATGAACGGAATGCGTGGCCAGCGCGATGGCGACATCGGCTGCGAACGCGTGCCGGTCGGTGAATTTTTCCAGCTTCAACCCGATCAATGCCGGGGAAATGATTTTGTGCTGGCGGAAAATTCTTTCACCGTGCGCGGCAAGCCGGGAATCGTGGGCGGCGTGGGTTCGGCCAATGCAAAATTTTTCATCGCCGATGCGGACCACTGGCCCAACGCGGAAAAATTGCTCGCGGATTCCGGTCACGAGACGACACAACCGCTGCTCGTCGGGCGGATGCCGTTGCGACAGAATCAAAAGGTCTTCATTGGTTTGCAGCGGCTGGCTTCCAGCCAGGAGACGACCAATTTGGTGACGCAGTGGCAGTCCGCCGAACTGGCCAAAATTTTCGCCGCCGAGGAAGAAATGCGACGTGCCGTCGCGGAACGCGTGGTGGTCGAGACGCCCGATCCGTTCATCAACGCGGCGGCGGTCGCGTTGAACATCGCCGCCGATGCGGTTTGGGATGACCGGCAGGAATCGTTCATGCACGGGGCCGTGGCATGGCGCACGCGTCTGCTCGGCTGGCGCGGTAGTTACGCGGGCGACGAATTGGGCTGGCACGACCGCACGGCGAAACATTTCGAGGGTTTCGCCAGCCAGCAAAATGAAAATCCCGTTCCCGAAATAATTTCCCCCGCCGACGAGAGCGCCAATCTTTCGCGCAATGAAACCGCGCTGCACTCCAACGGCGATTTGACCAAAGGACATTATGACATGAACCTCGTTGCCGTGGACGCCTTCTTCCGGCATCTACTTTGGACCGGCGATTTGGACTACGCGCGGCGGTTGTGGCCCGTGATTGAGCGGCACCTCGCGTGGGAACGGCGTTTGTTCCGGCGTGAGTTTGGCGTGGGAAAATTGCCGCTTTACGAAGCCTATTGCTGCATCTGGGCGAGCGACGACCTTGCTTACAACGGCGGCGGCGCGACGCATTCCTCGGCCTACAATCTTTACCACAACCGCATGGCGGCGTGCGTTGCCAAGCTGCTCGGCAAAGACCCAGTGCCTTACGAGCGCGAGGCAGAATTGATTTTGGGGGGCATGGAAGAAAATCTCTGGCTCGCGGATCGTGGCTGGTTTGCGGAATGGAAAGATTCGCTCGGCTTGCAACTGGTCCATCCGAACGCCGCGCTCTGGACATTTTATCACACGCTGGATTCGGAAGTGCCAACGACGCTCGAGGCGTGGCAGATGTCGCGCTTCGTGGACACGCAGATCGCGCATATCCCGATTCAAATCTCCGGAGGCAGCCGAGGTAACGAGGCTCCAACTAAATCAGCAATCGGCAATCAGCAATCGGCAATGGATCAGAGCCTCCTCACGTCGGCGGCTGCGGAAAATTTATTTACGCTGCCGACGACGAGTTGGATGCCTTACACCTGGTCGCTCAACAACGTCGTGATGGCGGAAGCCACGCACACGGCGCTGGCGTATTGGCAGGCGAACCGCGCGGAGACCGCGTTTTTATTGTTCAAAGGCGCGCTGCTCGACAGCATGTATCTTGGCCTCTGTCCCGGCAACGTCGGCATGAGCACCTGGTTCGACGCGAACCGGCGCGAGTCGCAGCGCGATTTTGGCGACGGCTGCGGCGCAACATCCCGCGCCTTGATCGAAGGCTTGTTCGGCGTGCAACCGGATTTGCTCGCGGGCGAAATCAAAATTCATCCGGGCTTTCCGCCGCAATGGAATGACGCTCGCATCCGGCATCCCGATTTCAACTTCGCTTTTCACCGCGACGGTCTGCGTGAAACGTTTTCCGTCGAAACAAAATTTGCCGCGCCGGTGAAACTGCGGCTGCAAATCCCTGCGCTGCGCGATGAAGTGGCGGCGGTCACGGTCAACGGCCAATCGGCAAAGTGGCGCGTGCTGGAGGATTCCGTCGGCACGCCGCGCATCGAAATTGCAGCCGCGTCGTCCGTGCAACAAAATGTCGTCATCGAATGGAGCGGAAGTTCTCCCGTGGCGTCAGCCACGGAATTTGCCGTCGCGCAAAAGTCAGAACTGCGCCGCGATTTGGGCGCAAAAATTGTCGAACTGGCCGACCCGCAAGGCGCGTTGAGTGGAGCGAAGTTTGAAAGTAATTCGTTGCGCGGCATTGCGACTGGATTGCCGGGCCACCGCACCGTTTTTGCGCGAGTGGATCAGGGGAGGTTGCGCTGGTGGCAGCCGGTGATGTTTGAGATCCGGGCCGATCAGGAGATCGGCGTGCCGATGGACTGGAGCAGGCCGGTCAGCGGACAATTGGAAACCGTGAATCTGAATCCGGTTTTCAACGACCGGGTCACGCAGATTTTCCGCAACGAATACCGCTCGCCGCGCTCGCCGTTTTGTTCGCTGGCCACGCCCAAGCAGGGCGTCGGCAGTTGGTGCCATCCGCAGGAAAAATTTGAGGTGGACGATTCCGGCCTGCGCGCCGTGGCCGCAAAGTCCGGCGACAAAGTTGTTTTGCCCAACCGCATTCCGCTCGCCACGCCGGCCGCGGCGGGAGCCAAAAACATCGCCTTTGTTTCGCAATGGGACAATTACCCGCGCGACATCTCCGTGCCGCTGAATGGCAAATCGTCGCACGCATTTCTGCTCATGGCCGGTTCCACCAGCGCGATGCAGTCGCGATTCGACAACGGCGAAGTGGTGGTGACTTATGCCGACGGTTCGACCGCGCGGCTGGCGTTGCATAATCCGACGACGTGGTGGCCGATTGACCAGGATTATTACATTGATGACTTCGCCTTCGCGCGGCCCGAGGCGTTGCCGGTGCGCGTGGATTTGAAAACGGGCAACGTGCGCGTGCTTGAAATGAAATCCTTCAAGGGCCGGGGCGGAAAAGTTCCCGGCGGCGCGGCCATGGTGCTGGAACTGCCGCTCGACCCGGCGAAGGATTTGAAATCGCTCAGCGTCCGCGCCCTCGCCAATGAAGTGGTGATCGGCTTGATGAGCGTCACCTTGGAACGCTGACGCGATGCGAAAAATTTGTGGGCGGGACAGTCTCCAACAATTTTGGGCGCGGTAGGGCGCGTCGCTCCGCGCGCGCCGCCGTCTGCCAACCTGAGCCGGAACCATGTGGAAGACTTTTAACGCCAAGACCCAAGGCGCAAGGGTTTTGAAAAGTGATCCGCTCAATGACTCGCATCACCGTTTGGGAATGCTGTCGTTTTCGGCGGCGCAGATGGGGTCTTCCCGGTATCGGCTTGGCGTCTTTGCAACTTTGGTTCTTGGCGTTGAATTCCTACTGAATAATTACGGCGGGGCTGCACGGCGGCGCACGCGGAGCGATGCGCCCTACCCGCCGAATGTGCCAAGTTTCGAATTCAGGTTCAGGCCATCCGCCGCAGTTTTCCGTCGCTGTCCAGCAATGCCACAAGGTTGAAAATGTCGCGCTGCGAGCAGAACGCCACGTCCGCGCGCAGTTCGGGAATCGCCAGCAGACGCCGCGCGTTCTGCGAACTCGCCAGCACCGCCGGCAGATCGTTCTTGGCGGAAAGAAAAGTGCGGCTGGCAATTTCCGTGGCGTCCGAAAATTCGCCGCCGACCAGTCCCGCCAGCGCGCCCGCAGCTAGCACGTCTTCCAGCGCCACGCCTTCGCCGGTGCCGGCGCAGATGAGCAAAATTTCTTCCGACGGCGACTGGTTCAAAAACTTCGCCGTGGCCGCCAGGTTCAGGAAGGATGACGCCAGAATCATTTTCGCGCAGGCGCAGGCGCGCAGGGCGCGGGTGCCGTTGGTGGTGGTGCTGACGATGGTTTTGCCGCGCACTTTTTCCGGGCGGAACTCGCGCGGCGAATTGCCGAAATCAAAGTCAACCGGGCTGTAGTGGCACGGGCATCCTGCCCGTGTGTCGGCTGCTAGTTCCGTGTCTGGCAACTCACGGGCAGGATGCCCGTGCCACTTTTGGATTTTCACGCCGTCGCGCTCGCCGGCGAGCAGCACGTCCGGCGACTGTTGGCGGTGGGCGACGGCCTCGGCAATCTCCCTGACGGGGATGATGGCCTGCGCGCCGTTTTGCAACGCGGTGACGAACGTGCTGGTCGCGCGCAGGATGTCGAACACCACGCACGCCGTGCCGTGCAAATCGCGCCGGGCGAGCGCGGGCAATTCCGCCGGCGTCAGGAGAGTGTCAATTTTCATTGGAAGTTTTCAGTCTTACTGCGGAAGTGTTCCAGGCGGAAAGCGGGGTGGTGGCCGATCATCTGCGCCTTCGGCGGATGAACGGAAGCGTTGCGGGCGCAATTCTTCGGGATGCTGTTGCACGACGAAACTGGTCTTGTTTGCGGTCCACCACTTTTCCCATTCGGCAGGCTGATCGTCCGGGAAATGCTGACCGGTGAGCCCGCGCAGCGTGGCGGCGGCGCGCGTTCGCACGGATGGTTCAGAATCTTTCAATAGCGACAGCGCCAAGTCCACTGATTGTTTGTTTGCGTTTCGGTAAAGAACGTGCAGCGCGACCTGTCGGGCCGCCGGTTCGGGATTTTGCAGCAAGGGAATGATTTCATCGTTGGAAACGCTTTCGCGATAAAATGCCTGTGCGACGAGACCTTGGGACAAGCTGTCGTGGACGCTGAACAGCGGCAACAAATCTTCAACCGGAATTGCAACGTTCAATCGTTCGAGCATTTCGACGGCAGAAATTCGGATGTTCAGGTCTTGGTCAAGAAGCATTTCCTGAAAAGTCGGAATATATTGATCCAAATTTTTCCGAAATCTGGGCAAAGCAAACGCAAGTTCGTGCCGGACGCTGCGGTCAGGATCGCGGAGCATGGGCACGAGCAACGCGGCATTGGTCGGGTTCCAATTTGAATATTCAGTGAGGATTTCAACGCCGGCAGACCGAACTTGCGGTTCTGTGTCCTTCAATAACGTCAAGGCTGCTATTGTCAATCTTGGGTCGTTGAACGAACGCATCGGGTCGTTCAAGACCATTGCGATGCTAACGCGAACCGCTGGATTTTTATCACGCAAGGCCGTGAGCAAAGCCGGAACAGCATCGGGAACCAGCGGGCACAAGCTCGCTGCCGCGAAATAACCAAAGCTTGAATCCAACATGCGGGCAAAAATGGAAATGGCTGGTTCAAATTCCAAGTCGCGCATTTCTTCCGGCTTAAATGTCCAGGTTTGCTTTGTCAGCCACCAGGATTTTTCCGCGAGTCGGGGAATCAGATTGCTGGAGTCGGGCAAATCCGCTTTTGTGATTTTGGCGAACGGCAGCAAATCATAAGTAGAGGCTTCGGGCGTTTCGCTGATTTTTTGAAACGTCGCTTCCTCCTCCGGGGAAAACGGCGGCAAAGACGAGGGGCCATTGACTTTTCCGCCGGCAGCGTAGATTTGATTTGCCATGTTGAGCATTCGTAAATTTTTCATTGACCGCGCCCGCCCGCGCACCCGCACCAGGTCGTTGCTATAAATCAGCGGCAGTTTTTTTTCGAGCATCGTTTTTTCCAGCAACGGTTCGGGCGACAAAACATAAACCTGAATTTCTGATGGATGGTCATTGACAGAAGAAATTTTTAGCGGAAATACGCAGTGGTCGCTCGCGAAGATGATTTGCAGCGGGTTCAATTCGCCGCTGGCGAGCTTGCTGGTCGTGGCGGACAGTCCGGCTACAGATTTGCCAAGATTGATTTTGACCGCCACAAAATACCATTGCTTTTGGACGTAAGAATCAATCACGTCGGTTTTATTTGTGGGAAAGTAAAATTGATTTGTCTCCAGCCACTTTGTCAGCGCGCTGGAATCCTTCGTCGAGAGCACGGCGATTTCGTAGGCACCGACGGTTTTGATTTCAATGACTTTGACCGGCGGCTCGTGACTTCCTAGAGAATCAAGCACGGCGGCGGGCGGCGTCATGGATTTACTTTGGCTGTGCTGCCATTCCGTTTCAAAGTGCCGCTGTGTGTATTGGCTCAACTCGTAAAAGCATTTCATCGAGCCTTGTTGGACTGTCGGCAGATTCGGCACGGGAATGAGCCAGCCGAATTCATCCGCCGGCCCTTCGTATTTCACCTGCAAAATCAAATCTTCGCGTCCGGCGTCATAAACGATGATCGCTTTCTGCGTCGGCTCGTTGATGTCCTTGTGTTTATTCCAGACGAATTTGGGCGCGACAAAGCAGCCATCGGCGGAAGACTTTGCGGGCGCGATTAAAATGATTGCCAGACCTAAAAAGAGAAGCCGTTTCATAACCAAGTTTCGGATTGATTCAACACGAGCTTGCGTCCGTCCGGCGTAGCTGTCAATCCGGCAATGTTGCGTCCGCAATTTCGTCTTGCACCCGCTTGGTTCGTTGTTAATGTTTCGTTCCGTTTCATTCCGCCGGTTGCGGCGGTTTTTGTTTTTTAACCCGAAATCATTTTATCCTGTGAAAGTTTTTTCCGGCACGGCGAACGAGCCTCTGGCCCGCGCCATCTGCAAATCCATCGGTCAGGAACTCGGCAAGATCACCATCACGCCTTTCCCAGACGGCGAGACGTTTGTGCGGGTCGAGGAGAACGTGCGCGGCGAGGATATTTTCATCATCCAGCCGACGTCGCCGCCGACGAACCACAATCTGATGGAGCTGTTCATCATCATTGACGCGCTGCGCCGCGCGAGCGCGATGCGCATCACGGCGGTGCTGCCGTTCTACGGTTACGCGCGCCAGGATCGCAAGGACCAGCCGCGCGTGCCCATCACGGCCAAGCTGGTGGCGAACCTGCTCGTGGCGTCCGGCGCGAACCGGGTGCTGGCGATGGATTTGCACGCGCAGCAGATCCAGGGATTTTTCGACATTCCGGTGGATCATCTCTACGCCGCGCCGGTGATGTATGAGTATTTGAAGAAAAAAAATCTGACGAACCTCGTGGTGGTCAGTCCGGATGCGGGCGGCATCAAAATGGCGCACGCGTATTCGCAGACGTTGGAGGCGGAACTGGCCATCGTCGCCAAACGCCGCAAGAGTGCGACGGAAGTGGAGAGCATGGCGGTCATAGGTGACATTGACGGCAAAAACGTGTTGCTGGTGGACGATTTGACGGAAACAGCGGGAACGCTGACCTCGGCGGCGGCGGCACTGAAGGCCAAAGGGGCCAAACAGGTCATGGCCTGCGTTTCCCACGCGCTGCTGAACGACACGGGCATCGAAAGATTGCGCAAATCTGCCATTGACGAATTGATAACAACTGATACAGTCCAACGCCCTGCGATTGACGGTGTGAAGATCACCACGCTGTCCGTGGCGGGACTTTTGGGCGAAGCCATCAAACGGATTCACAGTAATTCGTCGGTCAACTCGCTTTTTGAGTTCAAAGGCGGACGCACGAGTTGAGCGTCGCCAAAACAATTTTTATATTTTTAAAAAATGAAATCTGTCGCATTGAAAGCCTATCCGCGTTCGCAGGTGCAGCGCGCTGAAGTCACGAAACTCCGCCGCGCCGGCCGCGTGCCCGCGACCATTTACGGTCGTCAGGCGCAGCCGCAGAATCTCGAAGTGGATTACGAGGAGATCTCCGACCTGCTGCATCACTCCGCATCGGAAAACGTGCTGGTGGATTTGTCCGTCGAGAACGACCCGCGCTCCAAGCGCCTCGCGCTGGTGCAGGACGTTCAGCACCATCCGTTGAGCGCCAAGGTGCTGCATGTGGATTTGCACGAGGTCGCCGAAAACGAAAAAGTCACGGTGCATGTCCCGGTGGAAACCACCGGTGAGGCGGCGGGCGTCAAGACCGGTGGCGGCACGCTGGAACACGTCATGCACAAGCTCAAGGTGCGTTGTTTGCCGAAAGATTTGCCGGAGGAGATCAAAATTGATGTGACCGCGCTGGAAATCGGCAAGTCCATTCACCTCGGTGAGGTGGTCGCGCCTGCGGGCGTGGAAATTTTGGGTGAAAAGAGCCGCGCCGTCGTAGCCGTGGCCGCGCCGCGCGCCGAAGAAGAAGTGGTTGCGGTCGCCGAGGCTCCGGCGGCTGGCGACGTGGAAATGATCAAGGAAAAGAAGGAAGACGGCACCGAAGCCGCTCCGGCTGGCAAGGCTGGCGAAAAAGCTCCGGCCAAGGGCGACGCGAAAGCGCCCGCTGCCGGCGACAAAAAAGCCGAGGCCAAGCCCGACGCGAAGGGCAAGCCCGAAGCCAAGGCCGAGAAGAAGAAATAATTTGCGCGGCGCGAGCCGCTTTCCCCGCGCATGGAGCCGATGCACCTCATCGTGGGTTTGGGGAATCCGGGTGCGGATTATGCCAAGACACGCCACAACGCCGGTTTTTTGCTGGTCGAAAAACTGGCGGAGGAGTGGAAGGCAGGCTGGACGAAGGAACGAAAGTTTCAAGCGCGTGTTGCCCGGGCCGAACGCAATGGAAAAAAGATTTTGCTGGCCGAGCCGCAGACGTTCATGAATTTGAGCGGCGAATCGGTCGGCGCGCTGGTGAAGTTTTATCAGTTGCCGCTGGAAAATATTTTGGTGGTTGTGGACGATGCGGATTTGCCGTTGGGCGAAATTAGGTTGCGGCCCGGCGGCGGCAGCGGCGGGCATCACGGACTGGAATCGGTGACGCAGCATCTCGGCGCGAAAACATTCGCGCGGTTGCGGATCGGCATCGGGCGTAAGAATGAAGCGCGGCAGATCACCGGCCATGTGCTCGGCAAATTCAGCGCCGCGGAAAACGCGCTGCTGGGAAAAGTTTTGGAACGGGCGGCTGGCCAGCTTGAATGCTGGTTAAGCGTGGGATTGCAAACGGCGATGTGTCAATTTAACGGAGTCGTTGACTCCACGAACGAAGAAAAATGAAAAAATACGAAGGTCTGTTCATCCTGAACCTGAACGGCAAAGAAGAAGGCGTCAAAGACGCCCTCGACAAGATTTCCAACGAAATCACCGCTGTTGGCGGCAAGATCGAGACGGTGCAGAAAATGGAGAAGAAGGCGTTTGCCCGCATCGCCGACAAGCGCCACAGCTCCGGCTTCTACGCCAACGTCATTTTCGCCGGCTCGCCGACGATTGTGGCGCAGTTGACGAAAAAGTTTTCGCTCAACGAGGAGATTTTCCGCGTGCTGTTCACGCTGCTGCCGGAACCGAAACCCGCGAAGTAATTCGCCGCTGATTTTATGGCCAGCTTCAACAAAGTCATCCTGATGGGCAACCTGACGCGCGATCCGGAATTGCGCTACACGCCGAAGGGGACGGCCATCGCCAAGATCGGTCTCGCGGTCAACCGCGTCTGGACGAATGAAGCCGGCGAAAAAAAAGAAGACGTCACCTTCGTGGACGTGGATGTCTTTGGCCGCACGGCGGAAAACGTCGGGCAATACATGCGCAAAGGCCGTCCGATTTTGATCGAAGGCCGGCTCAAGCTGGATCAATGGGACGACAAGCAGACCGGCCAGAAAAAGAGCAAGCTCGGTGTCGTGGCGGAAACCGTTCAATTTCTCGGCAGTGCGCCCGGTGCCGGTGAAGGCGGTGCTCCCGCTGCTCCGCGTCCCGCCCGTCCCGCCGCCGCGCCCAACGCGCCGCCGTCGGAACCCGTGGAAGGTGACGGCCCGCCCGAAAGCGACGACGTTCCGTTCTGATTCAATTTTTCACGCATCACGCATCCCGTATTATTTCTTTATGGCAAAAACTGAAGTCATCCTCACGCACAACATCGTCGGTCTCGGCGGTGAATCCGACAACGTCCGCGTCGCCGCCGGCTACGCGCGCAACTTTCTTTTCCCGCAGCGCCTCGCCGTGCCCGTCACGTCGGCGAACAAGCGCCAGCTTGAGTCGCTCAAGCAGCGCCGCGCCGAACGCGAGGCGCACGAGTTCAACACCATGACCGAACTCGCCAAGGGCATCTCCAAATTGATCTGTGTCATCAAGGTCAAGACCGGCGAGGAAGGCAAGCTGTTCGGCGCCGTCACCGCCGGCATGATCGCCGACGAACTGAAGCACCAGTTTGACATCGCGCTTGAGAAGCGGAAAATTCTGCTCGAACATTCCATCCGCGCCACGGGCGAATATGAAGTGCCGTTGAACCTGCACGCCGAAGTGAAGAGCACGCTCAAGGTGCGCGTCGAAAGCACCACGCCGGCGATAGTCGTGGCGGAAGCGCCCGTCGAGGAAAAGCACCATACTGAAAAACGCGGCAAACACAACGAAGCTGGCAAGATCACGACGACCGAAGCCAAACCCAAGGCGGCTAAGGTTGAAAAAGCCGCCAAAGCGCCCAAGGCCGAAAAGAAGGCCAAAGCCTAGTAACCGGGAAATTATTTTCAAAGCCACGGAGAATTTCTCCGTGGCTTTTTTGTTTTAAGCTTTGACGCGCCGGACGAATCCTGTTTATTACCGGCCAACAAGGTTTGAACAATCGCCGATGAATCCACACTTGGTCGCATCCTATCCGCCGGGTTTCCGCGCCCGCCGTGGATTGAACTGGGCCGTTCTCGGCCTGATGTATGCGTCATTTTACATGTGCCGCTACAATTTCCGGTTTGCCACGCCGGGCATGGTGGAGGAGTTCGGGTTCAACAAGACCGCCATCACGGGGATTTTGAGCGCGTGGTCCGTCGCGTATGGCGTCGGGCAACTGGTCAACGGCCTGCTCACCGACCGTATCGGTGGTCGTGCAGCGATGCTCATTGGGGCGACCGGCACGATCGTCATCAATTTATTTTACGGTTTCGCTTCGTTCGCGGGCACGTTCTCGACCTTTGCGCTGATCTGGCTGCTGAACGGCTATTTCCAGTCGTTCGGCGCGCCGGGGATGATCAAGATCAATGCCGCGTGGTTCAACCGCAGCGAGCGCGGCACGTTCGCGGGCATCTTCGGTTTCATGATCCAGGCGGGCCAGTTCGCCATCAACAATCTCGCGCCGTTTCTGCTGGCGGGATTTGCCATCGGTGCCTGGACGATTGGCGCAGGGGAATGGCGCTGGCTGTTTCGCATCCCGCCGCTGTTCACGGCGGCGATGGCAATTCTCGTCGCGTTCATCCCCAAGGAATCCCCGGAGGCCGCCGGCTACCCCGGCCTCATCCATGATGAGTTGAGCACGGATGCCGGCACGCGCGTGAGCATCAAGGAATCGTTCATCACCATCTTCACGCATCCGCTCGTGTGGTTTTATGCGGTGGCCTATGCCTGCACCGGCGCGGTGCGCAACAGCTCCGACCAGCTCGCCGTGCTTTATTTCGTGGAACAGCTCAAGCTCGACATCGCCAAAAGCTCTGCCGTCCACTGGACGATGAATCTCATGCCGCTCGTCGCCGTGCTCGGCTCGCTGTTTTCCGGGATCGTCTCCGACAAGTTTTTCAAAGGCCACCGTTCGCCGGTGGCGATGGGGCTTTATTTTGGACAATCGCTGGTCATCCTGATCGCGGCGATGATCATTTACACGGGCGTGGTCGGCCCGACGCCTTTGGGGATTTTTCTCGGCTGTTTTTTTCTTGTGCTGATTTCGCTGACGGCCAACTCGACACATTCGCTGGTTGGTGCCGCCGCGCCCATGGACATCGGCGGGCGCAAGATGGCCGGCTTCGCGTCTGGCGTGATTGACTCGTTCCAATACTTCGGCACCGCGATCGCCTTGCCGGCCACAGGCTGGCTGATTGACCATTACGGCTGGGGCGTCTGGTATCCGACGATGGCTGGCTTTGGCCTCATTGGCGGCTGCGCGATGCTGCTGGTGATGGTCAAGCAAAAGCGCCTCGCCCGGCAGGTGAATCCGGTGGGCGGTTGAACGTGACGCGGGGCGCAGTTCACTTTATTGCAACCCAAGCCAGGGCCGGGAAATGTTGTCGGCGAGCGGGCGCTTATAGTGGCACGGGCGTCTCGCCCGTGAGATTCTGATTGGCGCAAGTCCTTGCTTTGGCTGAAACACACGGGCGGGACGCCCGTGCCACTACGCTGCAAGCAACTGGGAGGTCCCCGTTGCCCTTTTGTAACGCAAAAAACTTTGACCGGCGCGCGGGGAACTGTTTTCATGCCGCGATACTCGGAACCGAACCGGCAATGGAATTCATCACTTACACCCTCGACCACTACGCGAACACCATTGTCGCCCTGTTTCTGGCGGCGGTCATCTGGCTCTACTTCCGCAGCAACCCGCTCCGGCACAGCGGCTGGTTCACCATCCGCCGCTTCATCAACTGGTTTCCGCTCGGCATGACCTATTCGTTCCTCTATATGGGGCGCTACAATCTCAACGTCTCCAAGAATGCGCTCGGCAGCCTGATGACCAACCAGCAATTCGGCACCATCTTTGCCGTCGGCACCTGCGTCTATGGCTTTTCGTTTCTCATCAACGGCCCACTCGTGGACCGCATCGGCGGCAAACGCGGCATCATCATCGCCGCCGTCGGCGCATCGGTGGCGAACGTCCTGCTCGGCGTGCTCACCTATCTGACCGTGATGGGCAAACTCAAGATGAACATGGTCGTCGCCTATTCCACGTTATACGCGGTGAACATGTATTTTCAAAGCTACGGCGCCGTGTCCATCATCAAGGTCAAGGCCTACTGGTTCCACGTCCGCGAACGCGGCGTGTTCGGGGCCATCTTCGGCTCGCTCATTTCCATCGGCATCTATTTCGCGTTTGACTGGGGGCAGAAAATCATTGAACTCACCCAGGCCAATTCCACCGGCGGCTGGTTCCATGACGTGCTCCAGAAAATTTTTGCCACGAACGTCACCGTCGGCGGCAAACTCGTGGACGCCACCTGGTGCGTCTTTTTCATCCCCGCTGCCATCATGATCTTCTGGGTGTTCATTGACCTGTGGCTGATCAAGGACACGCCCGAAGAAGCGAAATTCCCGGCCTTCGACACCCACGACGCCTCGTCCGGCCATATGCACGTCGAGCTTTCCACGATGGATCTGCTGAAAAAAGTTTTCGCCAGCAAACTGATGCTGCTCATCGCGCTCATCGGCCTCACCTCCGGCATCTTTCGCAATGGCATCCAGAACTGGTATTTTATTTTCGCCGCCGAAGTGAAACAGCCCGGCGCGGAATTTTATCTGAAACACTGGGGCTTGCTGCTCTGCCTCTTCGGCATCGTCGGCGGATTTTTGGGCGGCTGGATTTCTGACCGCTTCTTTCAAAGCCGCCGCGCGCCGCCCGCCGCCATGCTCTCCGCGCTCGTCGTCGGGTTGACGATTCTGATGGCGGCGTATTTGTTTTCCGCACCAGTCTTTCTCGGCCTGTGCTGCGTGCTGGTCGTGATGGCTTCCGTCGGTTTGACTTCACTGATGGCCGGCACGGCGGCGACGGATTTTGGCGGACGCAAAGCCACCGCCACCTGTTCCGGCATTGTGGACGGCTGCACCTATTTGGGCAGCGCCATCCAATCCTATTTCATCGGCCATCTCGTGCCGAGCGAGAAAGCCGGGGAAGCGGCCACCTTCCTGGGCGTCACGCGCGACTGGCACTGGTGGCCGATCTTCATGGTGCCGTTTGCGATTCTCGGCCTGGGAGTGGCGATTAAAATCTGGCATCGCCTGCCCGAAGCCACGCGCCGCTACAACGCGGAAAAAGCGGCGGCAAAAACCGGCTAATACCATTTGCCGAACACAACCAGTTCAATAGTCAGTAGCAGGAACCCTTTGCGTTTTATTGCTTGGCTGCCGTGAAGATTTTTTGCGCAAACTGCAATTTGGCGTTGACACTTTTCTGCCAGACGCGAGCATTTGGCAATTCCAAATCTCATGAACAACCGACACGACAAAATTCTATTCTGGGGCTGCTTCATCGCCCTCATCACCACCAGCTACGCGTTCATCAGCCGCATGATTTTGTGCGGCGGACAATTCGTCACCGACTTCGGCTTGGACAAGGTTTCCGTCGGCGAACTCCAGGGCGCGGGCATCTGGCCGTTCGGCGTGAGCATCATCATTTTCAGCCTTTTCA
>ODAK010000586.1_pt1 | contig 41907 bp, 40 predicted proteins | sample 1539591 | NCBI WGS metagenome assembly ODAK01 (sample SAMEA3539303, study PRJEB22396) | soil metagenome | biome: tundra; feature: field; material: soil | place: USA | collected 2010-05 | depth 0.15 m
GGAGGGCGGTGCGCGCGACTGCGGCAATGACCCAGCGGACAGACCGTGCCGGGCCGCGAGACAAGGACGCGGTGTCTCGAACGAGAGAGCAAGCAGCGGCGTGGCCGTGGACGACGCGGCCAAGGGCCCCGCCGCCACGACGTGCAGCGAGCAATAGGGACAGTGATCGAAGGCGTGGCTCGGATCGCGCGAAGGAACCGATCCGTTCGAGGAACCATCGACACGTCGCCTGTCGCGAAGGCGTCGAATGCCTCGCCTCAGTACATCAGGCGATCCGGCCGCAGATCGCGCAGGATCGTTGTCGCGATCTCCTCGATCGACTTGTGGGTCGAAGAGAGCCAGGCGATGCCTTCTTTCTTCATCATCGTCTCGCCTTGCTTCACCTCCCAGCGGCAGTTCTCGATCGACGCGTATTTGCTGTTCGGCCGCCGCTCGTTGCGGATGCGCGCGAGCCGGTCGGGGTCGATGGTGAGGCCGAAGCACTTGGCCTTGAAGGGCACGAGCGACCCCGGAATCCGAGCCCGCTCGAAGTCTTCCGGGATGAGCGGATAGTTCGCGGCCTTGACGCCGTGCTGCATCGCCAGGTAGAGCGAGGTTGGAGTCTTGCCGCTGCGGCTCACGCCGACGAGGATGACGTCGGCCGCGGCCAGGCTTCTCGTCGATTGCCCGTCGTCGTGGGCGAGGGCAAAGCTGATCGACTCGATGCGGTCGCTGTATTCCTTACTCTCGGAGACGTCGGAAAAGCGCCCGATGCGGTGGTTGGAGGTGATGCCGAACTCGGCCTCGAGCGGCTCGATGAAGGTGTTGAACATGTCCATCACGAGCCCGCGCGAGTGCTCCTTGACGACGGCGAGGATCTCCGGATTGACGAGCGTCACGAAGACCACGGGCCTGCGCCCCTCGACCTCGGCCGTGTGGTTGATCTCGCGGACAACCTGGTGCGCCTTGTCGGTCGAATCGATGAAGGGCCGGCGGACGTGGCGCGGCTTGATCGCGAATTGCGAAAGGATCGAGTTGCCGAATGTCTCGGCGGTGATGCCGGTGCCGTCGGAGACGAAGTAGACGGTGTGCCGCGGCCCCGGCGGCGCGACCTGCGGGGTGGAAGAGGGGGCGGCCGGCGCGAAGTTCGGGTCGTTCATGTCGGCGATGATGACATTGCATTTGGAGTGGCCGCCCAACGCGGCGGCGCGGGCGGCTCGTAGAATCGAGGCCTGTTTCCGCCCGTGCCGCCGTGAACGCGCTCCTCATCGCCTCCCTCACCTGTCGTGCCCGCTGGCGACGCATCGTCGCCGCGTCGAGCCGCGCCGCAGGCGATTCGAGGCCGAGCCCCGCACGCGCCGCAGTCGTGGGTCGGGAAGCACCGGTTTTTCACGACCCTAGAGCCTTCCCATGTCATCCATCCACTTGGCGACCGCCCTCGTCGCCCGCTTCGAAGACCTGAGAATGACCGATGTCGAGGCGGTCGGCGGCAAGAACGCCTCTCTCGGCGAAATGATCAGTCAGTTGAGCGCGTCGGGCGTTCGCGTGCCCGCGGGCTTTGCGACCACGGCACACGCGTTTCGCGGCTTCCTCGCCGAAGGCAGCCTCGCCCGGCGGATCGCCGAGCGACTCTCGCGTCTCGATACCGACGACGTTCGCGCCCTCGCCGTCGCCGGCGCCGAGATCCGCGGCTGGATCGAGCAGCAGCCGTTCCCGCGCGCCCTCGAAGAGGCGATCCGCGCCGAGTACGAGCGCCTCGCCCATGACAACCCGCAGGCGAGCTTCGCCGTCCGCTCGTCGGCGACCGCCGAAGACCTCCCCGACGCTTCCTTCGCCGGCCAGCAGGAGACCTTTCTCAACGTCGTCGGCATCGACGACGTGCTCGCTAAGATGAAAGACGTCTTCGCCAGCCTCTACAACGACCGCGCGATCAGCTACCGCGTGCACAAGGGCTACGCGCATGGCGACGTGGCGCTCTCGGCCGGCGTGCAGCGCATGGTGCGCAGCGACCTCGGCGCGGCCGGCGTGATGTTCACGATCGATACCGAGAGCGGTTTTGCCGACGTCGTCTTCATCACCTCGAGCTACGGCCTCGGCGAGACAGTGGTGCAGGGCGCCGTCAACCCCGACGAGTTCTACGTCCACAAGCCGGCGCTTCGCAACGGCAAGCAGGCGATCATCCGGCGCAACCTCGGCTCGAAGCTCATTCGCATGGGCTTCGCGTCGGAGGAAGAGCGCCGGGCGAGCGGCAAGCTCGTGACGACGTTCGATACCGCGACCGAGCAGCGCAACCGCTACTCGCTTTCGGACGCCGACGTTGCCGAGCTCGCCCGTTACGCGCTCGTCATCGAGAAGCACTACGGCCGACCGATGGACATCGAGTGGGGCAAGGACGGCGCCGACGGCAAGCTCTACATCCTGCAGGCGCGGCCCGAGACCGTGAAGAGCCGGGGCGAAGGCCAGGTCGAGCAGCGCTATGCCCTGAAGGGCGCAGGCACCGTGCTCGTCGAGGGCCGCGCCATCGGCCAGAAGATCGGTACCGGGCCGGTGCGCCTCGTCGAATCGATCGCCGACATGGATCGGGTCGAGGCCGGCGACGTGCTCGTCACCGACATGACCGACCCGAACTGGGAGCCGGTGATGAAGCGGGCCAGTGCCATCGTCACGAATCGCGGCGGCCGCACCTGCCACGCGGCGATCATCGCCCGCGAGCTCGGTATTCCGGCGGTCGTTGGTTGCGGCACTGCGACCGAGGTGCTGAAGGACGGAGCCCTCGTCACGGTCGCCTGTTCCGAAGGCGACACGGGCTACGTCTATGACGGGCTGCTCGAGACCGAGGTCACCGAGGTGCAGCGCGGTGAACTGCCGTACTCGCCGGTCAAGATCATGATGAACGTCGGCAACCCGAAACTTGCCTTCGATCTCGCGCAGATGCCGAACTCGGGCGTCGGCCTGGCACGGCTTGAGTTCATCATCAACAACAACATCGGCGTCCACCCGAAGGCGATCCTCGACTACCCGAACATCGACGCCGACTTGAAGAAAGCCGTCGAAAGCGTCGCCCGCGGTCACGCGTCGCCGCGCGCCTTCTACGTTGACAAGCTCGTCGAAGGTATCGCGACGATCGCCGCCGCGTTCTGGCCGAAACCGGTGATCGTGCGCCTCTCCGACTTCAAGAGCAACGAGTACAGGAAGCTCATCGGCGGCTCGCGTTACGAGCCCGAGGAAGAAAATCCGATGCTCGGCTTTCGCGGTGCCTCGCGCTACGTGAGCGAGGCTTTCGGCGAGGCCTTCGCGATGGAGTGTGAAGCGCTGGTCCGGGTAAGGCGCGACATGGGGCTTTCCAACGTCGAGGTCATGGTGCCCTTCGTGCGCACGCTCGGCCAGGCCGCGCAGGTCGTCGGCATGCTCGCCGGGCACGGGCTGAAGCGTGCGGCGGCGGGCGGCAGCGACGGCCTCAAGGTCATCATGATGTGCGAGATACCGAGCAACGCCATTCTCGCCGAGCAGTTTCTCGAGTACTTCGACGGCATGTCGATCGGCTCGAACGACCTGACCCAGCTCACCCTCGGCCTCGACCGCGATTCCGGCCTCGAGTTGCTGGCCCGCGATTTCGACGAGCGCGACCCGGCCGTGAAGGCGATGATCTCGCGTGCCATCGCCGCCTGTCGCGCCACCGGCAAGTACATCGGCATCTGCGGCCAGGGGCCGAGTGATCACCCGGACTTCGCCGACTGGCTCGCCGACGAAGGGATCGGCTCGATTTCGCTCAATCCAGATTCCGTGATCGAGACGTGGCGGCGTCTGGCGACGCGCTGAAGGCCGAATCGCGGTTCAGAGCGTGAGCGCCATGTGCAGCTTGCTGTGGTACGTGCTGCCGAGCTTGAGGGCGCGCGGCAGGCTGCCATAGGCGACGAAGCCACTGCTTTCGTAGAGCCGGATGGCTGCGGTATTGCCAGTCGTCACGGTAAGCGTCAGCATTTCGAGCCCCGGCGTGCGTCGCGCTTCGGCGATGCAGGTGTCGAGGAGGTCGCGACCGACGCCGTGACCGCGCGCCTCGGGCCGCACCATCATGCCGATGACATGGCCGATGTGCTGCACCTTGAGGCGCAGTTCGCGCTCGCAGCCGATCGCCCCGACGATGTGCATGTCGCTCCAGGCGCCGAGCAGGAAGTGCCCGCCGCCGCGGCGATCGGTACCGAGCCGGTGCAGGTAGTCGGCGGGCTCCTTTTTCTTCTCGGCGGCGGGGTCGGAGGTGAATGCGTCGGGATGCGCGAGCAGCATCTCGTCGCGCATCTGCTTGTAGTCAGGCAGATCGGTGATAACGAGCGGCCGGATCGTCAGGCCTTCGATCATGCGCTCGGGCGCCTGCTGCTCCGGCCCGGTCGTCAGCCGCCGATGTAGTGCATCTCGACGCGGCGCAGGCCGGAGCCGGCCGCTGCTTCGGCATGGCCGCGCAGCTCGGAATAGTGATCGTCGCGGCCTTCCCAGACCAGGCCGATCGCGGCGGCGATCTCGACATCGCTGGCGCCGCCGCGAACGAGGCCACGCAGGTCGTGGCCGCGGGTTGCGAAGAGACAAAGAAAGAGCTTGCCTTCGGTCGACAGCCTGGCACGGTTGCAGTCTCGGCAGAACGCCTTCGTCACGCTCGAGATCGTGCCGATCTCGCCGGCGACACCCGGCTCGGCGTAACGCCAGCGCTCGGCGGTTTCGCCGACCGTCGAGACGGCGAGGCGCTGGAGCGCGAAGACATCGCCGATCCGCACGATCACTTCCTCCGAAGGCAGCACTTCGTCCATGCGCCAGCCGTTGGTCGTGCCGACGTCCATGTACTCGATAAAGCGCAGCGCCGCGTCGCGGCCACGGAATCGACGCGCCATCGGCACGATCTCGCAATCGTTGGTGCCGCGCTTGACGACCATATTGATCTTGATCGGGCCGAGGCCGGCGCGCTCGGCCGCGTCGATGCCGGCGAGCACGTCGGCGACCGGGAAATCGGCGTCGTTGAGGCGGCGGAAGATCGCGTCGTCGAGCGCGTCGAGGCTCACCGTGACGCGCTTGAGCCCCGCTTCCTTCAGCGCCTGCGCCTTCTTCGCGAGCAGCGAGCCGTTGGTCGTGAGCGTGAGGTCCAACGGGTCGCCCTCAACGGTGCGCAGCTCGGCGAGCATGGCGACCAGGCGATCGAGGTCGCGGCGAAGCAGCGGCTCGCCGCCCGTGAGGCGGATCTTGCGCACACCGTGGGCGACGAAGAGGCGGGCGAGGCGCGTCACCTCCTCAAAGCTGAGCAGCGATGATTGCGGCAGGAAGGCGTAGTGCTTGTCGAAGACTTCCTTCGGCATGCAGTAGCTGCAGCGAAAGTTGCAGCGGTCGGTGACCGAGATGCGCAAATCGTGCAACGGCCGCTGCAGGCGGTCGAGCAGCTCGCCGGTCGGCGCCGCGGGCAGCGCCGGGATCAGCGGCAACGGCGCAAGATAGCGCTGATCGGCAACGGGAATAACTCGGGCGGCCATGCGCGCATTGTGCCTTCAGCCTCGCGCAGCGCCGGAGCGAGGCCTTCCGGCCTCACCGACCCCAGGGCTCGATTGGACCGGCAGCGACGGCAGACAACGGCTCCGTCGGAAGATCGGCACGACGTGCGCCGGTGAAGCGCTTGGCCCAATAGGCGAAGCTGAGATCGTCGGTGCGAACGTCCTTGCCATGGCTTGGCGCGTGGATGAAGCGGTTGTCGCCGATGTAGATGCCGACGTGCGAGAACGTGCGCCGCATCGTGTTGAAGAAGACCAGATCGCCGGGCTTCAGGTCTTCGCGCCTGACGGCGATGAGCCCGGGCGCCTTCGCCTGCTGGTCGGCCTGTCTTGGCAGGACAAGGCCGAGGCTGTTCTCGAAGACATAGCTGGTAAAGCCGCTGCAGTCGAATCCGGTCTCGGCCGAGTTGCCACCGCGCCGGTAGCGAACGCCGATGAAGTTCATGGCCGAGATCACGGCCTCGGAGGCGCGGTCATGGACCTGGCGCAGCAGGCCCGGAGCTTTGGCGATGGGAGACTCGCTTGTTGCGACCGGTGCCGATGCGGCCGCGGCCGCGAGGATGCCCCTGTCGGCGAGGAGCTTCTGTAACGGGTCGAGCGCCTCGTCGGGGCCGGCGCAGGCCGCACCAGCGGCGGCGAGGAGGACGAGGGCGCCGGCGACCGAGCGGGCTCGGCGACGGGGCGCGGGGGCGGCGATTCGCATCGGCGCGCAGCATAGGCGAGGCGGGGGCAGCGAGTCAACCGCGACGAGGCCGCTTTACACCCGGCTCCGGCCTCCCCTGTGCGATCCGTCGCTGCTATCGTTCACCGTCGCACAACGCGGGGACGAGTCATGTTCAGGGCTGTACTGCTCGAGAAGGACGATGCGGGTTTTCGCGCCGGCGTGCGCGAAGTCGACGAGGCCGGCCTGCCGGAAGGCGACATCCTGGTCCGGATCGCGCATTCGACGCTCAATTTCAAGGACGGCCTCGCGATCACCAACCGCAGCCCGGTCGTGCGCAGCTGGCCCATGGTCGCCGGTATCGACGGCGCCGGCATGGTGCTCGCATCGAGCCATGCCGATTGGAAAGCGGGCGACCGGTTCGTGCACAACGGCTGGGGCGTTGGGGAGACGCGCTGGGGCTGCCTGGCCGAACGCGCGCGGCTGAAGGGCGACTGGCTCGTCCGTTTGCCGGCCACATTGACGACGCGGCAGGCCATGGCGATCGGCACGGCCGGCTACGCGGCGATGCTGTGCGTGCTCGCGCTCGAGCGGCATGGCATTCGTGCTGGTGACGGCAACGTTCTCGTTACGGGCGCGACCGGCGGCGTCGGCAGCGTCGCGGTCGCGCTGCTCTCGCGCCTCGGCCATCGCGTCACGGCGGCGACCGGGAAGGGCGATCAGGCCGAGTATCTGAAGCGGCTCGGGGCCGCCGAGGTGATCGATCGCGCCGAACTCGCCGCGCCCGGCAAGCCCCTGCAGAAGGAGCGATGGAGCGCCGTTATCGATGCGGTCGGCAGCCACACGCTCGTCAACGCCCTGGCGCAGACGCGCTACGGCGGCGTCGTTGCCGCCTGCGGATTGGCGCAAGGCCCCGACCTGCCGGGAACGGTCATGCCTTTCATCCTGCGCGGCGTGACGCTGGCCGGCATCGACAGCGTCATGGCGCCGATCGCGAAGCGTCGCGAGGCCTGGGACAGGCTCGCACGCGACATCGACCCGGGCGCCCTCGAGCTCATCACCGAAGAGGTGCCGCTCGACCGGGCGATCGAGAAGGCCGAAGCCCTGATGGCCGGTCGCGTTCGCGGCAGAATCGTCGTGTCGATCAGCGCATCAGCTGAAGCAGGCGCCTGAATTTCGGATGCTCGCTGCTGCCGAGCCATTCGAAGACGACCATCTCGGTGGTCACGATGTCGGCGCCGGCGCCGCGCGCGCGCTCGGTCGCCGCGAGCCGGTTGTGAGGATGGCGCGAACCGACGGCGTCGGCGACCCACTTCACGGCGTGGCCGGCCTCGATCAGGCCGACGACCGTCTGCATGACGCAGACATGCGCTTCGCAACCGGCGACGACGAAGGTGTTGCGGCCGGCAGGCAGCCGGTTCAGGAAGCCGGGCTCGGCGGGCGCCGAAAAGTGGAACTTGAAGAGGGTCGTGTCGCAGAGCGCGCTGATCTCGGGAACGAGCGGACCGAGGCCGTCGGGGTTCTCCTCCGTGCCGATGACGTGGATGCCGAGCTCGCGCGCCGCTGTCGCCAGCTGGATGCAACGGCGAATGACGTTTTCGCCATCGTGGATCACGGGCATGAGCCGGGCTTGCGTGTCGATGATCAGCAAGGTGCAGTCGGCTGGATTGCAGAGCGTGCTCATCGGGTGACTCCTTGGCGAGCGTCGAGGCGATTTTCCTTCAAGCCGGCGCGGGGCACCCGCAGTTCGCGACAATTCGCTCTGCAGCCGCTTCGAGGAGACAACGCATGCCGATGACCGGCGCCGACTATCGTGAATCGCTTCGCCGCTACAAGCCGCACGTCTGGGTCGACGGGCAGCTTATCGAAAGCGTCGCCGACGCGGCGCAACTCGCACCCGGTATCAACGCCCTCGGCGTGACTTACGACTTCGCCCTGCGCGAGGAACTCGCCCCCTTGATGTTGGCGGTGCAGGGCTCGAGCGGCAAGACTGTGAACCGCATGCTGCACGTCGCCGCCAGCAGCGCCGACCTGCTCAACAAGCTCGAGGCGGTTCGCATCCTCTGCCAGGAAACGGGCTGCGCGCAGCGCTATCTTGCGCACGATGCGTTCAGCGCCATCGCGCAGGCAACGGCGCGTATCGACGCCGACAAGGGCACGCGCTACGCCGAGCGCTTCACAGCTTACCTGCACGATTTCCAGGACCGCGATCTCAGCATCGGCATCGCCATGACCGACGCCAAAGGCGACCGCAGCAAGCGACCGCACGAGCAGGCCAACGTCGACAGCTACGTGCATATCGTCGAGCGCAGCGGAAAAGGCGTCGTCATCTCCGGCACCAAGGCGATCGTCACCGGTGCACCGTACATGCACGAGTTCCTCGTCATGCCGTGCCGCAACATGAACCAGGCCGACGCCGAGTTCGCCGTCTGCTGCGCCGTGCCCTGCGATGTCGACGGCCTGACCATTGTCGCGCGTCCGGCCGGCCGGCCGGGCGAGAAGGCGGCGCTCTTTTCCAACCGCTATGGCCAATCGACCGGCGTCGTCGTTTTCGACCGCGTCTTCGTGCCCTGGGAGCGGGTCTTTCTCGCCGGCGAGTGGGAGCACTCGGCGCACCTCACATACAGCTATGCGACGCACCATCGGCATACCTGCATCGCCGCACGCGCCGGCTTCGGCGATCTGCTGATCGGCGCCGGCGCCCTGATGTGCGAAGCGAACGGCTTCGACCCTGGCGCCGAATCGCATCTGCGCGAGCAGATGGTCCAGCTCATCACCATCGTCGAAGGCTTCTACGCCTGCGGCGTCGCGGCGAGCGTCTACGCGAGCGAAGACGCACCCTCGGGCGTCGTCATGCCCGATCCGGTGTTTTCCAACATCGGCAAGCTGCTGCTCGCCAACCAGATCTACGAGATGCATCGCATCGCCCACTACGTGTCGGGCGGCCTCATCGTCACGCTGCCGGGCCCGGACGAGGATCACAACCCGGCGACCGCGGCCAACCTCGCCGACGTTCTGCGCGCCAACCCCGACGTGCCCTACGACAGGCGCATCGAGGCGGCGCGCTTCATCGAAGACCTGACGGCTTCGTATCAGGGTGGCTGGTACTCGGTCATCAGCCTTCACGGCGGCGGTTCGCCGGCGGCGATGAAGCGGGAGATCTGGCGCCATTATCCCGTAGGCAACAAGGTCGAGCTTGTCGAACGGCTGCTCAATCGTGGCTTGCTGAACGACGTGCCGCGAGCCATCACGGCCAACCGCCAGCCCGGCCGCTGCTGCGACACTGGCTGCACGCCGCCGACCTCGACGACGATGGTCGCGTTGCCGTCTACCCGACACGAGAGCAAGCCATGAGCACCGCATCCGTTGAGCGATACGCTGATTTCCATCGCCGCTCGATCGAAGACCCGGACGGCTTCTGGGCCGAGCAGGCGCGGCTTATCGATTGGCAGCGGCCGTTCGACAGCGTTTGCGACGCGAGCCAGCCTCCCTTCGTGAAGTGGTTCGCCGGCGGCACGACCAACCTGTGCCACAACGCCGTCGACCGCCATCTCGCGACACGCGGATCGCAGCCGGCGCTGATTCACGTCTCGACCGAAACTGACAGCGAGCGCGTCTATTCGTTCACGGAGCTTCACGCCGAGGTGCAGCGCATGGCCGCGGTGCTGCTGGCGCTGGGCGTCGCGAAGGGCGACCGCGTCCTCGTCTACATGCCGATGATCGCGGAGGCCGCGTTCGCCATGCTCGCCTGCGCGCGGATCGGCGCGATCCACTCCGTCGTCTTCGGCGGCTTCGCGAGCGGCAGCCTGGCCAACCGCATCGACGATGCCGAGCCGACGGTCGTCGTCAGTGCCGATGCCGGCAGCCGCGCCGGCAAAGTCATCGCCTACAAGCCGCTGCTCGACGAGGCGATCGGGCTGGCCAGGCACAAGCCCGCACAGGTGCTGCTCGTCGATCGTGGCCTCGCGCCGATGCCGCTCACAGCCGGCCGCGACCAGGACTACGCGGCGCTGCGCGAGCGCCATCTCGACGCTCGAGTGCCGTGCACCTGGGTCGACGCGACGCACCCGAGCTACACGCTCTACACGAGCGGCACGACCGGCCGGCCCAAAGGCGTGCAGCGCGACACCGGCGGCTACGCCGTGGCGCTCGCCGCGAGCATGAAGCACATCTTCTGCGGCAACGCCGGCGAAACCTATTTCTCCACCAGCGATATCGGCTGGGTCGTCGGCCACAGCTACATCGTCTACGGCCCGCTCATTGCCGGCATGGCGACGATCATGTACGAGGGGCTGCCGATCCGGCCTGACGCTGGCATCTGGTGGAGTCTGGTCGAAAAATACAAGGTCACCGTGATGTTCACGGCGCCGACGGCGATTCGTGTCCTGAAGAAGCAGGACCCGAAATACCTGGCCGAGCACGACCTCTCGACATTGCGTGCGCTCTTTCTCGCCGGCGAGCCGCTCGACGAGCCGACCGCGTCGTGGATCGCCGGTGCCCTCGGCAAGCCGATTATCGACAACTACTGGCAGACCGAAAGCGGCTGGCCGATCCTGGCCATCGCCAACGGCGTCGAGCCGGCGCCGAGCAAGTTCGGCAGCCCGGGCGTGCCGATGTACGGCTTCGACGTGAAGATCATCGACGAGGCGACGGGCCAGGACATCGTCGAGCCGAACCGAAAGGGCGTCGTCGTCATCGGGGGGCCGACGCCGCCCGGCTTCATGCAGACCGTATGGCGCGACGATGCCCGCTTCGTCGAGACCTACTGGCACAGCATTCCCGGCCGTGACGTCTACAACACCTTCGACTGGGGCATTCGCGACGCAGACGGCTACTACTTCATCCTCGGCCGCACCGACGACGTCATCAACGTCGCCGGGCATCGTCTCGGCACGCGCGAGATCGAAGAGAGCATCTCGAGCCATCCGAATGTCGCCGAGGTCGCCGTGGTCGGCGTCGCCGACGCCTTGAAAGGTCAGGTCGCGATGGCCTTCGTCGTCGCCAGGGACGCATCGGCGCTCGGCGAGTTCGCGGCGCGGCTGAAGCTCGAGGGCGACATCATGAAGACGGTCGACTCGCAACTCGGCTCGGTCGCGCGGCCGTCGCGCGTCCACTTCGTGAACGCCTTGCCGAAGACGCGTTCGGGCAAGCTCCTGCGCCGTGCGATCCAGGCGATCTGCGAGCGGCGCGACCCGGGCGACCTGACGACGATCGAGGATCCGGCGGCGCTGCAGGCGCTGCGCGACGTCGTCGGCGCAGCCTGACCCCGTCAATCCGCCACCCGTCGCGCGGGCAAGCCGTGCCCCGCGCGTCGCCGCGTAGCATCGTCGCCGTTCGCTTCTCCACCCTTTTTCGAGAGCTTCCATGGTCCTCAAAGCACCGCCCTTGCGGCTCGTCCTGGCTTTCTTCCTGTTCTTGGCCGCCAGCCTGGCGGCGGCGCAGGCGAAGCCGCGCATCGACAAGGCGGCCGACCTGCCGCGTTTCACGTACCGGATCGACGGCAAGGTCGAGGACGTGGTGCGCTCGCCGGACAAGTTCGCGCCTTTTGCGGCGGCCGTCCGGCGCAACACGGAATCGGTGCTCGCCGACTACGACATTCCCGACAAGGCGACCCGCAGCGGCCTGATCGGCCTGCTCGCCACTCTCGACTATCTGGATGGGAGCTACGACAGCGCCTTGCAGCGCATCGGCACTCTCCGGTCGCTGCAGGACAAGCCGGCTGACAAACTCGTCGCCGCGCTGCGCCTGAAGGCGATGGCGCTCGCGGCGAAGGCAGACGGTCCCTCGGGCGACGCCTACAGGCGCGACGTCGCCGCGGCGATCCGGCGCGAGCTCGACCCGTTGCCGTACGCGCTCGTCGAGAACAACGTGAAGGAAGGCAAAGAGGGCACCGAGCTGATCGGCGAGGCGCTCATCCTCGGCCGGATTCGCGAGGTCGTCCAGCCGATCGTCGACCAGAACGGCTCGCTCAGCTCGGACTTCGCGCCGGGCGTCATATCGGCACGCTTCGCCCTGCTCGACGTGCTGCCCCTGAAGCAGACGCTCATCGACGCGTATTCGGCGTATCTCTCGGCGCATCAGGTCGTCAAGAACGACATCTGGGCGGCCCGTGACGTGACGTTGGCGCCGGCGCAGACGCACGGCACCGTCGGCATCGGCATCTGGGACAGCGGCGTCGATACGTCGCTCTATGCGAAGCAGCTGATCCGCGACGGCGACAAGCCCGCCGTCATCGCCTTCGACAAGTACAGCCAGCCCGCATCGGGCGAGCTGATGCCGTTGCCGGCAGCAGCGCAAGGCCGCGTCGCGCAATTGACGGCGCGGATCAAGGGCTTTTCCGACCTCCAGTCGAACATCGACAGCAAGGAAGCGGGCGAGGTCAAGGCCTATCTCTCCGGGCTGACGCCGGACCAGTACCGGCCTGCGATCGAGGAGCTCAACATGACTGGCGACTACGCGCACGGAACTCACGTCGCCGGCATCGCACTCGAGGGCAATCCTGCAGCACGGCTCGTCATCGGGCGCATCGAGTTCGGCTACACGCTCAAGCCCGATCCCTGCCCGAGCCGCGAGCTCGCCGAGCGCGACGCGCAGGCCTCGCAGGCATATGTTGATTTCTTCAAGGCACACCATGTCCGCGTCGTCAACATGAGCTGGGGCGGCAGCGTCGGCGACTTCGAATCAGACCTTGAGAAGTGCGGCATGGGCAAGACGAGCGACGAGCGCAAGGCGCTGGCGCGCGGGTACTTCGACATCCAGAAGGCTTCGCTCGCCCAGGCGTTCGCGAGCGCGCCCGACATTCTGTTCGTGACCGCGGCGGGCAACAGCAACGACGACGCCAGCTTTACCGAGAGCGTGCCGAGCGGCATCGTCCTGCCCAACCTGCTGACGGTAGGCGCGGTCGACAGCGCCGGCGAGGAAGCCTCGTTCACGAGCTACGGCCCGACCGTCAAGGTGCACGCCGACGGCTACCAGGTTGAAAGCTACCTGCCCGGCGGCAGCAAGGTCGCGCTCTCGGGCACGTCGATGGCTTCGCCCGAGGTGACCAATCTTGCCGGCAAGCTGCTTGCGGTGAACCCGAAGCTGACGCCGAGCGAGCTGATCAGAATCATCACCGAAACGGCCGACCGCTCGGCCGACGGTCGGCGCAATCTGGTCAATCCGAAGAAGGCGCTGGCCGCCGCGACGCCCACCTGATCACAGCACTTCGGAAGCGAAGTCGGCGAGCCGCGAGCGCTCGCCGCGCGCCAGGGTGACGTGGCCGGAGTGGGCCCAGCCCTTGAAGCGGTCGACGGCGTAGGTGAGGCCGGAGCTGCCTTCGGTGAGGTAGGGCGTGTCGATCTGGGCCAGGTTGCCGAGGCAGACGATCTTGGTGCCCGGGCCGGCGCGCGTGATGAGTGTCTTCATTTGCTTGGGCGTCAGGTTCTGCGCCTCGTCGATGATGACGAACTTGTTGAGGAACGTGCGTCCGCGCATGAAGTTCAGGCTCTTGATCTTGATCTTCGAGCGCACCAGGTCGTTGGTCGCGGCGCGGCCCCATTCGCCGGCGCCGCTGTCGGTCCGCGAAAGCACCTCGAGGTTGTCGTCGAGTGCGCCCATCCACGGGCTCATCTTCTCTTCTTCGGTGCCGGGCAGAAAGCCGATGTCCTCGCCGACGGGCACGGTGACGCGGGTGACGATGATCTCCGTATAGCGGCGGTCGTCCATCACCTGCGCCAGGCCCGAGGCCAGCGACATCAGCGTCTTGCCCGATCCTGCCGTGCCGGTCAGCGTGATGAAGTCGCACTCCGGATCCATGAGCAGGTTGAATGCGAAGTTCTGGTCGCGGTTGCGCGCCGTCACGCCCCAGATCGAATTCTTCTGGTGCGTGTAGTCCTTGAGCGTGCGCAGGACCGCCGTCTTGCCGGTGATCTCGATCACCTTCGCATACAGCGACGCGGCGCCGGGCGCCTCGAGGTAGGCGAACTGGTTGATGAGCAGCTGCGGCAGGATCGGGCCGCTGATGCGGTAGTACGTGAGGCCGCCCTGCTGCCAGCTCTCGACCGTCTTGCCGTGCTTGTCCCAGAAGTCGGCGGGCAGTTGCAGGACGCCGGTGTAGAGCAGGTCGCCGTCTTCGAGCGTCTTGTCGTTGAAGTAGTCCTCCGCCGGCAGGGCGAGCGCACGCGCCTTGATGCGCATGTTGATGTCCTTGGACACCAGCACGACATCGCGGCCGGGTTGCTGCTCGCCGAGCGCCTTGACGACGCCGAGGATCTGGTTGTCGGCCTTGCCCTGCGGCAGGCCCTGCGGCAGGCTGACGTGGATCAGGTCGGTCTGGAAGAAGAGATTGCCGCCCGCCTCGCGATGGCCGGTGCGGTTCAGCGCGATGCCGCCGGCGCGCCCGGCGGCATCGCGCGTCGGCATGTTGGCGGCGAGCGCATCGAGATCGCGGCTCACCTGGCGCGCGTTGCGCGCCACCTCGGTCATGCCGCGTTTGTGCCCATCCAGCTCTTCGAGCGTGATCATGGGCAGGTAGATGTCGTGCTCCTCGAAGCGGAACAGCGACGTCGGGTCGTGCATGAGCACGTTGGTATCGAGCACGAATAGCGTCGTCGGCCCTTCGCCACGCGGCTTCTTCTCCCGCTCCGGGCGTACCGCGTGATGGGCGGACCCAGGCTTGGGCGCCTGGGTCACCGCCGGCGGCACGGCCGCCGCTGGCAGGTTGCCTTCGTTCGAGAGCTCGAGGATGGCCGGGGCCACCGGCTCGGCCGCGGGGCGCTCGCGGCGCGCCCTTTTGCCGGCGGCACCCTGCGATTCGAACGCTTCTCGGCTCAGGAAATCGGCGCGCTTGGCCGGAGGCTTGGGCAGGGGCATGAAGACTCTCGGTCGGTGGGCTGCGGGCTGCGGGAAGCCGGCGCAAAGCGCGGCGTCGCGGGGGTCAGCCGGACTTCTTGATCGCCTTGACGGACTTCAGCACTTCCTCGACGTGGCCGGTGACAGTGAGGCCGCGCCATTCGGCGCGCAGGATACCGCTGCCGTCGATGAGGAAGGTGCTGCGCTCGATGCCCTTCACCTTCTTGCCGTACATGATCTTGTTCTTGACGACGCCGAACATGTGGCAGAGCTTTTCCTCCGTATCGGCGATCAGCTCGAAAGGCAGCTCGAGGTTGGCCTTGAAGCGATCGTGCGAAGCCATGTTGTCACGCGAGACGCCGAAGAGCACGGCGCCGGACTTGACGAATTCCTTGTAGTGATCGCGGAACTGCATCGCCTCGATCGTGCAGCCGGGCGTGTTGTCCTTCGGGTAGAAATACAGGACGACGATCTTGCCGGCATACGCCTGTGGCGTGAACTTCACCCCTCCCGTCGCAAGCGCTTCGAATTCCGGAACGGGTTTGTTGAGGGAAGGCGTCATGAAGCTCTTGTCGCTGATTGTCACTGCCCACGGCGCGGGGCGTAACCTTTGATTATAGGGCTAGGCATCCGCCGCCCGACCCCCGGCCGGCCGTCAGGCGGCCGATGCGACGGTGCTGAAAAGCAGGGCGGCGATGACCGACCGGCCCTCGGCGAGAAGGACGTTGTAGGTGCGGCAGGCCGCTGCCGTGTCCATCGTCTCGAAGCCGATGCGCGCCTCGATGAGCGGCCGCAGCAGCAAAGGTGCGGGAAAGCGCAGACGCGTGCCGCTGCCGAAGATGACGAGTTCTGGCGCGAGTGTGACGAGGCGAGCGAAATGTGCGGCCGTCAACGCCTCGAAGGCCGCGACGTCCCATGGCAGGACGGCGCCGGTCCATGGCACGACGACGCTTTCGGTCCAGGTCACGGCGTTGACGACGACACCGTCGGGCCCGTGCCGGGCGATCGAGTTCTGCCCTTCCATCCGGTCAGCGCGCATCTTCATGCGCCGATTATCCGAGAGCGCACGCAGCACGCCCGCGTCCGGCCCGTGTCGCCCGAACCCTGTGGTCAAATATCCGGCCTCTTCCGACCCCGCATTGCATCACTGGAGCCTCTTTCCGTGCAGCCCCTTCTCAAGTCGAGCAAGCTCGCCAACGTCTGTTACGACATCCGCGGCCCGGTGCTCGAGAAAGCGCGGCAGATGGAAGAAGAAGGCCAGCACATCATCAAGCTCAACATCGGCAACCTCGCGGTGTTCGGGCTCGAGCCGCCCGACGAGATCGTGCAGGACATGATCCGCAATCTGCCGCACGCGGCTGGCTACACGGATTCGAAGGGCCTCTTCGCGCCACGCCGCGCCGTCGTCCACTACACCCAGCAAAAGCACGTGAAGGGCGTGACGGTCGACGACGTCTTCCTGGGAAACGGCGCCTCCGAGCTCATCACCATGAGCATGAACGCGCTGCTCAACGATGGCGACGAAGTGCTGATCCCGGCGCCGGACTATCCGCTCTGGACCGCGTCGGTCGCGCTTTCCGGCGGAACGCCCGTGCACTACCTTTGCGACGAGGCATCCGACTGGATGCCCGACCTCGACGACATGGCGGCGAAGATCACGCCGCGCACGCGCGCCGTCGTTGTCATCAACCCCAACAACCCGACCGGCGCGCTCTATCCGGTCGAGGTGCTGCAAAAGATCGTCGATCTGGCGCGCCGGCACGGCCTCATCGTCTTTGCCGACGAGATCTACGACAAGACCCTCTACGACGGCTGCCAGCACACATCGATCGCCGCGCTCGCCGACGACGTGCTCTTCCTCACCTTCAACGGCCTGTCGAAGAATTACCGCTCGTGCGGCTATCGCGCCGGTTGGATGGTCGTCTCGGGCGACAAGCGCGACGCCAGCGACTACATCGAAGGCCTCGGCATGCTGGCGTCGATGCGTCTGTGCTCGAACACGCCCGGGCAGCTCGCCATCCAGACGGCGCTGGGCGGCTACCAGAGCATCGACGACCTCGTCGCGCCCGGTGGGCGCCTCTGCCGGCAGCGCGATCTTGCGCACCAGTTGCTCACGGCGATTCCGGGCGTCAGCTGCGTCAAGCCGAAGGCGGCGCTCTACATGTTCCCGAGGCTCGACCCGGCGCTCTATCCGATCGAGGACGACCAGCAATTCGCCTACGAGCTGCTCGCCGAGCAGAAGGTGCTGATCGTCCAGGGCACGGGCTTCAACTGGCCGCGGCCCGATCATTTCCGCGTCGTCTTCCTGCCGAACTCGGACGATCTGACCGACGCGATCGGTCGCATAGCGATCTTTCTAGAGCACTATCGCACCCGGCACTCGCGATGAGCGGTTCATCATGAAACCGATCCAGGTCGGACTGCTCGGCGCCGGCGTCGTCGGTACCGGCACCTTCGTCGTCCTGCAGCGCAACCAGGAAGAGATCCGCCGCCGCGCCGGGCGCGAGATCCGGATCTCCCACATCGCCGATCTCGACACGGAGCGGGCGAGCGCGCTCGCGGCAGGCGCGGCCGAGGTCACGGCGGACGCGCGCTCGGTGATCGCGCGGCCGGAGATCGACGTCGTCGTCGAGCTGATCGGTGGCACCGGCGTCGCGAGGTCGCTCGTTCTGGAGGCGATCGCCGCCGGCAAGCACGTCGTCACCGCCAACAAGGCCTTGCTCGCGATCCACGGCACCGAGATCTTTGCGGCGGCGCGCGAGAAGGGCGTCGTCGTCGCCTTCGAGGCGGCGGTGGCCGGCGGCATTCCCATCATCAAGGCGCTTCGCGAAGGGCTCACGGCCAATCGCATCGAGTGGATTGCCGGCATCATCAACGGGACGACGAATTTCATCCTCTCCGAGATGCGCGCCCGGGGCATCGACTTCGCGCAAGCGCTCGCCGAAGCGCAGCGGCTCGGCTACGCCGAGGCCGATCCGAGCTTCGACATCGAAGGCATCGACGCCGCGCACAAGGCGACGCTCGTCAGCGCCATCGCTTTCGGCGTTCCAGTGCAGTTCGCCAAGGCCTACGTCGAGGGCATCACGCAGCTCCAGTCGGCTGACATCGCCTACGCCGAGCAGCTCGGCTACCGCATCAAGCTGCTGGCGATCACGAAGCGCCGCGACGCGATTGAAGGCCGCTCCGCAGGCGCAATCGAGTTGCGCGTCCACCCGACGCTGGTGCCGGCCAAGCGCCTCATCGCCAACGTCGAAGGGGCAATGAACGCGGTGCTGGTCCAGGGCGATGCGGTCGGCACCACGCTGTACTACGGCAAGGGCGCGGGCGCCGAGCCTACGGCCTCGGCAGTGATCGCCGATCTCGTCGACCTGGCCCGGCTCGCCACCGCCGACCCGGATCATCGTGTCCCGCACCTCGCCTTCCAGCCGGCAGCGATGCAGGATCTCTCGGTCCTGCCGATCGACGAGGTCGTGACCTCCTTCTACCTGCGCCTGCAGGTCGCCGACGTCGCCGGCGTCCTGGCGCGCCTGACCGGCATCCTCGCCGAGCATGGCATCTCGATCGATGCCATGCTGCAGCGGCCGGCCGAAATCGGCGCGCACGAAGGCGCGGCGCGCACCGACGTCATCATCCTCACCCACGACACGGTAGAAGGGCGAATGACGAAGGCGATGGCCGCGATGCAGGCATTGCCGACGGTGCTGGCCAGGATCGTTCGCATCCGCAAGGAAGACCTCGGGTGAGCCGTCCGCAGGGCCGCCCGAAGGATGGCTCCTCCCGCTTGGCGGGACGGCGCGCAGCGCAAAGGGCGCGCCGTTGAGATACCTCAGCACGCGCGGCGGGGCGAGCGGGCGAGGCTTCAGCGACATCCTGCTCGAAGGTCTTGCGTCCGACGGCGGCCTTTTCCTGCCGGAGCTCTATCCGCAGGTCGACGCTGCAATGCTGGGGCGCTGGCGCGGCCTGTCATACGCGGAGCTTGCGTTCGAGCTGATGTCGCTCTACGTCGACGACCTTCCGGCGTACGAGCTGCGCGCCATCGTCGAGAAGACATATACGGCCGAAGTTTTCGGCGACGCGCGTATCACGCCCCTGCGCCGCCTCGAGCCCGGCGTCTTCGTCCTGGGTCTCTCGAACGGACCGACGCTCGCCTTCAAGGACGTGGCCATGCAGTTCCTCGGTCACGCGTTCGAATACGAGCTGAAGCGGCGTGGCTGCGCACTGAACGTTCTCGGCGCCACTTCGGGCGATACCGGAAGTGCAGCGGAGCATGCGCTCAAGGGCAAGCGCGGTATCCAGGTCTTCATGCTCTCGCCGCTCGGCCGCATGAGCGAATTCCAGCAGGCGCAGATGTTCAGCCTGCAGGACGCGAACATCCACAACATCGCCGTCGAGGGCGTTTTCGATGACTGTCAGGACCTCGTCAAGGGCGTCTGCGCCGATCGCGCGTTCAAGGAGCGGCATTCGATCGGCACCGTCAACTCGATCAACTGGGCGCGCCTGCTGGCGCAGATCGTCTACTACTTCGCCGGCTACTTCCAGGCGACAGCGGCAAGCGGCGAGGCCGTCGACTTCGCCGTGCCGACCGGCAACTTCGGCAACATCTGCGCCGGCCACATCGCGCGGCAGATGGGCTTGCCGATCCGCCGCCTCGTTCTCGCGACCAACGAGAACGACGTTCTCGACGAGTTCTTCCGCACCGGTACTTACCGGGCTCGCTCGGCCGCCGAGACGCAGGAGACCTCGAGTCCGTCGATGGACATCTCCAAGGCATCGAATTTCGAGCGCTTCGTCTTCGACGCGCTCGGCCGCGACGCGCGGCGAACGCGCGAGCTCTTCGCCGAGGTCGAGGCGCGCCGGGTCTTCTCGCTGACCGAGCCCGAGCGCGCACGGGTCGCCGCATTTGGCTTCGCCAGCGGCCGCAGCACCGGCGCCGACCGCCTGGCGACGATCCGGGACGTGCACCGGCGTTTCGGCGAAGTCATCGATCCGCACACCGCCGACGCGCTCAAGGTCGGCCGCGAGCACGCCGAGGCGGCGACGCCGATGATCATTCTCGAGACGGCGCTGCCTGCGAAGTTCAACGCGACGGTACGCGAGGCGATCGGCAGAGATGCGCCGCGGCCGGCGCGCTTCGCGGGCATCGAATCGATGCCGCGCCGCTTCACGACGCTGCCGCCGGATCTCCAGCGCCTGAAGGCCTTCATCGCTGAAAATGGCGAGCGATGAGCAACGCCTCCGACACGGCTTTCAGGCCCGCACTCCTCGCGCTCGACGAAGCCGTCGCGCGCATGCTGGCGGGCATCGTGGTGCCCGTGTCAAATCACGCCGAAGAAGTCTCGACCTTCGACGCGCTGCACCGCGTCCTTGCGGCAGATGTCCGATCCTTGCTCGACGTGCCCCCGGCCGACAACAGCGAGATGGACGGCTACGCCTTGCGCACTGCCGACGTGGCCGCGGCCGGTGCGGTGCTCCCCGTCAGCCAGCGCATTCCTGCCGGTGTTGTAGGCGAATCGCTGGCGCCGGGAACGGCGGCGCGCATCTTCACCGGCGCACAAATCCCGCTCGGCGCCGACGCCGTCGTCATGCAGGAGCTTTGCAGCGTCGTCGCCGAAGGCGTGCGCATCGACACCGTGCCACAGCCTGGTCAGTCGATCCGTCGCCGCGGCGAAGACGTGCGTCGCGAATCGACCGTGCTGGCCGCAGGAATGCGGCTCTCGCCGCAAGCCCTCGGCATGGCGGCGTCGGTCGGCGCCGCCATGCTTCGGGTCGGGCGGCGACCGCGCGTTGCGCTCTTTTCGACCGGCGACGAGCTCGCCATGCCGGGCGAGACGCTCAAGCCCGGTGCGATCTACAACTCGAACCGTTTCACCTTACGCGGCCTGATCGAATCGCAGGGCGGGATGTGCGAAGACCTCGGCATCGTCCCCGACCGGCTTGACGCGACGCGCGAGGCGCTCAGGCGCGCGGCCGAAGGCAACGACCTCATCGTCACCTGCGGCGGCATGTCGGTCGGCGAGGAAGACCATATGAAGCCCGCCGTCGAGAAGGAGGGTCGGCTCGATCTCTGGCAGATCGCCATCAAGCCGGGCAAGCCGCTCGCCTTCGGTGAGGTCTTTCGCAGTGACGGATCTTTGGCCTGGTTCATCGGCCTGCCAGGCAATCCGGTTTCGTCCTTCGTCACCTTTCTCTTTGCCGTGCGACCGGTATTGCTCAAGCTCCAGGGCGCGACCGAACTCGCGCCGAAGTCGATCGCGATGCGCGCCGATTTCGCCTGGCCGCGCGCCGACCGGCGGCGCGAGTTCCTGCGCGTGCGCCGCAACGAGGCTGGCGGTCTCGATCTGTTCGCGAACCAGGGCTCGGCCGTGCTCACGTCGACGATCTGGGCCGACGGCCTTGTCGACAACCCGGGCGGCGCGACGATCGCTCCGGGCGATGTCGTCCGCTATCTTCCTTTCGCCGAGCTGCTCGGATGAAGGTCGATGTGCGCTATTTCGCGTCGGTTCGCGAGGCGCTCGGCGCTGCCGAGACGGTCGATCTTGGCGCGACGGCCGACGTCGGTGCGCTGCGCGACATGCTCACCGCACGTGGTGGCCGCTACGCCGAAACGCTCGGCCGGCATCGTGTACTGCGCAGTGCCAGGAACCGTGTGCTCTGCGCCGAATCGGTGGCGCTGGCCGAGGGCGACGAGGTCGGCTTTTTCCCTCCTGTCACAGGCGGATGAAATGAGCGCGCGCGTCTCGATCCGACCTGATGATTTCGATGCTGGCGCCGAGATCGCGGCGCTACGCGCCGGCGACGGCGGTGTGGGCGCGGTTGCAGCCTTCATCGGCACAGTTCGCAACCGCAGCGGCGGCGCCGAGATCGCCTCGATGGAGCTCGAGCACTACCCCGGCATGACCGAGGCGTCGATCGAAGCGATGATCGACGCGGCCTTCGGCCGCTTTGACATCCGCGCCGCACGCGTCGTCCATCGCGTCGGCAGGCTCGCCGCGAATGAGCAGATCGTGCTGGTCGCGGTCGCGTCTGCGCATCGTGGCCAGGCCTTTCAGGCCTGCGAGTTCCTCATGGACTACCTGAAGACTCAGGCGCCGTTCTGGAAGAAGGAATCGACCGGCGCCGGCGCGCGTTGGGTCGACGCGCGCGTCGCCGACGACGCGGCGCTGGCGCGCTGGGGAATCGAGGCGGTCAACGCGTCGATGCCAGCCGAACCGTCGAGCTAACTCGCATTCCTGCCGCCGTCTCGCTGGGCGTTGTCGACTCCTTGCAATTATCGATCAGCGTGGTTTGGCGTCGCGTGATAGATTTCGATTCAGGAGATGGCATTCCTCCATGAACCAGCCGACCGGCCCCGGTTCGAACCGCCTGACCGAGTCATCGATCGGCTGATGATGCCTACGACATGGCCCGGAGCTTTTGGGGGCACGTAGGCATAGGCGTCAGCGACCTCTGCATGCGTGCACCCTGAGCGCACCGGTTCGAAGAGCAAGAACCGAACAAAGGAGTGCCATGGGACCGTACGGCTTCGCCGCAGTCGGAATAGGGGCTGCGCTGGGTGCTTGGCTGCGCTGGTGGTTGGGGGCGCAACTCAATCCTGTATTCCCGACGGTGCCGCTGGGCACGCTGGCGGCTAACCTGATCGGTGGCTTCCTGGTCGGCGTGGCGGTCGCCTATTTCAATCGGCACCCGCAGCTGGCGCCCGAGATGAGGCTGCTGGTAATAACCGGCTTCATGGGCGGCCTGACCACGTTCTCCACATTCTCCAGCGAAGTTGTCGGCTTGATCGGCGACCACGAATACCTGTGGGCCGCCGGTGCCGCCAGCATGCATCTGTTCGGGTCCCTGCTGCTCACCGGCTTGGGGATCGCGATGGTCGGCGCATTGACGAGGACCGCCGCATGAACGCCTGCCGGTTCTGCAACGCCGAGGTTGCCGCGCCATCACGTCGCGAGCTGCGTCGATGCCAGCCGGACGAGCGTGCCGCGCTGCTGGCGCGGGTCGACGAGGGCAGGCATGGGCTCGAAGGGCACTCCGTGCCCGGTGGCTACAAGATCGGCATCAATGCAGGCGAGGCGGCCAGCACACCAGCATGTACCTGCATGCCCACCTGATGCCTCGCTACCGCGACGACAGCGCCAATCCACGCGGCGGCGTGCGCCGGGTGTTTCCGGCAAAGCGGCGGTATCCGACTGAAGGAGACGTACGATGAAAGGCACTTACCTGAAGTTCTACGTGCAGGAGAAGCGCAGGCTGCACGGCATCCTGGCCTACGAGTGGATCCTTGAGAAGGCCAAGAAGGTCGGCATCCACGGAGGCTCGGCGTTCCGCGCAATTGCGGGCTTCGGCCGCCACGGCCTGCTGCACGAAGACCATTTTTTCGAACTCGCGGGGGATCTGCCGGTGGAGGTCGGCTTCGCGGTGACCTACGAGGAAGCAGATCGTTTCCTGCAGCTGATCCGCGACGAGAAGGTCTCGATCTTCTATCTGAGCCTGCCCGTGGAGTTCGACGTCATCAATGGCGAGTTGCCGCACGTGCCGCATACCTGAAAAGCAGACGCCATGACTCAGACCTGGGCGCTCGCCGCGTTGTGGCTTGGGCTGGCGCTGGCCGCCACGCTGTTGTCGATCTGGTTGCGCGTGGCCACCGCGCTGTCCGAGATCGTGGTCGGCATCCTGGCGCAACTGGCCATCGGGGCTGCGATAGGTCATGCCATCTTGGGTACGGGTGAATCGTGGATCAAGTTCCTGTCGGGCACCGGGGCGATCGTCCTGACGTTTCTCGCCGGGGCGGAGCTCGATCCCGCTGTGTTCAAGAAGAATTGGAAGGAGGCCAGTGCGGTCGGGCTGGTGGGTTTCTTCGCACCGTTCTTCGGTTGTGCTGCGATCGCGTATTACCTGCTGCATTGGGGACCGCAAGCCAGCTGGCTCGCGGGTGTCGCGCTGTCGACGACATCGGTGGCAGTCGTCTACGCTGTGATGCTGGAGTTCGGTCTCAACAAGACGCGCTACGGCAAGATCCTGCTCGCGGCCTGCTTCGTCAACGACCTGGGCACGGTACTGGCGCTGGGGATCATCTTCGCCCCGTTCACTTTCAAGACCCTTCTGTTTGTCGGCGGCAGCGCAGCCATCCTCTTCGTTCTACCGTGGGTCACGCCACGCTTTTTCAAGCGCTACGGCGATAGGCCCTCCGAGCTAGAGGCAAAGTTCTTGCTGTTGCTCTTGTTCGGCATGGGGGCACTGGCATCGTGGGCCGACAGCGAAGCGGTGCTACCGGCGTACCTGATTGGCATGGTTCTCGCCGGCAGCGTCGGCAAGGACCATGCGCTGATCCGCCGATTGCGCACGCTGACCTTCGGCCTCCTGACTCCCTTTTATTTCATCCGCGCCGGCTCGTTTGTCTCGGTACCAGATCTCGTGACAGGGCTGGGCGTCTTTGTCGTACTACTCGCGGCGAAGATGGCGACCAAGTTCATCGGCGTCTATCCGGTCACGAAGCTGTACGGTGCCGGTAAGCCTGATGCGATGTACACGACGCTGCTGATGTCAACAGGCCTGACCTTCGGCAGCATCTCGGCCTTGTTCGGGCTGAGTCACAACATCATCGATCAGGCGCAGTATTCGCTGCTCATCGTGACCGTCGTCGGCAGTGCCGTGGTGCCCACCCTGATCGCCAACGCCTTCTTCTTCCCGCATCACCATCTGGGCAAGACGAACGAAGAGACCAACGCGTCGAAAGGCGCCATACTGAAGGCCGAGCCATGATCAAGCACATCCTGCTCGCTTTCGACGGCTCGGAACCGTCGTCCAAGGCCTTCGATGTCGCGGCCGACTTGGCGCAGCGTTACCAGGCTGCGCTGCACGTGCTCACAGTGGCGCAGCCGCCCGAGATCGGGGATGAGGTCGAGACCGAGGCCGTCGTCGAGCAGTCGCGCAGGTACCACAAGAGCCAGCTGCGCGGGCTCAAGCACCGCGGCGATCGCTTCGGCATCAAGCCCCAGGTCGAGTTGCAGGTAGGCCACCCGGCGCAGCAGATCCTCGAATGCGCGGAGCGGATCGAGGCGGACCTGATCGTCGTCGGTCATCGCGGCCGCGGTGCGCTCGACCGCTGGCAACTCGGCTCCGTGAGCCACCGCATCATCAGCTACGCGGAGTGCGCCGTGATGGTGGTGCGGTGACAAAGGCGGACCACCTACACGCCGGCCATGGCTGCGACCTCGCCGCCTTGAAAAGGCCGTGCAGCCGCCTCACCTCTGGTCGATCCGGAGGAATTCCATGCGAATCGACAAACTGACGACGACGTTCCAGCAGGCGCTCGCCGATGCGCAAAGCTTGGCCGTCGCCAAGGACAACCCGTACATCGAACCCGCCCACCTGCTCGCGGCCATGTTGGCGCAGACCGACGGGCCGAAGGCGCTGCTCGCGCGCGCCGGCGGCAACGCCGGCAAGCTGCAGGCCGCGCTGGACGCGGAAATCGCCAAGCTGCCGCAAGTGCAGGGCGGCGAGGCCGTGCAGCCCGGGCGCGAACTGACGAACCTGCTCCAGGCTGCCGAGAAGGAAGCGAACAAGCGCGGCGACCAGTTCATCGCCAGCGAGATGTTTCTTTTGGCCGCGGCCGACGCCAAAGGTTCGATCGGAGCGCTCCTGAAGGAGCACCAGCTCACCCGCAAAGCGCTCGAGGCGGCGATCGACACCGTGCGCGGCGGCCAGAAGGTCGACAGCGCCGAATCCGAAGGCCAGCGCGAGGCGCTGAAGAAATACACGCTCGACCTCACCGAGCGCGCCCGCCTCGGCAAGCTCGACCCGGTGATTGGCCGCGACGACGAAATCCGCCGCGCCATCCAGGTGCTGCAGCGGCGAACCAAGAACAACCCGGTCCTGATCGGCGAGCCCGGCGTCGGCAAGACGGCCATCGTCGAAGGCCTGGCGCAGCGCATCGTCTCGGGCGAGGTGCCCGATTCGCTCAAGGGCAAGCGCATCCTCGTTCTCGACATGGCGCTGCTGCTCGCGGGCGCGAAATTCCGCGGCGAGTTCGAGGAGCGGCTGAAGAGCGTGCTCAAGGAAGTCGCGCAGGACGAGGGCCAGACCATCGTCTTCATCGACGAGATCCACACCATGGTCGGCGCCGGCAAGGCCGAAGGCGCGATCGACGCCGGCAACATGCTCAAACCCGCGCTCTCGCGTGGCGAACTGCATTGCATCGGCGCGACGACACTCAACGAATACCGCAAGTACATCGAGAAAGACGCGGCGCTCGAGCGGCGATTTCAGAAGATTCTCGTCGGCGAGCCGAGCGTCGAGGCGACGATCGCCATCCTGCGCGGCCTGCAAGAGAAATACGAGGTGCACCACGGCGTCGAGATCACCGACCCGGCGATCGTGGCCGCGGCCGAGCTCTCGCACCGCTACATCACCGACCGTTTCCTTCCCGACAAGGCGATCGACCTCATCGATGAGGCGGCGTCGAAGGTGAAGATCGAGATCGACTCGAAGCCCGAGGCGATCGACAAGCTCGACCGGCGCCTGATCCAGTTGCAGATCGAGCGCGCCTCGGTGCTGAAGGAAAAGGATGAGGCGTCGAAGCGGCGGCGCAACCTGATCGAGGAAGAGATCAAGCGCGTACAGCGCGAGATCGCCGACCTCGACGAGATCTGGAAGGCGGAAAAGGCGGCGGCGCAGGGCTCGGCGCAGCTGCTCGAGGACATCGACCGCACGCGTTTCCAGATCGAGGGATTGAAGCGCCAGGGCAACTACGACAAAGTCGCCGAGCTGCAATACGGCACCTTGCCCGAGCTCGAGCGCAAGCTCAAGGAGGCGCAAGCCAAGGAGCAGAAGAAGAGCGCCGACAAGGGCCGGCCGCAACTGCTGCGCACGATGGTCGGCGCCGAGGAGATCGCCGAAGTCGTCGCGCGGGCGACCGGCATTCCGGTCGCCAAGCTCATGCAGGGCGAGCGCGACAAGTTGCTGCAGATGGAAGCGAAGCTGCACGAGCGGGTCGTCGGCCAGGACGAGGCGATCGTCGCTGTCGCCAATGCGATCCGGCGCTCACGCTCGGGCTTGTCCGACCCGAACCGGCCTACGGGCTCATTCCTCTTTCTCGGGCCGACCGGCGTCGGCAAGACCGAGCTCTGCAAGGCGCTCGCCGCTTTCCTCTTCGACAGCGAGGACCACCTGATCCGCCTCGACATGAGCGAGTTCATGGAGAAGCACTCGGTAGCGCGCATGATCGGGGCGCCGCCCGGCTACGTCGGCTACGATGAAGGCGGCTACCTCACTGAAGCGGTCCGCCGCAAGCCCTACAGCGTGCTCCTTCTCGACGAGGTCGAAAAGGCGCATCCGGACGTCTTCAATGTGCTGCTCCAGGTGCTCGACGACGGGCGGCTGACCGACGGCCAGGGCCGCACCGTGGACTTCAAGAACACGGTCATCGTCATGACCTCGAACCTCGGCTCGCAACAGATCATGCAGATGGTCGGCCAGGACTCGGAGGCGATCAGCGACGCGGTGTGGGCGGAAGTCAAGAAGCATTTCCGACCGGAGTTCCTGAATCGGATCGACGAGGCCGTCGTCTTTCATGCCCTCGACGCGAAGAACATCGCGGCGATCGCGAAGATCCAGCTCAAGGTGCTCGAAGCCCGCCTCGAGAAGATGGACATGAAGCTCGACGTCTCGAGCCGGGCTCTGGCCGAGCTGGCCAAGGCCGGCTTCGATCCCGTGTTTGGCGCGCGGCCGCTCAAGCGAGCGATCCAGCGCCAGATCGAGAACCCGGTGTCGAAGCTGATTCTCGAGGGCCGCTTCGGCCCGAAGGACGTGATCCCGGTCGATTTCGAAGGCGGGCGTTTCGTCTTCGAGCGCGTCGTCCATTAAAGAAAGGGGAAAGCCCACACGCTTTCTTCGTTCGCTGTCCCCGAGGGGCAGCGAACGGGCTCCTGGGGCGGCCCGGCGAGCCCTCGGCGTCGCGCGAAGTCGAGGCGGTTCAGGCCGCCTGCGGCGGCTCGTCGAACATCGCGTCCATGCGCATGAGCTGTAGCCGCGCGAGCGTCAGATTGGCGCTCGTCTTGTCGAGGACAGCGTGCATCGCCAGGCCCGGGTTCTTCGGTACGCCGCGCAGGAGCAGGTGGTGCGAGCCGAGGGTGATCGCCGCTTCGGGCAGGCTGTGCCCGAAGCCGAGGCCGCGGCTCACGTTCATCATCGACACGAGCAACTCGCTGCCGTACGAGGCGAGCGCGAGCGAGCCTGGGTTTGCGCCGGCGTGGGCGATGGCATGACCGCTTTGCGTCTCGAAGACGCAGCAGCTGACAACCCCGTTCAATTCGCTCACCTGCTTGACGTAGCGCTCGATCAGCGTCGAAGGCGGTGTCGCCGCGAAGCCGGCCGACGCGATCGCGGGCATCGGATGCATCTTCAGCGTCAGCGGTGGCTGCTCTTCCATCGGCAAGGTATCGCCCGAGGGAATGCCACCCATCACCGGCGCCAACGTTGCCTTGCGCGGCTGGTAAGGCGCCGGCCGGAAGGCGCCGAGCTCGGGCACGGCACGGCCGTCGGACGGCGCCTGTTCGCGCAGCCGGCTCCAGGTGCCGGTGATGAAGGCCCAGGCATCGGCCGGCCGTGCGACTTGCGGCGTCGTCCGCACCGCCACACCGGTGCCGCGGCCGAGATCGAGCCCGTGCGTCACCAGCGTGCTCGCCGAGGCGAGCGGCAGCAGCAGAAGATTGCGGCTCGGCCAAGGGCCGGCGAGGATGTCGTCGTGCAGAGGTTTCAGCGCCGCCGCAATGGCATGCCCGGGCAGCTCGCCGACCATGACGACGCCGAGGCGGCTGTAGGCAAGCAGCGTCTTGGCAAGCGCATGGCGCGAGGTGGTGTCGGCATCGGCTTCGGTCGTATAGAGGCGCAGCGACTGCTGATTGGTCGTCGGCAACTCGACGAACTCGAGTGTTGCCAGCGCCGTGCCGTAGCCCTGGCGGCGGATGACCAGCTTTTGCACGGCACGGCCGCTCGCCGCAGCGATACCGGCCAGCAACTTGCGTGACGATGCCGTCGCGATGTCATGGACGGCGATGAACTCGGGATGCAGGTGCTCGAACTGCTGCTGCAAGGCTTCCGCCGGGGCGCAAGAGACGAAGAGCTCGCGTTCGTTGCCGCCGATCTGGCGGCCGATCTCGTCTTTCTCGCCGGCGAGATAGTCGTTCTCATCAGGCAGGAGCTGCGTCGCCAGTGCCGTGTGCGCGCGTGTCGAGGCCCAAGCATCGGGCGACTCCGCCGGGCCGGTAGGAGCCGGCCGCGTCGCTCGTGTCGGCTGCCATTCGTCGGGCGCCATACGGTTGGTTTGTGCCCGGGTGGCTTGCCACTCGTCGATCTCTTCCTGCGTTGCCGCCTCGGTACGGGTCGCGGGCCAATCGTCCGGGGTGGCGCTAGCCGCTCCGGTCTTCGAAGACTCCCAGGCAAACTTGCTGCTGCCGCTGGAATTGCTCATCGAATCGATTCCATTCGAAACCCGCAGCAACAGGCGTGCCGACGGCGCGAAATCAGCGTCCAGGGCCGCGCGGCCCCGAGACCCTCTGCGCGCAGTGTAATCTCCATGTCAGCCTCTACAATCCCCTGGACGGGCGGACGGCGCCCGCGGTTGCCGAGGAATGCCGCTATCGGCCGGACCCGATGCCCGCGAAGGCTTTTCACGCTCATCGAGGTACTGCCGTACTGATGATGTACTCAGGGCTGGCGGCGAACCGATGCATGGGCCCGGACGCTGTTGCGCGGTATACTTATAGGCTTTCCCTTGCCGCTTCGATCTCTCGAATTCGACGCGGCTTCCTCGCCGGCCAACGGCGGAACCCACAAGGAGATTCGATGCGTCACTACGAAATCGTGCTCTTGATCCATCCGGATCAGAGCGAACAGGTACCGGCCATGCTGGAGCGCTACAAGGCGCTGGTCACCGGCGGCGGCGGCAAGGTGCATCGGGTCGAGGACTGGGGTCGTCGCCAGTTGGCCTACATGATCCAGAAGCTCGCCAAGGCGCACTACCTGTGCATCAACATCGAGTGTGACAACAAGGTGTTGAATGAGCTGGAGACCGGCTTTCGCTTCAACGATGCCGTGCTTCGCCATTTGACGGTCGTGAAGAGCCATGCCGAGACGGCACCCTCCGTCATGATGAAGGCGGTCGATCGCGAGGAATCGCGCCGGGCGCCGCAGGAGGCTTCGGCCTGACGAATCGGCTGGCCCTGACGGCGGCGATCGTCGAGCGAAGCGCTCTCAGGTTCACCCCCGCCGGATTGCCGGCGATCGATGTGAGCCTCAGGCACGAGTCGGAAATCGTCCAGTTCGGCGAGAAGCGCAAGATCTCGGTCGAGCTTCGCGCCAAGGCCATCGGTGAGGTCACGGAGATGCTGCTCGCCGCCCAGCTCGGCATCGAGCACGGTTTTGAAGGTTTCGTCGGCTCGCAACGCAACGGTCGTGGAATCGTTTTTCACATCCAAACCATCGAATTGAAGTAGAGAGGTCAACACCATGCCCCCGCCCCGCGGTAAAGGTCGGTTCTCGAAGGACCGCAAGCCCAAGCGAAACACGCAGTCACTTCTGTTTCGCCGCAAACGCTTCTGTCGTTTCACGGTCACAGGCGTCAAGGAAATCGACTACAAGGACATCGACACCTTGCGCGATTTCATCGGCGAGAACGGCAAGATCACGCCCGCCCGCCTGACCGGAACGCGCGCTTTCTTCCAGCGCCAGCTGACGACGTGCATCAAGCGCTCCCGCTTCCTGGCGATGCTGCCGTATACCGACCAGCACAAGAGCTGAGGACGCCGCCATGCAAGTCATTCTTCTGGAAAAGGTCGCCAACCTCGGCAACCTCGGCGACGTCGTCAAGGTCAAGGACGGCTTCGCCCGCAACTTCCTCATTCCGACGCGCGTGGCGCGTCGCGCCACGACGACGGCGATTAAGGAATTCGAGGACAGGCGCGCCGAGCTCGAGAAGGTCGCGGCGGAGCGCCTTGCCACGGCACAGGCGCTGGGCGAGAAGATGAGCGGTCGCACCGTCCACATCACGCAGAAGGCCGGCGTCGACGGGCGTCTCTTTGGCTCGGTAACCAACGCCGACATCGCCGACGCCCTTACCCGCATCGACTTCAAGGTCGTAAAATCGCAGGTGCGCATGCCTAACGGGCCGCTCAAAATCGTCGGCGAGCACATCGTGACGGTGGCGCCGCACACCGACGTCGTCGTCGATGTCAAGGTCGTCGTCCTCGGCGAGACAAGCTGATTGGGGCGCAGAGCGGCTTGCCCGCTCTGCGTTTCCACACCTTGCAGGGCCGCCGTCGCGGCCCTGTGTTCTTGCCCACAGCGTTTCCCCGCGCTTTCCAGTGTTGCTCCCCAGCTTTGTCCACAGGTGACGCGACCGCGCGGACTTATGATTTCCTGATGTCGGCCGTTTTCACTTCCCCGGAATTCTCTGCTGCAGAGCGGTCCGACGACGACGTCGCCCGCCTGCGCGTACCGCCGCACTCGGTAGAGGCCGAGCAAAGCGTGCTCGGCGGCCTCTTGCTCGACAACGGCGCCTGGGACCGCGTCGGCGACCTACTCGGCGAGTCGGACTTCTATCGCTACGAGCACCGCCTGATCTACACGGGCATCGTCGTGCTCGTCAACGCGACGAAGCCGGCCGACGTCATCACCGTCTTCGAGCAGTTGCAAAGCCTCGGCAAAGCCGAGGAGTGCGGCGGCCTGGCCTATCTCAACGCGCTCGCGCAAAGCGTGCCGAGCGCGGCCAACATCCGCCGCTACGCGGAGATCGTGCGCGAGCGCTCGGTGCTACGCAAGCTCGTTCAGGCGAGCGACGAGATCGCGACCAGCGCCTTCAACCCGCAGGGCCGCCCGGTCGCGCAGATCCTCGACGAAGCCGAAGGCAGGATCTTTCGCATCGGCGAGGAAGGATCGAAATCACGACAGGGCTTTCAGAGCATGGACCAGCTGGTCGTCCAGCTGATCGATCGCGTCAACGAGCTGCACGAGAACGGCGCCGAGGAAGTGACCGGCGTGCGCACGGGCTTCTACGATCTCGATCGCCTCACCGCCGGCTTGCAGGCGGGCGACCTGATCGTTCTCGCGGCGCGGCCGTCGATGGGCAAGACGGCGCTGGCGCTCAACATCGCCGAACACGTCGCCGTCAGGGAAGGCTTGCCGGTCGTGGTCTTCTCGATGGAAATGGGTGCCTCGCAGCTTGCCCTGCGCATGGTCGGGTCGCTCGGCCGCATTGACCAGCAGCATCTGCGCACCGGCGCGCTTCGTGACGACGAATGGGGGCGTCTGTCCGAGGCGGTCGAAAAGCTCGGCAAGGTGAGCCTTTTCATCGACGAAAGCGGCTCGCTCAGCCCGAGCGAGCTGCGGGCGCGGGCGCGCCGGCAGGCCCGCCAGTGCGGGCAGCTCGGCCTCATCGTCGTCGACTATCTGCAGCTCATGAGCGGCAGCTCCGAATCGAGCGAGGAAAACCGCGCGACCGTGATCGGCGAAATCTCGCGCGCCCTGAAGTCGCTGGCGAAGGAGCTGAAATGCCCGGTGATGGCGCTCTCGCAGCTCAACCGCAGCGTCGAGTCGCGCACTGACAAGCGGCCGCTGATGAGCGACCTGCGCGAATCGGGCGCCATTGAGCAGGACGCCGACGTCATCATGTTTATCTACCGCGACGAGTACTACACGAAGGACGCGTGCAAGGAGCCGGGCATCGCCGAGATCATCATCGGCAAGCAGCGCAATGGTCCGACCGACACTTTCAGGCTCACTTTCCTGAAGCCGCTCACCAAGTTCGACAACCTGGCACCCGGAAGCGCCGGCGGCGACTACTGAATTGCTCCGCGGCCGCCTGACGCACGGCCGCGCCGTCTTCGCGATGATCGTCGCGACGCTCATGTGGAGCACGGCCGGTGTCGTTACGCGCCGGCTTCATGGCGCCGGCAGCTTCGAGGCGACCTTCTGGCGCAGCTTCTTCAACGCGGCGGCGCTCGTCCTCCTGCTCGGTGCATTGCGCGGCTGGCGGGAGCTGTCCACGACGCTACGCCACGGCGGCGCGACACTCTGGCTCTCGGGCCTGTGCTGGGCCGTGATGTTCACCGCCTTCATGGTCGCGATCACGATGACGACGGTGGCCAACGTCCTCGTGACGATGGCCTCGGCACCGCTCCTCACCGCGCTCTTCGCGGGCGCTGCACTCGGCCATCGTCTCCCTGCGCGTACGTGGGCTGCCGTCGTCGTCGCCGGTGTCGGCATCGCCTGGATGTACGCCCACGAGTTCGCCGCTGCCGATACGCGGCAGTTCGTCGGCATCGCCGTTGCGGCCGGCGTGCCGATCGCGGCAGCCGTCAATTGGACGGTCATCCAGAAGAGCGGCCGCGGCGACGGCGATCTGCTGCCGGCCGTGCTGATCGGCGCCGTTCTTTCCTGCATGGCGACGATCATGCCGTCCTGGCCGCTGGCCACGTCGGCGCATGATCTGTCGCTGCTCGCCTTGCTCGGCGTCGGGCAACTCGCCATCCCATGCCTCATCGCCGTGACCGCGGCACGCGTCCTGAGTGCACCCGAGGCGGCCCTGCTGTCGCTTCTCGAGATCATCTTCGGCGTGACCTGGACCTGGCTCGGCGCGGCCGAGACGCCGTCGCCTCAGGTCCTCGTCGGCGGCACGCTCGTCGTCGGCGCGCTGGTTGCCAACGAGTCGCTGGCGCTGCGTCGATCGCGCTGAAGGACGGGCTCGACGCCGTAGTCGTAGCGCTTGCGAGACAAGGCAGCGGGCTAGGGCCATCGCCCCATTCGCCCGGCAGCAGACCCGCTACCATCGTCGCGCACGATGCTTTTCCACCGACGCATGCCGAGACCGCGCTTCCGCTCGCCCGCAATTCCTGCCTCGAACGAAGACCCACGGGCACCGGGTCCCCTGCTGATGCTTCTCGAGGGCCGGGCGCCGCTGGAATATTTCTCCATGCTCGCTGCCTACCCATGGCTGCGCAGCTTGCCGCGCGGCAACGGCCACCCGGTGATGGTGTTTCCCGGCATGGGTGCCAGCGACATGACGACCTGGCCCTTGCGTGGCTTCCTGCAAAGCCTCGGCTACGTCACGCAGGCGTGGGGGCAGGGGCTCAATCTCGGGCCGAAGCGCGGCGTGCTCGAGCGCTGTGCCGATGACATTCGTGCGTTCTCGGAAAGCACAGGCCAGCCGGTCAGCCTCATCGGCTGGAGCCTGGGCGGCATCTATGCGCGCGAGATGGCCAAAGGGCAGCCGAGCCTGGTGCGCTGCGTCGTCACCCTCGGCACGCCGTTCACGGGGCATCCGAAGGCGACCAACGCCTGGCGCATCTACGAGTGGATGACCGGCACGCGCGTCGGCGATCCGGCGCTGATGGCGCAGGTCCGCAAGGCGCCGCCGGTGCCGACGACTTCGATCTATTCGCGCACCGATGGCGTCGTCTCCTGGCGCTGCAGCCTCAACGAACCGGGCCCGCTCACCGAGAACATCGAAGTGCATGCCAGCCATGTCGGCATGGGCATGAACCCGCTCGCCCTCTACGCGATCGCCGATCGGCTCGGCCAGGGGATCGGTCGCTGGCAGCCCTTCGATGCGACCGGCGCGCGCCGCTGGTTCTTCCGCACCGGTGCCGCCGAGACCCTGGCCGCGTAAGGATGCGGATCGCCGCCAACGGGATCGCTCTCGAAGTCGAGGATCACGGTTCGCCCGCCGGCGAGCCACTGCTCCTCATCATGGGCCTCGGCATGCAGCTCGTCGCATGGCCCGACGGCTTCGTCGCCTCGCTCGTCGAGTGCGGCTTTCGCGTCATCCGCTTCGACAACCGCGACATCGGCCTCAGCCAGAGCTTCGACGCCGCAGGTGTGCCAAATCTTGCTTTCGATTCGATCCGCTACGCCGTGGGCTGGAAGGTCAAGAGCCCGTACACGCTCGCCGACATGGCGGCCGACAGCGTCGGGGTGCTCGATGCGCTTGGCATCGAGCGTGCGCATGTCTGCGGCGCCTCGATGGGCGGCATGATCGCGCAGCACCTCGCCGCAGCCCATCCGCATCGCCTGAGGAGCTTGACGCTGATGATGACGACGAGCGGTGCGCGGCGCCTGCCCGGCCCCTCGCTTAGGGTGCGCGGCGCCCTCATCTCGCGACCGCGGAATCCGCGCGAGGTGACGAGCATCGTCGAACACTACGTCGGACTCTACGGCCTCATCGGCAGCCCAGCGTTTCCGGCGAAGAAAGACGAGCTGCGCGAGCGCTTCACGACGTCGGTGACGCGTTCCTACCGTCCGGCGGGTACGGCGCGACAGATGGTCGCCATCGCCGCCGACGGCGACCGCTCGAGCCTGCTCGGCGCCATTCGCGTGCCGACGCACGTGATCCATGGCAGGGCCGACGCGCTCGTGCCAGTGGCCGCAGGGCGTGATCTTGCAGCACGGATTCCCGGCGCGGCGCTCGACGTCATCGACGGCATGGGTCACGATTTGCCGAGGGAACTCTGGCCGCGCTTCGTTGCCGCAATAGGCACTGCAGCGGCGCGCGCCTGAGGCGAGCGACCGGCTTGCGCTAGAGACCCAGGTACGCCTCGCGGACACGCGGATCGTCGAGTAGCGTCATGCCGAGGCCTTCGAGCGTGACGCTGCCGTTTTCGAGAACGTAGGCGCGGTGCGCGAGGCGCAACGATGCCGCCACGTTCTGTTCGACCAGAAGCACCGTCATGCCGTCTTCCCGATTCAGCCGCTCGATGACGCGCAGCAACTCGCTGACGATGGTCGGAGCCAGGCCGAGCGACGGCTCGTCGAACATGATCAGGCGCGGTGCGCCCATGAGGCAGCGGCCGATGGCGAGCATCTGCTGTTCGCCGCCCGACAGCGTGCCGGCCGATTGCTGCCGCCGCTCGTGCAGCCGCGGGAACATGGCGAACATCCGATCCAGCGTGCGCTGGGCAGCGTCGCGCGCTCGCGGCAGCATCGCGCCGACCTGCAGGTTCTCGAGCACCGACAGACTCGGGAAGATCTGCCGTCCTTCGGCAACTTGGCCGATGCCGAGATCGCAGACGCGATGGCTCGGCTGCCCGGCGATCTCCCGGCCTTCGAAGCGGATGCTGCCCTGGCGCGGCGCAAGCACTCCGCCGACGGTGCGGATGAGCGAAGTCTTGCCGGCGCCGTTGGCGCCGACGATCGCGACGATCTCGCCCTCGGCGACGCTGAGCGACACCGAGGCCAGCGCCTGGGCGTCGCCGTAGAACACCGAGAGATCGCGCACCTCGAGCATCATGTCGCAGCTTCTCAGGGCGCGATGGCGCTGCCCAGGTAGCTCTCGAGCACGCGCGGATCGCGCGTGACTTCGGCAGGCGTGCCCGCGGCGATGACTTCGCCGTGATGCAGCACGTAGACGCGCTGCGCCAGTGCCATCACGGCGCGCATCACGTGCTCGATCAGCAGGAAGGTCACGCCGTGTTCGCGGTTGAGTCGGCGAAAGACGGAGACCATTTCGTCGGTCTCCGTCGGGCGCAGGCCGGCCATCACCTCGTCGAGCAGCAGCAGCCGTGGCTGGGTCGCCAGCGCCCGTGCCACTTCGAGGCGCTTTCGGTCCGGCAACGTCAGGCTCGCTGCCACCCGGTGACGCAGGGCCCACATGCCGACCGAACGCAGCGCCGCTTCGGCGCGTGAGCGGGCCAGGCCGGTGTCGCGCGTGCCGTGGAAGCCGCCGACCATCGCGTTCTCGGTCACCGTCATATCCGGGAACGGCTTGACGATCTGGAACGTGCGCCCGATGCCTGCGTTGCAAGTGCGGTCGGGGCGCAAGCCGGCGATGTCGCGGCCTTCGAAGACGATGCGGCCGCTCGTCGGTGCGAAGACGCCTGCGATGAGGTTGAAGAGCGTCGTCTTGCCGGCGCCGTTCGGGCCGATGAGCGCGACGATCTCGCCCTGGTCGACACGCAGCGATACTTCCGAGACTGCCTTCAGGCCGCGGAAGTACTTGCAAGCGCCGATGATCTCAAGCATCGCCGGAATCCGGCTCGTCCCTCTTCCGGCGCTCGAAGCCGAGACGCCGTGCGATCCCCGGCCACACGCCATTGGGCATGAACATGATCGCGATGCCGAGCACGACGCCGTAGAGCACCTGCTTGACGCCGGGCACGTCGATGCCGAAGGCGCCGAGCGCGGCGTTCAGCGATTCCGAGAGCAACATCAGGATCGCGGCGCCGAGAACCGGCCCGAACAGCGTGCCGATGCCGCCGATGATGGGCACGAGGACGATCTCGATCGAGCGTGAAATGTTGAAGATCTGGTCCGGGAACAGATTGCTGTAGTAGAAGGCGTAGAAGACGCCGGCCAGGGCCGTGAGGCCACCCGAGATCTGCACGGCGAAGAGCTTGTAGCGGAAGGTGTCGATGCCGGCGGCGCGGGCTGCGTCCTCGTTGTCGCGGATGGCCCGGAAGTAGTAGCCGGCGCGTCCGTGCAGCAGCCAGGTCGACACCGTGAAGGCGAGCACCGCAAGCGCCAGCGCGACGTAGTAGAACATCAGAGGGCCGCCGCGCAGGTTCAGCCAGTCGCGGCTTCCGCCGGGCGCGACGCGAATGAAAAAGCCCGCCGCGCCGCCGATCCAGGGAAAGTTCTCGAAGCCGATGCGCGTGAATTCGGCGAAGGCGATCGTGAGCAGCGCGAAGTAGGTGCCGGAAATGCCGAAGCGAAAGGCGAGCCAGCCGATCAAAGAAGCGGCCACTACGCATACGGCCATCGCGACGATCATCCCGAGCCATGGGTTGATCGCAAAGAACTGGAACAGCGCCGCCGCCGTGTAGGCACCGAGCCCGACGTAGAGGGCGTTGCCGAGCGAGAGCTGCCCGGCGAAGCCCATCATGATGTTCCAGGCCTGGCCGACGTAGGCGAGCGTTAGCACGAGGATCATGGTCGTCAGCAGGTAGCGATCGGCGACGAGTGGCAGCAAGGCGAGGAGCACGGCCAGCGCGACCAATGCCCGACGCGAGCGTGGCGGCGACTCGCGCCAGATCGCCACCAGCCGGCTCGTCATCGGCCGCTTCCGGCCGCGATCGTGCACGATGCGATGGTCACGGCCGACGCCCGAATAGGCCCTGCGGCCGGAACGCGAGCACGGCGATGAGCAGCGCAAAGGAAAGCATGCTCTTGGCCGACGGCGTGATGATGAGACCGGCGAGCGCTTCCGAAACGCCGATCAGCACGCCGCCGACGAGCGCGCCGACCATGGAGCCGAGGCCGCCGATGATGACGATGATGAAGGCGAGCAGGGTGTAGCCTGGCCCGGAGATCGGCGTCACGTCGACGAGCAGCGTCATCAGCACGCCGGCGGCAGCGACGCAGGCCGTTCCGAGGCCGAAGGTCAATGCATACAGATGCGGCACGTTGAGGCCGACGACACGGGCGCCGAGCAGGTTGTCGGCACAGGCGCGGATCGCCTTGCCGAACGAGGTGTAGCGAAAGATCGCGAACAGCGCCGCGCAGACGGCGAGGGCCACGACGGCGCAGATCACGCGCACCTTGTCGATGATGAAAGGCCCGACCGCGTACGAGTCGAGCGCGTAGTCGACCTGGACGTTGCGCGCATCGGGGCCGAAGGCGATCAGCAGGCCGTTCACGAGGACCAGGGCGACGGCGAGCAGCAGCATGAACTGCGAATGCTCCGGGCGGTCGATGAAGGGATTGACGAGCACGCGTTGCAGAACGTAGCCGAAAGCGAAGAAGGCGAGCACCACCGGCACGAGCATCCACAGCGGGTCGAGGTGCCAGGTGGCGAAGAGCAGCACGGTGGCGTACATCGCCATCGTCATCATCTCGCCGTGCGCGAAGTTGACGATGCGAACGACGCCGTAGATGACCGACAGCCCGAGCGCCATCAGCCCATAGACGAGGCCCGTCAGCAGCCCGCTGATGACGATGTTGATGACGGCATCAACGGGCATTCGGGGCCGGCCCGCTCAGACCTTGCCCCAGCCCGGCATGGGGAACACGGGCTTGTGCTCGGCGCTCGCGGCGGGCAGCACAACGGTCGGCTTTTCACCGAGGTTCTGGATGCAGGCCGAGCTGATGTCGTCGTTCTGGCCCTCGGCGCTGAACTTGATCGGGCCGCCGAGCATCATGCGCTCGCTGATGTTGGTGCTGCGCAGCGCGTTGGCCAGTGCCGTGCCGTCTGTGCTCCCGGCCCGCTTGAAGGCGTCGCCAACGACCATCATCGCCTCGACCGTGAAGCCGACGTTCAGCGCGTTGAAGAGAAGACTTTCCTTCGGGAACTGCTTCTTCATCGCGGCTTCGATAGCGACGGTGATCTTGGCCTTGGGGTCGTACCAGGGCACGTTGGAGATGCAGTACTCGGAGTATTTGCCCAGGGACTGGTAGAACGCCTCCTCGTACATGCCAGGCGATCCGGGGCTGATGACCCCCATCGGGTTGTAGCGCTGCTTCACCATTTCGCGTACGAGCAGGATGGCATCGTTGAGCCGGCACACAAGCATGACGAAGTCGGCGCCGCTGGCCTTGGCCTTGGCAACCTCGACCGAGAGATCGCGCGCCGCCGGGTCGTAGCCGATCTCCTCGACGAGCGTGAACGGCAGGTAGCTCAGCTTCGGCAGAATGGCATGGATGCCGCCGGTCATGGCCGTCCCGAAGGTATCGTTCACATGCATGAAGACGGCTTTGCGCGGCGCCATGCCGGTGGCCTGAAACAGGTCGCGAAACAACGCCAGCCCGTTGGTGACCAGCTGCGGCGCCGTCGGGAAATTGCGGAAGACGTATTTGTAGCCTTGCTTCGTGATCTGCGGCGCCGCCGCAATGTTGACGACGAAGGGCACCTTGCGCTGCTCGGCCACTTGGGCGATCGCCGCTGACGCGCCGGAGTCGAAAGCGCCGACGAGGACGTTCGCGCCGTCGTCGATCAGCTTTTCGGCGCGCGAGCGGGCTTCTTCGACCTTGGACTCGAAGTCGGCGTTCATCAGCTCGACGTCGACACCGTACATCTGCCTGATGAGCGCGGGCGAAATGTCGGCCCCCATCTGGCAGGACTGGCCGATCTTGGCCAGGTAGCCCGACCGCGGCAACAGCATGCCGACCTTGATCTTGCGGGCCTGCGAATGCGCGAGCCAGGGCGTACCGATGGCGGCAACGCCTGCGGCACCGACGGCCAGGCGGTTGAAATCGCGTCGTGAAAAATGGCTCATGAAAGTCTCCATGCAATGGCCGTGCCCTCGTGTCACGGTCCGCAAGCGACGCTAGCACGCTGCCTCCGCTGCGGCATCGGGGCAAGCCAGTGTGCGCAAGGAGGCTGACCGCTCGAGCCTGACGGTGGTCCCTGGCGCGGCACAATCCCGCAATGACCGCGAGCGCACTGTTGCCCTGGCGCCTGTGCGTGGCGCCGATGATGGAATAGGCCAGAAAGATCAGTAATGGCGCGGCCTGCAGAGGGTAGAGTGCACACGTCGTGTGCAGAGTGCCAGGATATGTGTATTGACGAACGTCGGTCGACCCAATCACACGGGACCAAACGTTGCCGCAGAGGCACAGGCCCACGGTCCGACTGACCTGTGCGAACGCCAGGATAGTGGAGGCGATCGCTCGTTCAGTGAACCACGGCGTCGTGGGCCGACTGAAATGGGTAGGTGCTACTCGTGCCGACGGACCGCTGCCAGATAGCGCCGGCCTTGAGAGCAAGTTCTATCGCCCGTCCCGCGTGTTGAAGTGCTGAAGGCCAGGTCGCGTGCTCTTGATTGATCTCCGTCCCGATCGAAGACTGCACGGTGTTCATGTGGCTGCATGTTCGCCAAGCGCGTCCGGCGGGTTGCCATCGGCATTCGCGGCTTGCTCGTGCACGCATTTTCCGAAGATGCGAAAGCCTTCTACATCCGCATCGGTCTGGACCCCTCGCCGCTCGGTCCGATGACCTTGATGACGACGGTGGCCGACCTGAGGGCGACACGACCTTGAGCAAGCCGCCATGCGGCGAACCGGGCGGGGCAAGCGATTGGGGCCAGCATCGGCGGATGCTTGACCAAACGTCCGACGCACAGCAGTGCTGTGGTGCCGCGTGTTCGATGAAGGCAAAATGTCTTCATGACTGCACCTGCTGTTCCCCCCGGACACCCCTTGTTCCCGATCATGGAAGCGGGAGGGCAGATTGAGTATGTGAGGCGCAAGGTGAGCCAGTCGTGGAACATCTGAGTAAGATTGCATTGAGAACCTCGACTCTTCCAGCTCATCAGCCGAAGCTACGAGCACCGCCCAATGGAATTTTCCCGAGTTTGGTAATTCAAATCTTCCCACTCGGTTGAGAAACGTCATCGTCGTGTGACGGGACCAGGCCAATCGAGACCATGCATATGATCAGCAAGGGGCAGTTGGCCTGATCTGGCCGACAAACCGCGTCCGCTGCCGACCAGTTCTACTCTTTGGCCCATTGAGGCGCGAACACTTTCGAAATTCGCTCGCCGTGACGCCGCTATCGCGACAGAACCGCCGGCATTGCGCCGCCGATCGGGACATCTTTACCTAGTCGCTGGCCCTCTCAACGACATATTGGCCACCGCCGATGGTATGGAACGTTGTCGTGTATGACTTCCCGGCGAGTGACGCCAGACTTCCTGTGGACAGCTTATAGACGCCCTTGCTGGTGCCGGTGAAGCCTGTCACCTTGCCGTCAGCCATAGTGAGCGATAGCGCAGACTCGTTATCTTGAAAGACAGCAATTGCGCCGGGTTTCCGAAATACCCCGCTCCCGACCAACATTATGGCAGGTGCACCCTTATTCCACTCAAAGATAATGGTGCCGCTCATGACGGTCCCATCCAGCGGTCCTCCCTCGCTGTGACAACTGTATTGGCTGACTGTAATGGCATGTCCTTCGCGGTCGCCGATGGGCTCCTGTGGAGCTACACCAAT
>ODAK010000587.1_pt1 | contig 41893 bp, 36 predicted proteins | sample 1539591 | NCBI WGS metagenome assembly ODAK01 (sample SAMEA3539303, study PRJEB22396) | soil metagenome | biome: tundra; feature: field; material: soil | place: USA | collected 2010-05 | depth 0.15 m
CCACGCCGTTCGACATGGTGATGCTCAACGACCTCGATCGCTACCACCTGGTGATCGACGTGATCGACCGTGTGCCGGGCCTCGGCGAGCGGGCGGCCGGACTGCGCCAACAGATGACCGACGCGAGGCTGCGCGCGCGTATTCACACGCGCGAGATCGGCGATGACCTCCCCGAGGTGAGCAATTGGACGTGGCCGGGGGCGCCCTCGGCGCCGACCGGTATGGCTTCCTCGGCCTGACCGGCGCGATCAACCGGGGGCACCGAGCATTTACCGCTCAGCAACAACTGCGCCCCTCGTTACAGGGATTGCACGGATGTTCGCCGCGCCTGCCGGTGAAAAAGTGCAAGTGTGACGATGATCACGCAACTACATCGGATCGGTCGCAGCAAAGCCCACAGCCGGACTGCGCGACCGGACCAGGAGGAGGACCGATGATCGGCCTTGCGAAGCTCTCCATCCGCCGGCCAAAGCTGTCGCTGGCGCTCTGGTCGCTGATCGCGATCGTGCTGACGCTGATCGGCTTCGGCGTTTCGAGCACGCTGTCACCGTCGATCACCGTCGTACCCGGGACGCAGTCCTCCCGTGCCCAGCAGCTCGCCAATGCACAGTTCGGTCCCAGCCAGCTGGTACCGATCATGCTCGAGGGTCCAGCGGCGCAGCTCAATCGCCAGGGTCCCAGCCTGGTGCGCGCGCTGTCAAAGCGACCCCATACGCGAGTGCTCTCGGCCTGGGACGCCGGCACCGCCAGTGCCGGATTGCGCCCGAAGCCGACCGCGGCGATGATGGTCGTCTCAATCGATCGGTCTGAGAAGAACGCGGTCCAATACGACGAGCCGCAGATCGAGAGCCTCGTATCGCGTCAGATCTCAGCTCCGGTCAAGGCGTTCATCACCGGCCAGCCATCGATCGACCGTGCGCTCAAGAGCGCCTCGATTTCAAACCTCCGCAAGACGGAGCTGATCGCACTCGGGATCCTGTTCCTGCTGCTGCTGGTCGGCCTGCGCGCTCCGGTCGCGGCGGCGCTCGTCACCGCGGTCGGGGCGATCAGCATGCTGTCGGGCTTCGGCGAGGTCGCGCTGCTCGGCCACGTGGTGTCCCTTGACCCCATCGGGGTCGCGCTGGGGACGATGACGGGACTCGCGCTCGGAGTCGCCTTCGCGCTGCTGATCCTCGACCGCTTCCACCGCGAGGAACTCCCCGAAGGTATGCACCCACGCGACGCCGCGACGGCGGCGATCCTCGAGCTTCAGACCACCGGCAGGGCGGTCCTGATCGGCGGCAGCGCGCTGCTCCTGGCGCTGATCGTGGTGGTTGTGATCGGCCCGACCCAGCTGATGCTCTCGATCGGAGCCGGAGCGTTCACCTGCGCAATGTTCGCGACCGGGGGTGCGGTGGTCGTGATGCCCGCCGCGCTGGTCCTGCTGGGTCGCCGCATCGACGCGTTCAGCTTCCCGGCGCCACCGTTGCTGCAACGGGCATGGGCACGTCTGGTCGACGGCGGCAACTGGGTGACGCGCAAGGCCGCGTTTGCCGGCTTTGGCGCGACGGTGCTGCTGGCCGCGATCGCGGTGCCCGCATTCGCGTTTCACTCGGGACCGCCCACTGTCAGCCAGCTTCCCGCCAGCTCACAAGCGCGGATCGCCTTCCAGGAGGTCTCACGCGTGATGGGTCCGGGCTGGGCGACGCCGTACAACCTGATCATCGTCGCCCACAACCGCCCGGTCACGACCCCGGCGCTGCTGGCGAGCATCTACCGGTTCGAGACGCAGATCGCCAAGGACAAGACCGTCGACACCGTCGAAGGGCCGGGTACGATCAACTCGACCTCAAATCAGCTGAAGGCGTTCGGCCCAAGTCTGAAGAAGTCGGCCAAGATCTCTGACCAGAGCAAGACGCAATTGCTCCAGCTGATCAAGGGCCTCGGTCAGGCCGGCAGCGGATCCGCGCAGCTGCGATCCGGCCTCGCAACGGCGGCGTCCGGCGCAAATCAGCTAAACGCCGGATCCGGCACAGCACAGTCGGGCGCGGGCCAACTGCACACAGGACTGGCCCAGGCAAAGGCCGGTTCGGCGACACTCGCGGCCGGTCTGAACTCGGCGCTCGCCGGCGCCCAGGCGCTGAAGACGGGCGCCGGCCAGGCGCTGACCGGATCGAGCCAGCTGTTGCAGGGCATCAGCTTGGCGCAGGGGCCGGCGAGCCAGAGCCTCCCCGCTTTGAACTCACTCTCATCGGTGGCGGCCACGACCAGCTCACAAATCGGCACCGCCTCAGGCCACGCAGCCAACGCCGCGTCCGAGGTGAACGCCGCGCTGGCGGCGCTTGGCTCGATGACCACCGGCAAGAGCGACCCGCAATACCACGCCGTCGTCTCGGCACTCCAGACCGCCAGCGGCGATGTCGGGGGGCTCTCGCGCGAGATCACCGCCGCGGCGGGGAGCGCCGCCGGCGCGAAGGCCCTGGCGGGCACGATCGCCTATCAGGCTCCCGGTCTTGTCGCCGCGCTCAACATGCTGCACACGGGGGCGTCACAGCTTCAGTCCGGCATCCAGACGCTGCGTAACGGCAACGCCCAGCTCGCGAGCGGCATGAGCCAGCTCGCCGGCGGCGGCGGAACGCTCACGAGCGGCATCGGTCAGCTGACCGCCGGGGCCGGCGCGCTTCAGATCGGGCTCGGCCAGCTCACCGGCGGAACCGGACAGCTCGCCGCAGGACTGTCAAGCGGCGTCTCGCCGGCCGGCCAACTCACCACCGGCCTGGGAACCATGCAGGCCGCGGTGATCAAGGCTCGCGGGCAGATCCCGTCGACGGCATCCCTCAAGGCGCTGGAGCGCCAATCGCCGGGGCTCTTCAACTCGGGCTACTTCGTGCTCGCCGCGGTCGAGGGCGCCACGGCCTCGAATCGAAATGCCGCGACGTTCACGATCAACCTGTTGCGCGGCGGCACCGCCGGCCAGATCGTCGTGGTCTCGAAGTACGCGTCAAACGACCCGCGCGCTGAGGCGCTCGGCACCCGCCTGGCCACCCTGGGCGGCACATTCGCCAAGCGCAACAATGTCCAGATCGCCGTCGGCGGTCCGGCCGGCAGCCTGGGAGACCTGACCAGCGTCACCAAGTCGCGGTTCTGGCTCGACGTCGTCGTAATCACGGTTGCGATCATGCTGGTGCTCGGTCTGGCGCTGCGAGCGGTGCTGCTGCCGGCCGTGGCGACCGTCTTCAGCTTGCTCGTCGTCGCGGCCACGTTCGGAATCCTGCAACTGCTGTTCGGCGGCTCACACCCGCTCCTCGGCGGACCCGGCTACATGGATCCGATCTCGATCATCGGCATCTTCGCGGTCGCCTTCAGCGTCTCGATCATCAACTCCGCGGTGCTCTTGACACGTACCAGGGAGGCGTTCCTCGCCGATGGAAGCAGCCGCGGCTCGGTCGCGACCGCGCTGGGCCAGACAGCCGCCGCCGCCACGGGCGCGGGGCTCGTGTCCGCCGCGGCGCTGATCCCGTTCGCCACGACCGACCTGATCAACGTGCGCCAGTACGGTGTCGGCGTCGCGGTCGCAATCCTGCTCGACATCGTGATCCTGCGGCCCGTGCTCCTGCCGGCCGCCGAGGCCGTGCTGGGACGCTTCGGCTGGTGGCCGACTCGCGGGGCCACGCCACGGCCGTCAGCGCCGCCTGCGCCGCCTGCTCCGCCGAGCTCAGAGCTCGCGGGCCTCGGATCGCTGGGGCTACGGACACCTTCTACGCCACCACGCGCAGTGAGCGCACCAACAGGAGTTCCACAATGAAGACGAGCACCACAGCGGCCCGGGACGGGATACGAGAGCCTGAGCTGTCTGAGATAGAGGCAATCCGGCGCGAACAGCCGCACACGATGGGCGAGCTGGTGCTCGATTCGGCGTCCCGGCACACCGGCATCGCGCTGCAGTTCCGACGCGACGGACGACCGGCCTACGTCTCCTATGGCGAGCTGGGGACGATCAGCACCGAGATCGCCCGCGGCCTGATCGGCACCGGCATCGAGGCGGGCGATCGGGTCGCCATTCTCGGCCTGACGTCAGCCGATTGGACCCTGGCCGATTGCGGCACCCAATGTGCCGGAGCGGTGGTGACCCCGATTTATCACACCAACTCGCCCGAGGAGTGCGCGTACGTGCTGGCGGACTCCGGGGCCAAGCTGATCTTCTGCGAGAACTCCACTCAGGCCGCCAAGATCGCGCGGATCCGAGATCGCTGCCCGGCGCTCGAGCACGTCGTGCTGTTCGCAGGGACCGGCGATGACGCGATCGCCGTCGACGAGCTGCGCCGCCGCGGCGCCGAGGTCCGGCCCGAAGCCGTCCGCCAACGGCTGGCCGAGGTCGGCGAGCAGGACGTCGCCACGCTTGTGTACACGTCGGGCACCACCGGCCCTCCCAAGGGCTGCATGCTCACCCACGCCAACCTGCTGGCGACGACGCGTATGTACGCCGAGCAGCTGCAACTGAACGACACCCATTCCCTGTATCAGTTCCTGCCGCTCGCACACGTGCTCGCGCGCATCGCCCAGGCGGTCGCGCTGAGCGTGGGCGCTCGGCTGATCTACTGGAGCGGCGACTCGGCCAAGATCATCGACGAGCTCGGCGCGACTGGCCCCACCCACTTCCCGGCCGTACCGCGCATCTACGAGAAGGTCCACGGCGCATTGATCGGGCGGATGGCCGACGGCCCGCGCGCGCAGCGGCTGCTGTTTGAATGGGCGCTGCGCGCCGGCGCCAAGGCGCGTCCGGCGTTGCGCCAGGGCCGGCTTCCCGACGCTCTCTCCGACCTTCAGTACCGACTGGCCGACCGGTTGGTGTTGGGCAAAGTGCGTGATCTGTTCGGATCTCAGCTGCAGATCGGGATGGTCGGAGCCGCCCCGATCGGCCACGAGCTGTTGGAGTTCTTCGACGCCTGCGGCGTGCTCGTGCTGGAGGGCTACGGCCTGACCGAGACCTGCGCCGCGGCGACGCTCAACACGCCGGACGCGGTCCGCTTCGGAACCATCGGCAAGCCGCTGCCGGGCACCGAGGTCTCGATCGCCGCAGACGGCGAGATCCTGCTCCGGGGGCCTAACGTTTTCAAGGGCTACTACCACGACCCGGCCGCGACGGATGAGGTGCTCACCCCCGACGGCTGGCTGCGCTCGGGCGACCTGGGCGCGATCAGCGACGACGGGTTCGTATCGATCACCGGCCGCAAGAAGGACCTGATCATCACCTCCTCGGGCAAGAACATCACCCCATCGAACATCGAGAATGAGCTCCGCGAGAGACGCTACATAACCGAAGCGGTGGTGTTCGGGGACCGGCGCCCGTACCTGGTCGCGGTGATCACGCTGGACCGCGACGAGGCGGGCAAGCTGGCGGCACGGCTGGGCATCGCTGCGGACGCCAGGACGCTGGCCCACGATCCGCGGGTCATCGCCGAGCTGGCCAAGGAGGTTGACGCGGTCAACCAGAAGCTGGCGCGGATCGAGCAGGTCAAGCGCTTCGCGATCCTCGACCGTGACCTGAGCCAGGCCGAGGGCGAGCTGACCCCCACGCTCAAGGTCAAGCGAAACATCGTCTATGAGAAGTACGCCGAGGTGTTCACGGCTCTCTATGAGCAGTCAGGAGATCGGCCGTGAGCGCAAATCTGTCCAGCGCCGACGCAGCGTGGCTGCACATGGATCGGCCCACCAACCTGATGGTGATCAACTCGGTGCTGCTGTTCGAGGCGCCGGTCGACTGGGAGCGCGTCAAGGAGATCATCCAGGTGCGTCTGGTGGATCGCTACCCGCGCTTTGCCCAGCGCGTGATCGAGAGCCGGATTCCGCTGCGCGCTGCCCGCTGGGAGGACGATCCCGAGTTCGCGCTCGAGCATCACGTCCACCACCGCGCCCTTCCGGAGCCCGGTGACCAGGCCGCGCTGCAGGAGTTGGTCAGCGACCTGATGACGATGCCGCTGGACCGAAACCGCCCCCTATGGAACATTTACCTGGCCGACGGGTTCGGCGCAGGGTCGGCGATGATCATCCGGATGCACCACTGCATCGCCGACGGGATCGCCTTGTCCAAGGTGATGCTGTCGCTCACGGACGCCGATCCGGGGGCCGCGGTAGAAGGTCGCCCGCCCCGCGCTCGCCGGCGCTCGGGCGCCCCCGGCGTGCTGGGCGATATGGCGGGGACGGCTACTGGTCTGATCGCCGGAGCGGGCCGGGGCGGAGCGATGGCGCTCAAGCAGGGAGCAGCGATCGCCACCTCGCCGTCACATGCCGCCAATCTGGCGGGGGCGATCGGCCGCGACGCCGCGACCGTGGTGCGCATGCTGCTGACACCGGCCGACGCCGCCAGTGCGATCAAGGGAGACCCCGGCGTCAGCCGGCGCGTGGCCTGGAGCGGCGCGCTGTCGCTACCGGAGATCAAGCACGTCGCCCATGCCCACCGCGCGACCGTCAACGACGTCCTGCTGGCCGCGATGTCCGGCGCCCTGCGCCACTACCTGCAGGACCGCGGCAGCCCGGTGGCCGAGATCCAGGCGATGGTGCCGTTCAACCTCAGGCCGCTCGACCAGCCGGTGCCGCGCGAGCTGGGCAACAAGTTCGGGCTGGTGTTCCTACCCCTGCCGGTCGGTACCACCGGGAGCTACCGGCGACTGGTGGAGGTCCACAAGCGGATGGCCGAGATCAAGCAGAGCCGCGACGGGGCCGTGGCCTACGGATTCCTGAGCGTCATGGGGCTGACCCCCGAGCCGATCGAGCGGCGCATCGTCGACGCGCTGACGGCCAAGGGGACCGCCGTCATGACCAACGTGCCGGGACCGCGGGAGCCCGTCTACCTGGCCGGCACGCCGGTGCGCACCGTGCTGGTGTGGGCCCCCACGTCGGGACACATCGGCATGAGCGTGAGCATCTTCAGCTACCGCGGTGAGGTCACCGTCGGTCTGATGACCGACGCCGCGCTGGTCCCCCACCCCGCGGAGATCGTGACGCGGCTTGAAGAAGAGCTGCGAACTCTGGCGGCGCTCGACACGTCGCACCGCGGCGGACGGTCTCGGCGCCGGCGCGCACAAGCGAGTCACCGATGAGGCCGGTCACCCGCCATGCCCGTGGTTGCATCGCGGCAGCTGTGGCGATGACCGTTGGCGTGCTGGCGCTGACGCTGGCCGCGCTGGCGCTGGGCGCCTTCACGCAGGTCGCCAAGGTCACGTTGACCGCGCACCGGTCCGGGCGTTCAACCGGCGTCACGGTCTACGTTGCCGCCAGCGATCCCACTGCGCACCAGCCTCGCTCGGTCCGCCGACTTGTGATCACCTTTCCCGCCGGCACCCGGTTCGACCTCGCCAGCACTCGGCTCAAGACCTGCCGACTGACCGATAAGCAGCTGACGACGGCGTTCGGGCCGGTCTGCCCCCGCGCCAGCCGGGTTGGCACCGGCACAGTGAGCAATAGCATCTCCAACGGTTTTCCCCTGAGCGCTGACGCCGCCCACGTCAGCGCATATGACCGCGGAACCAACCGGCTTGTCCTGGTGGTCAGGCCGGTGCTCTCCTCGCTTCCGGTCGAGATCATCCACGCCAGCGTGTCGGGGGCGAAGCTCACGATCGTGGTCCCGCGTCTGATCTACGGCAAGCTGGCCAAGGTCGTGCTGGCATCCCTGAAGCTGTTCGTGCCCGCGTTGGGCAGCGGCCACGATGCGCTGATCACGGTCGGCCGCTGCACGAAGGGCAAATTCACGTTCCGCGAGCGCTTCACCTACGCCGACCACGCGCCGGTCGAGCTCGGGAGCTCGTCGGCCTGCACGTGAGCCGGCCGTAGGGGATCTGACGGCGCGGGACCACCGACATCGCCCGGACGCGCCATATCACGTCAGGTGCGCCACGACCGCGGCCCATCCGTGATCAGCCGCGTCGCGTCTGCGGCTCGATACCGATGGCCGCAGCCCCGTCGGGCGTCATCCTGGCGGGCAGCGTGCGTCATTCACACCTCCATCCGGCCTCCCCCGGCCGATTGCGCTGCCAACAATGCAGCGATGTGATCGGCGTGTATGAGCCGCTCGTCGTCGTCGGAGCGGAGGGCTCTCGCACGACGTCTCTGGCCGCGGAGCCCGGGCAGTTTCCCGTCGGGTCCGCGTGCTTTCACGCCGCATGCCACGAGCGGATGGCCGACGAGCGGACGTCGGCGGACTCCGCCTGGTCCGCGTAGCTACTGGCGTATCGTTGGCGCGGTGGGATTGCGCCTGATCGTCACCTGGCTGAGCAACTGCGTCGGGCTCCTGGTCGCCTCGGCGATCGTGCCGGCGATCAGCTACCGGCATGACCTGGGCACGCTGCTGCTCGCCGGGCTCGTCCTGGGCATCGTGAACTTCGCGCTGCGGCCGCTGGTGATCGTGATGACCCTGCCGGCGGTGATCCTGTCGCTCGGGGTCGCGCTGCTGCTCGTCAACGCGCTGATGCTGTGGCTGACCAGCAAGCTCGTGACCGGGTTCCACGTCGGCGGCTTCTGGTCGACCGTAGGCGGAGCGCTGGTGATGTGGCTGGTCAACCTGGCGCTGCGGCCCTGGGCCCGCCACCGCCGCGATGGCGATAACGGGCCCAGGATCCGCGTCACGTACCGCGGTACGCGGTGAGCTGATCGGCCCGGTGCTAGACCGGCTGAACGACGGGAACCAGCACGCGCTGGGCGAGATCGACGAGCCGGCTGGAGTAGCCCCACTCGTTGTCATACCAGGCCACCACCTTGACCATGGTGCCGTCGATCACGCTGGTCAGGCCGGCGTCGAAGATCGACGAATACGAGGATCCCACGATGTCGCTGGACACGATCGGATCCTCGGTGTAGGCGAGGATGCCCTGCAGGCTGCCGCGGTCGGCCAGCCGCGCAAAGGCCGCGTTGATCTCCTCCGCGCTGGTCTCCCGTTCGGTCTCCACGGTCAGGTCGACCAGCGAGCCCGTCGGCATCGGTACGCGAACCGCGAAGCCGTTCAGGCGGCCGGCGAGCTCTGGGATCACCAGACCCAGCGCCTTGGCGGCGCCGGTCGAAGTCGGGATCAGGTTGATCGCGGCCGACCGCGCGCGCCGCAGGTCCGTGTGCGGCCCGTCGAGCAGATTTTGATCGGAGGTGTAAGCATGCACCGTGGTCATCAGGCCGTGCCGGATCCCCGCGGTGTCGTGTAGCACCTTGGCCACCGGCGCCAGGCAGTTCGTGGTGCAGGAGGCGTTTGAGACGATGTGATGGTGCTCAGGGTCGTAGACCTCGTCGAAGTTGACGCCGAGCACGACCGTCGCGTCGGGCGGCTGCTCGCCCTTGGCCGGGGCCGAGATGATCACCTTGCGCGCGCCGGCGTCAAGGTGCTGGGCGGCGGCTGCGCGCGTACGGAAGCGCCCCGTGGACTCGATCACCACGTCCACGCCGAGCTCAGACCATGGCAGCGCCCGGGGGTCGGTCTCCGCGAGGGCCCGCATCTCGGTGCCGTCGACCACGATCGCGCCGTCGCGGGCTTCGACCTCGCCCCCGAAGCGGCCGAAGACGGAGTCGTACTTGAGCAAATGAGCCAGGGTCTGGGGCGAGGCCAGGTCGTTGACGGCGACCACCTCGATGTCCGCGTCATGGGCGTGGGCGGCACGCACGAAGCTGCGGCCGACTCGGCCGAATCCGTTGATCGCTACGCGTACTGGCATGGAAACCTTCCTCTTCTTACGCTGTGGATGATGCGTCCGGTCCGCTTGTGTCGCTATCGAAGTTACGCGCGTGCGTGGTGACTGTAATCAGGAGCAAAGCGCGGGCCGGGTCAGTACTTCACCGTGAGCCAGCTCAGTTGCGAAGCGACGGCACCGGTGCTCGTGGCGGAGCCACCTCGACGCGCACGCGCGCGTCGACGATCACCGCGCCGTCGGGACGGGCGATCAACGGGTTGCAGTCGAGCTCGATGATCTCGGGATGGGAATCGACCATCGCACTGACGCGGAGCAGTACGTCCTCCACCGCGGCCACGTCACAGCGCTCGGCCCCACGGTAGCCGTCCAACAGCGGGAACATCTTCAGCGAGCGCAGCATCTCATCCGCGTCGAGATCGGTGACCGGCGTGATCCGGACCGCTACGTCCTTGATCAGCTCGGCGTTGATACCACCGGCGCCGCACGCCACCACGGGGCCGAAGCTCTGGTCGTGCACGACACCCACGATCAGCTCCACGCCATCCGGGGCCATCGGCTGCACGATCAGTCCCTCCAACGGGTGGCCGGCGCCCTCCACAGAGGCTTGGATGCGGCCCGCGGCGTCTCGCACCGCGTCGGGCCCATCAAGGTCGAGCGCCACCCCGCCGGCGTCGGTCTTGTGCAGCAGCCCGGTGGCGATCGCCTTCAGCGCCACCGGCACTCCGAGCTCGGAGGCCGCATCAACGGCCTCCTGACCGTCCTTGACGAACCGGGTCACCGCCAGCGGCAGCCCGTAGCAGGCCAGGAGCTCGGCGACCCGCTCGGCGGACAGCCAGCCGGAACCGATGGCGAGCTGCTCGGAGATGATCGCCGCCGCGGCCTCGGGGCTGCAATTAGTCGAGTCAAAGGCCTTGCCGTCGGGCCGCTCCCTCCAGCGACCGTGCCGCGCGGCCAGCGCAATCGCCCGCGCGGCGTCCTCCGGGAACTGGTAGCCGGGAACCTCGACGCGGTCGGAGTTAAGGTCCGGCGGTGGCCCTTCGGAGGTCATGAACACCGCGGCGATCGGACAGTGCTCGGCGGTCTCGGCGATTTCACGGATCGCGAGCGCCACGTCCTGAGCCTGAGTGACCAGCGGGGGCACGAAGATCGCCAGGATCGCGTCACATGCGTCGGCGGCCACGAGCGTGCGCAGCGTCCGGCGGTAGTCGTCGCCTGACGCCGAGGCGATCATGTCGATCGGGTTGACCAGCGACGCCGTCTCCGGCAGGAACGTCGCCAGCTCCGCCATGACCTCTGGCGAGAGCTCGGGCACCTCCACACCGTTGGCCTGGCAGGCGTCGGCGCAGATGATCCCCGGGCCGCCGGCGTTGGACACGATCGCGATCCGGTCCCCGCGCGGGATCGGCTGCTTGGTCAGCAGCGCCGCCACGTTGAACAGCTCGGGCAGCGTCTCGGTGCGGATCACACCAGCCTGATGGAACAGGGCGTCGACTGTCACATCGGAGGCCGACAGCATGGCCCCGGTGTGCGATGAGGTCGCCCGCGCGCCGGCCGCGGATCGACCGCTCTTGACCGCGACGATCGGCAAGGTGTGGGACACGCGGCGAGCGACCCGCGCGAACTTACGCGGGTTGCCGAACGACTCCAGGTACAGCAGGGCCACATCGGTATGGGGATCCTGCTCCCAGTACTGGAGCAGGTCGTTGCCCGACAGATCGGCCTTGTTACCGACCGATGCGAACGAGGACAGGCCGACGCCCAGCCGTCCCGCGGCCTCGATGATCGCGATCCCTACGCCGCCGCTCTGAGACAGCAAGCCGACCCTTCCGGGCATCGGTTTCGAAGGGGCGAAGGTTGCGTTGAGCTGAACATCTGACGCGGTGTTGAGCACGCCGAGGCAGTTGGGGCCGACCAGGCGGATCCCCGCGTCGCGGCAGACTTCGACGAGCTCTCGCTGGCGGGTGGCCCCCTCCCCGCCGATCTCGCCGAATCCGGCCGAGATGACCAGCAACGCACGTACTCCGACAGAGGCGCAGTCCCGGGCGGTCTGCACCACGGCCGCGGCGGGCACGACGACGACGGCGAGGTCGACCCCGCCCGGGATCTCGGTCACCGAGCGGTAGGCCGGCAGCGACTGGACCACGTCGGCGTGATCGTTGACCGCGTAGACGGGTCCGTTGAACTCGCCCGCGATCAGGTTGTGCAGGACCGCACCGCCGATCGTCGTGCGGCGCCGCGAGGCGCCGATCACGGCCACCGAGCGCGGCGAGAAGAAGGCCTGCACCGCCGCCACCGCCGCAGTGCGCTCGCGCTCCTCAAAGCGGGCCAGCGCCTGTGGAGAGAGCGAGGTCGGCAGCTCGATCTCGATCGAGTCACGCGTCGAGTGCATGTCGATCGGAAAGCCGCTCTCACGGAAGACCTCGATCATGCGGTGGTTGGCCGGCAGGACTTCCGCACAGAAGGTGCTGATGCCGTGCTGTTCGGCGATCTCGGCCAAATGGGCGAGCAGGATCGTCGAGATCCCGCGTCCCTGCCAGGAGTCGTCGACCAGGAAGGCGACCTCGGCGCGCTCGGCATCGATCCGGACGTAGGCCGCGTGGGCGATCACGCGTAGCGGCGAGCCGGTCTCGGCAATCAGCGCAAAACGGTCGGCATAATCGACGTCGACCGACCACTTGGTCGCCCATTCGAGGTTGGCGGCGCCGAAGAAGCGAAACCCGATCGATTCCGGCGAGAGCCCATCCATGAAGGCTCTGATCGCGCGCTCGTCCTCGGCCCGGACGGGACGCACGCGCAGCGTGGAGCCATCTCGCAGGACGATGTCCGCTTCGCGTTCACCGGGATATTGAAAGCTTGAGGCGGCCGCTGCGCTCACGCTCCAGAGTATGGGCGTGGGCTCCTCAGCCAGTATCCGTGGTCGCTACGTACGTTGTTACGTAAGTCTCGCAACGATCGACGGCCGTCCCCAGCCCATCATCCCTCGACGACGCTTGGCGCCCGGGCGACGTCCGACAGCTCGACGGTGTCGAGCACGGCGTTCACCACATCGCCGGCCGCGACGCTGCGTTCAGCGCGGGGCGGGGGTGAGGTACGGCGCCAGGTAGTGGGCGTCGATCTTGCTCACCGGTGACCAGGTCGGCGCTTCGGTGATCTGCGAGTTGAAGCCATGGCCTCCGGTCACCCGGGCGCTCAGATAGCGGGGCTTGTCGCCGGTCATCAGCACACCGCGGATCACCGGGTGAAATGGCGTCGGCGTCACCGGGGCACCCGCCAGCGCCGCGATGGCGCGCGCGGCGGTATCGGCCTGCTGGGCCGCCGCGCCACCGAACTTAATCACGAAATCAGTCGCGTCACCGGCGGCGTAGATGCGCTCCACATCGCGGACCTGGCAGTGCGGGTCGATGGGGATGAACCCGTTCACGCCACCGGGGATCCCGCGAACCTGGGGTCCCACCAGCTCCGGGGCCGCCACGATCCGGTCAACCTGTAGCTCGTGCGGACCGTGATCGACCGACAGGCGCTCCAGCGCGCGCGCCGGTCCGGCCCGTGCGATCACGATCCGCCCGCTCTGCGGAATGTCGCAGTCGGCGGCGTGGATCAGCTCGATGCCGGCCTGGGCCAGCAGCTCCGAGACGCCCTCGCTGGCCCCGGCTCCGAAGACCTCCAGCGGCGTTTGCTCGGGCGTGAGCAGGGTGATGGCGAGCTCGACGTTCATGTCCGCCGCACGGGACGCGGTCATCAGGGCAAGCTCGTAGATCGGCAGGGGCCACGCCCGGCGGGCCGGCACGATGAACGCCAGGCTCTTCACATAGCCCTGCTCGACGTCCTGCACCAGGCCGTGCAACTGCTCGTCCAGACCCCGGTCGTCGATCGTGATCGCGTGCTGGAACCGTGGGCGGGCAGTCGCCCCCAGGCACAGCAACAGCGCGTCGTAATGCAGCTGACGGCCTGACTGCGTGTGCGCGGTCCTGGGGATCCGGTCCACCCAGGCGAAGCTGTCCTTGAGCAGCTCCAGCCCGTGCTCCTCGGCGATTAGGTTAAGCGGGATGCGCGCCGCCTTGGCGTGGCCGAACGGCTCGCCGACCGTCATCGGGCGGTACACGAGCTCGTCGTTGGGGGCCACCAGCGTGACGTTGACCCGGTCACCGGCGAGATCGCGCAACGCGAGCGCGGCCTCGGCGGCGGCCACACCCCCGCCGGCGATCACCACCGCGAACGCTGTCGAGGAAGGCCCATCGCCGCTGATCACAGCTTGGCCTCCGCTGTAACCCACGACGTTAGTGATCGATCGACCATGAGCCCCCCAAAGGCTAGGCTCGCCTTTCTGCCGCGCCATCCGCACCGCTCCGCTGCGCCGACGCGGCCTTCTACTGACGCGATCCGCCGCGATCGCCCGATCCGTGACGGATAGCGTTGAGGTCCATGCCACCGCGCCCGGACCCCCAGACAAACGCCGGCGACCCAGAGCAGGTCCGGGGCGCCGACCCAGACCAGGTCCGAGCCGCCGTCGCGCGGATCTCCGCGGGCGCCACCGGCGAGCCCGGAGTGGACGTGCTCGAGACGCACATCTCCTATGTGTTCCTGACCCCGGAGCGGGCATACAAGCTGAAGAAGGCGCTGGTGCTGCCGTTCCTGGATTACGGCACCCCGCAGCGCCGGCGGAAGTTGTGTTCAGAGGAGGTCCGTCTCAACCGGCGCCTGGCCGGCGACCTGTATACCGGCGTGCGGGCGCTGATCCCGCGACCGGACGGGCTGGAGCTCGCCGACGAGGACCACCCTGACGCGATCGACTACCTGGTCGAGATGCGCCGCTATGACGATCGCGACACGGTGGCGGCAGTGTTGGACAGGGGCAAGCTCACCGGCGGCCAGATCCGCGAGCTGGCCCGTGAGCTGGCCGGCTTTCACGCGCGCTGCCCGCCAGGCGCCGACGGCCTGCGCCACGACGCCCAGGGCGTGGGGCGAGAGGTCCAGCGCAATGTCGAGGAACTGCTGGGGGTGGCCGCTTCACGCGCGCAACGCCGGCGGATCCGCGCGCTGGCTATGACGATGAGCGCGTTCGTCGGCGCACACGAGGAGACTCTGGATGCCCGCTGCGCCGATCGCCGGACCAGGGAATGCCATGGCGACCTCCGTTCCGAGCACGTCGTGCTAGGGCCGCCGATCAGAGTCGTCGACTGTGTCGAGTTTGATCTCGGCCTGCGTACGCTCGATGTCGCTGACGACCTGGCGTTCCTGGTCATGGACCTGACCCGGCTGGGCGGCGAGTCCTACGCCGGGGAGCTGGTCGCCGCCTACAGGCAAGCCGGCGGTGACTGCGGCGACGATGCTCTGCTGGCGTTCTTTGCCGTGCACCGCGCGCTGGTGCGGGCCAAGGTGATGCTGGTGTGGACCGGACAGCAAGCCCCAGAGAGTCCGGCGCACGTGCGGGCGAGCGCAGAGGCTCGGGACCTGCTGGCGCTCGCCGAGCGGTTCGCGTGGCGCACGCGGATGCCAATGACGATCGTGGTCTGTGGGGTGCCGGCCAGTGGTAAATCGCATCTCGTCGGCGCCCTGGCCGCCGCGTCGGGACTGCACTGGTTCAGCTCAGACCGTGTGCGCAAGGATCTGGCCGGCATCGGTTCCCGGCAGCGCGGGTCGCCCCAGCACTACGGCGATGAGTTCAACCGTGCCACCTACGCCGAGCTCGGGCGGCTGGCCGCGAGCGAGATCGCCGGCCACGGCGGCACGATCATCGACGCGACGTTTCGCCACCGCGCCGATCGCGATGCCTTCCGGGCGTCGTTTGCCCGCGCGGCGCCGCTGCTGTTCGTTCAATGCGTCTGCCCGGTCAGCGTCCTGGCGCGCCGCGCCGTCACGCGCCAGGGCGATCCGGCCAGCATCTCGGACGCATCGCTGGAGGTGGTGATGTCAGAGCGTGATCGGTTCGATCCGCTGGACGAGGTGCCGGGGGCCGACCACGTCCTGCTGCGCAGCGATCTCGGTTCCGAACGGATGCTCGCGCAGCTGAGCGCGATGCTGGATCTTCGGGGCGCCCCGACCTAGACGACGGCGAGACGCCTCTAGTGCACTAGCCGGCTGTGGCCTCGCTCGGGCGGGGCACGATCAGCGTCGGGCAGTGGGCGTCGTGCAGGAGCGCCTCGCCCGTGCTGCCGAGCAGCAGGCGGGCCACCGGGCCCCAGCGCCGTGAGCCGACCACGAGCAGGTCAACGTCAGCCGAGAGCGCCAGCAGGGACTTGGCGGGTCGCCCCTGCTGGATGTCGATGTGCACCTTTACGCCCAGCGCCCGGCTGGCGATAGACGCCCGTTCGCGGAGCGAATCCGTGTCGGCGAGGACGTTGGCCTTCCAGCTGGCCATGATGCTGCCAAGCCACACCTCAGGCCAGCCCAGCGCAGGAATGCGGTCGTCGATCACGCCTCGCAGGTACAGCTCGGCCCCGCAGCTCGACGCAATCGAGCCAGCCAGCGCCAGGGCGGCCTCGGACTCCGGTCCACCGTCGTAGCCGACACCGATCCGAGCGAAGGGCGGCGGCGGCTGCTCGCTGAAGCCACGCGGCGCGATCGCCAGCGCGCATCGAAGGTCGTAGAGGAGCTGGCGGGTACGGTTGGCGATCCGCACCTTGCCGTGGGCGCCGTGGCGGCTGGAGCCAACCACCAGCAGGTTGCGGTGATTGCGGCTTACGACGCGCTGCAGCGCGCGTGGCACCGACATGCCGGTCTCGACGGTCGTCCGGGCGTTGGGGGCGAACTTGCCCCGTGCGTCGTTGAGCATCGCCTGGGTCTGCTTGCGCACGCTCTTCCAGTCCAGTCCCTGCGGGAGCACGATCGGCAGATCCGGATGTACCGAGACGAGCATCAGCTCGGCGCCGGTCGCCTCGGCGAGCGCGGCGCCCAGCACGACGGCGTCCGTGCCCTCCGGATAGGAATCGACGCCGGCGGCGATTCGCGTGACCGGGCCCGAAGGCGATGTCTGAGCCTGAGGATGGGGGTTGGTGGTAGCGCCCATATGCGTGAGACTAGGCTCGGCTACGTCGAACAGCATCCGTAGCCGTCCGCTGGCGATGCGGTGAAACGTGCGGATGCCAGCGGATCGCAGAATCGCTGGACTCAGAGTGTGGATCGGCCCGAGTCAGAACATCCGGTACTTCTCTGCTTCGGTGCCAAGCGGCCGGTGTGGGTCGTGCGACCCGACGATCAAAATCGCGGTTGGTCCGAAACCGTGCGCTGATGCTGCCGACCTTCAGCGATGATCAGATCGCCGCCGATCGTCAGGGGCCGTCCGTGCTGCTGGTCGAGGACGAGCCATCGATCGCCGAGCCCTTCGCCCGCGCCCTGCGCCGAGGCGGATTTCGCACCACCGTGGCCACGACCGGAGCCGAGGCGACGGCGTTGCTGGCCGAACTGGACCCCGATGTGGTGTTGCTCGACCTCGCCCTTCCCGACGCCGATGGCCGCGACATCTGCCAGCAGATCCGGCGCGAGTCTGACGTTCCGATCATTATCGTCACGGCCAGCGGCGCGGTGACCGATCGGGTCGTCGGCCTGGAGCTCGGAGCCGACGACTACGTGGTCAAGCCCTTCGCGGTCGGCGAGGTGATCGCTCGCATCCGGGCGGTGCTTCGCCGTGGACGCGCGAGCGACGTCCAAAGCGGCGAGCTGTGCGTGAAGGATCTGAGGGTCGACCCGGGCGCGCGCCGGGCCTGGCAGTCAGGTCAAGAGCTCGACCTGACGCGCAAGGAATTCGACCTGCTGGTCCGTCTGGGGCGTGACGCCGGGCGCGTGGTGACGCGCGAGACGCTGATGTCAGACGTGTGGGACGTCAACTGGTTTGGATCCACCAAGACGCTCGACGTGCACATCGCCTGGCTGCGACGCAAGCTCGGCGATGATCCGGCGGACCCGAACTACATCCATACCGTTCGCGGCGTCGGCTTCCGGCTCGCGGGCGCACAGGAATCCGAGCGATAAGCCTTCGAACCCGCCTGCTCGCGGCGCTCGCGTATGTATTGGTGCTGGCGATCATCGCCTTCGGCGTCCCGCTCGCCGTCAACCTCAGCGCCCGCGTGAACGCCGAGGTGCGCACGCAGGCCCAGGCGCAGGCTGACCTGGTGGCGGCCACCGCGGCCGACCTGCTCGGCTCCATCGACCGGGCGAAGCTCAACACGCTCATGCGCACGGCCGCGGCGTCGGTCCGGGGGCGCGTGCTGATCGTGAACGCATCCGGGCGCGTGCTGGCCGACAGTGCCGGCCCGGCGGAGCTCGGATCCAGCTACGCCAGCCGGCCGGAGATCAAAGTCGCCCTGGCCGGCCGGCAGGTCCAGGTTCAGCGGGCATCGCGAACTCTCGACCAGCAGATCCTGGCCACCGCGGTCCCGATCATCCGCCAGGGGCGGCCGGTGGGAGCGGCTCGCGTGACGCAGAGCGTCACCGCCGTGAGTGCCGCGGTCAAGCGCGCCGAGCTCGGCCTGGCTCTGATCGGTCTGATCGTGCTCGGCCTGGGCCTGTTCGCCGGAGCGGTGATCGCCGCCCAGGTCAGCCGGCCGATCAACCGCCTGGAGGCGGTGGCCAGGAGAGTCTCTCAGGGTGATCTGACCGCCCGCGCGCAGGTCGAGGGCAGCCGTGAGCAGCGCTCGCTCTCGAGCTCCTTCAACGAGATGACCGAGCGGATCGTAAGGCTGCTGCGCGCGCAGCTGGACTTCGTGGCGGACGCTTCGCATCAGCTGCGTACGCCGCTGACCGGCCTGCGGCTGCGGCTGGAGGAGGCCAGGGCGCTCTCCAGCAGCCGGGAGGCCGACAACGAGCTCGATGCGGCGATGGCCGAGGTCGACCGGCTATCGCGCACGGTGGACGAGCTGATCGTCCTCAGCCGCGCCGGCGAGCGGCAGCTGACCGGCGCATCGGTTGAGCTGCTCGATCTCGCCGACTCCGCGCGGGAACGCTGGCAGGCGAGTGCCGACGGCCACGGAATCCGCCTGGAGCTGCAGCGTGAGGGCCGCCCCGGTTCGGTCTGGGCAGCGCGCCTCGATCTCGAGCGTGCGCTCGACGCGCTGCTGGAGAACGCGTTGCGGTATTCGCCCCGCGGTTCGACGGTGACGATCGTCGCCGCCCCCGGAAGAATCGAGATCCGGGATCGCGGACCCGGTATCTCGGCGGACGAGCGCGAGCTGGTGTTCGAGCGCTTCCACCGCGGCCGGGCCGGCCGTTCGGGGCCGACGGGAAGCGGACTGGGGCTGGCGATCGCCCGCGAGCTCGCCCGGGCTGCGGGCGGCGAGATCTCGATCGCAGACCGCGAGGCCGGCGGCACGACCGCGATCCTCTCGCTACCGGGAGAGCTCAGGGCCACGCCCGGCGAGGCGGACGGCTTTGCCGACACTTAACCGGCGCGGAGCTAGGTTGACGACGATGACCCGCCGCGCTCTGCTCTGGACCGCCGCCGCCCTGTTGGGGATTGTCCTCAGCGCGGCCGTCGCGTGGGCGACAAGCCGACTGGCCGCCCAGCGGATCGGCCTGTCCTCGGAGCCGCTGTCGGTCCTCAGCGGACTCGCCCCCCAGCGCGGGAACCCAGGCCCTCGGGTCACGCAAACCGGACATCCCGACCGCCGGGAGTCAGGCCATCCCGCGGGCGCAGCGCAGAGCACGACGAGGTCTCAGGTGACGCTGCCGTCGACCCGTTCGGGCACGACGGGGGCTCCCGCCGGCTCGGCGCCGGCCGCAACGTCCACGAGCCCGGCCCCGAGCCCTTCAGCTACGGCGATCAGCTCCGCCTCGCCGCCGAATCAGAATCAGTCGGTTACGACTCAGCAGAGGTCATCTAGCTCACAGCGCCAGGACGACTCCGGCGGGCGCCAAGGCGGTGGGCAGGGCGGCTCCAGCGGCCAGCGCGACGATTGACCCCGCCCGCGTCGAGCGCCGGCCAGCTACGGATACAGCTGCTCATGGGAACGAGCGTCGACGATCCGGATGGCCGCGCTCGGGCAGGCCTCCGCCGCCGCGAGCAGCAGCGAGTCCGGACCGGTACCGATCACTGTCGCGACGTCGTCTACGGCGAACACCTCGGGCGCGACCTCCGCGCAATCGCCGTGGGCCATACACGCATCTTCATCGATTTCCACCAGGTAATTCATGACGTTCCTTTCTCGATCAACTTACGAGCCGCGGGTAGGGCACGAGGCCGGTCGACGAGCAGCGCGGCAACCGCTCGCCCGGCCCTGAGGAAAGTGGCGGTGAAACTGCGGCTATCGGGCTCGCCGTCGTACTGGACGGAGTCGGCGAGGTGCGCGCGGCCGAGATACTGGATCCGGATCCCGTACTGGTCGGTCCAGAAGCTGGTCACGGGCGCCGGGCCGGGCGGCAATCCGAGGATCACGTGCGCTGCCCTGGTTCCCTGCCGGCCGGCGGCCTCCCAGTGCGAGCCGGGAAGATGGCGCCCGGCCAGCGGGTCAAACGTCGCGGCGGCGTCGCCGATCGCCAGTACGCGGTCAGCCGCCGTACGCCCGTGCGGATCGACGGGAATCAGGCCGTCGACGGTGAGCCCGCTGTCGTGCAGCCACGCGATGTCAGGCTCGACGCCGACGCCGACCACGATGTGGTCCGCCTCCACGACGCTGTGGTCGCTCAGACGCAGCGCGCGAACGGTCCCGTTGGCGCTGACGCCGTCGACGGTCCGACTCATCAGCATCTCGACGCCCTCCTCGCGATGCAATCGCTCGAACCATTCCCCGAGCTGGACTCCGAGCACGCCGATCAGCGGACACGGAGCCGCCTCGATCATCGTCACAGACAACCCCAGCCTGCGTGCGGTCGCCGCGACCTCCTGTCCGATGAAGCCGGCGCCGATCACCGCCAGCCGCGGGCGCTGAGCCAGCGCGTCACGCAGGCGTTGGCAGTCATCGAGTGTTCTCAGCACCGAGACGTTGTCGTAACCGTCCAACAGCGGCAGCCTCCGCGGTCGGCTGCCGGTTGCGATCACGAGCCAGTCGTAGCGCAGCGAGCTCCCGTCCGACAGGCTCAGCCGGCGCTCCCCGGGCACGAGATCGGTTGCGCTGACGCCGAGCGACAGCTGCACTGATTCCCGTTCGTACCACTCGACGGACCGAAATGAGGGCGCGTCGCCCAGCGGCGGCTGTTCGAGCAGCTCCTTTGAGAGCGGGGGCCGGTCGTAGGGCCGGCGGGCTTCGGCACAGATGATCGTGATCTGCCCGTCGAACCCCTTCCTCCGCAGCGCCTCGGCGCAACGCTGGCCGGCGAGGCCTCCGCCGGCGATCACGACCCTGCCGGAGCGGACCCTAGGTGTGGCGAGATTGGTGTCCATGTCGCCGAGCTTGGCCGATGGTTCGCAAAGGCATGGCTGCGTGAGGCTAAGAAGGCCTTCACCTTTGCCAAAGCTTTGCCCGCGCTTGACCGAGCCCTGAACGTGCCTTCGCCACAGTGCCGCTGATTCCAACCACCTGGAGGGTCGAACATGCGCAGAAGCCACACTCGAACCGCCGCGGCGGTCACCGCGCTGGTAGCCGGCGGCCTGGCGGCTTACTCGCTCAGGCCCTCTGAACCCACCACGGCGACGCTCGCGGCGCGGAACCCCGCCGTCGAGGTGCGCACGCAGGTGATCCGCAAGACGATCCACATCGTGCGTCACGAGCCGGCCCGTCGACTGCCACGCTCGCGCGGCGCGTTGGCCAGCGTAAGCCCGGGGTCCCGGGCCCGGCGATCGATCACCAGCGGGGCCAGCGGCGCGCACCACGGCGCCGCCGGCGCCTACGCCGCCTCAGGATCGGGCGCGGTGGCAACCCGCACCAGCGGCTCACACAGCTCGGCAGCCTCGTCGGGCAGCCCGGCGGCCAGCGGCCAGCCGGTCGCGACGCGTACCAGCGGATCACACAGCCCCGCCAGCTCGTCGGGCACGGCGTCCTCGGGCAGCGGCTCGAGCAAGCCGGTCAGCACCCGCACCAGCGGCTCCACGGGATCTGCTTCCTCAGGATCTGCTTCCTCCGGCAGCAGTTCGAGCAAGCCCGTCAGCACGCGCACCAGCGGAGGCTCAGGTCACGGAGGCGGTGATCACGCTGACGGCGGCGGCGATAACTAGACGGCCGTCATCCAGCCCCGACCGGCTGACCGTGGTCCTGTGGGCCCTCGCGGCTTTCCTGGTCGTGCTCGCCCTGCTCGCGGCGCAGCTGCAATCGACCTCCGCCCACGCGCCCACGCGTCGGGCGGTGGTGATCCGGCGCATCTATCGCACCCAGGTCATCGAGACGATCGTCGGGTCGTCCGGCGGCAACAGCTCGGTGACCCAATCGGTGTCCAGCTCCGGCTCGCCATCGGTGGCCGGCCCCGCGCCTACGACCCGCACATCGTGAGTCGATCGAGCCGAGTGTCCGATGAGTGACGAGCTCGACTACAGCTTCCGTGCCATGGGCAGCGACATCCGGCTGCTGGTCGGCCCGCGGCTGCTGCCCAGCGCCCCGCTCCCGCTCGATGCCGCCGACCGTGAGCGGGCGTTCGTGCTGGACTTCGCCCGGCGCCTGTCGCGCTTTGTGCCGGACAGCGAACTGTCGGCACTCAACCACGACCCGCGACCCGAAGTCCCGGCTTCCGCGCTCCTGCGTGCCGCCGTGAGCGCGGGACTATGGGCCGCACAGCGCAGCGAAGGGCTGGTGGAGCCGACGCTCGTTCAGTCCCTGGAGCGGGCCGGGTACGCTCACTCGCTCGATGGTGCCGAGCCGGCGTCGATGGAGGCGGCGCTCGCCGCTGCGCCGCCGCGGCGGCCGGCCCGCCCAGATCCGAGCTCAGCCTGGCGCGAGGTCGTGGTCGACGACCAGGCCGGCGTGATCCGGCGCCCCCCGGGGGTGATGATCGACACCGGCGGCACCGGCAAGGGCCTGTGCGCCGATGCTGTCGCCTACCGGCTTTCCGGCTACACGCGGTTCGTGGTCGACTGCGGCGGCGACATCGCGGTCGGAGGGGTCGGCGCTCAGCTGCAGCCCTACGAGATCACGATCGAGCACCCTCTTAGCGGCGACTCGATCGGCGTGCTGGAGCTCACGCGCGGCGGGGTGGCGACGTCCGGGCTCAACATCCGGATCTGGCGCGACCGTCAGGGCCGCTACGCCCACCACCTGCTGGATCCCAGCACGGGCGCTCCCGCGTGGACCGGACTGGTGGGCGTGACCGCTGTCGGCGCCAGCGCGCTGGAGGCCGAAACGTTGTCGAAGCTGGCGCTCCTGCTGGGCCCGGAGGGCGCCCCGCGGGTCCTGGCCGAGCACGGCGGCGTGATTGTGCACGACAGCGGCGAGGTGCAGGCGATCGGCCCGATTGAAGGATCGGTGACGGGCACCGCGGGAGCCGGTGCGAGAGCGTGACCGGCGCCGAGCCGATCCACTACGTCTGGTGGCTGGTCAGCCGCGCGTCGGGGATCGTCGCGCTGGTGCTGATCTCGCTGTCGGTGCTGATGGGCCTGGCGATGGCCACCCGATCAGTGAGGCGACCGGCGTGGAGACGCGCCCTGGTGCGCCTGCATGAGCACGTCGCGCTCGTCGCGCTGGCGGCGATTGCGGTTCACGGCGCCGCACTGCTGGGCGATCATTGGCTGAAACCGGGCCTGCGGGGGATCACCGTCCCGTTTGCGATGAGCTACCGGCCTCAGTTCACCGGGCTGGGGATCATCGCCGGCTACCTCGCGGTCCTTCTGGGCCCGAGCTTCTATTTGCGGCGCAGGATCGGCGCGCGAAGATGGCGCAAGCTCCATCGGGCGACGGCGGTCGTCTGGCTGCTCTCGGTCGTGCACACGCTGGGATCGGGGACGGACCGCTCCAAGCTTTGGCTCGAGCTGATCGTCTTTGCTCCCGGCGTGCCGATCATCTATCTGCTCGTCCTGCGGATGCTTCAGAGCCGGTCGGCCGAGCCGCGCCGGCGACCCTCGACCGCGCGTACGGACAAAGCCGCACAGCTCGAGGCTCGCCGCTGTGACGTGCCCAGCCGCGGCGACCGTCACCGGTCGCCGCGCCAGCTGGCCGAGGAGACGACCTGACCCCGGAGATCGCGCCGCTGGGCGTTGACTACTGCCCGGATTGACGGGCTGGCTACCGATGTGTGGCTGACCGGCGCGAAGTACCCTGCCCCCACCGTGCTCTACATCCGCCATCCCGCCTCACTCGAGCACGACCCCAGCGCGCTCTCGCCCGAACACCCCGACAATCCTCTGCGCGTGGAGCGAATCGAGGCGGCGATGGCCTCGGTGGGATGGCTGGGCTGCGAGCTGATGCAGGCACCCGCGGCGGCGCCGGCGGATCTCGAGCTGGTTCACAGCCGCGGGCACATCGACTCGATCCGGACGCTATGCGAATCCGGGGGTGGGCAGATTGACAGCGACACCTACGTCGGTAGGGCGTCCTACCGGGCCGCGCTTCATGCTGCTGGAGGCGCATGCGCGATGGTCCGGGCGCTGGTCGCCGGCGAGGCCAAGAGCGCGTTCTGCGGGCTTCGCCCCGCCGGTCACCATGCTGACCGGAACCAGGCGATGGGCTTCTGCCTGTTCAACAACGTGGCGATCGCCGCCCAACTGGCGATCCAGGAACTGGGGCTGGCGCGGGTGTTGATCCTCGACTGGGATGTTCATCATGGCAACGGCGCCGCTGAGATCTTCCGCTACCGCGACGACGTGCTGTTCGCGAGCATCCACCAATCCGGCCTGTACCCGGGCACGGGCGCGCTGTCGGATGTCGGCTCCGGCCGGGGATCGGGCTTCACGATCAACATCCCGGTGCCGGCGGGAACCGACGAGGAAGTTTGGGTCTCCGTGCTCGAGCACGTGATCGTCCCGGTCGGGCTCGAGTTCCGGCCTGAGCTTGTCCTGATCTCCGCCGGCTTTGACGCCCACCGCGCCGATCCGCTGGGCGGCTGCCGGCTGGAGGCGTCCTCGTTCGCGCAGCTCGCTCGTCATGTGCGGGAGATGGCCGACCAGGTGGGGGCGCCGGTTGGCGCCGTGCTCGAGGGGGGCTATGACCCCGACGCACTGGCGGAGTCGGTGCTGGCGACCGTGGCGGCGCTGGGCGGCGACCTACCGGCCGACTCGATCGCCCCGGATCCGATCTACACCGCCCGGGTCGCTGCCCACGTCGGCCATCATTGGACGCTGTAGCCGCCCTCGGCTATCGGCCTCGGTGTCGGCGCGTCCGGCGGCCGCCCCGGTCTACGCGCGCGGCCGTCCCGGCGCTACGCCCGCGACTGCAGATAGGGCGCCAGGTACCGGGCCGCGATCTTGGGCGGGACCGGGCCCCGCACGGACTCGACGGTCTCCGTCTGATAACCGTCGCCGCCGGTGATGTGAGCGCGCAGGTAGAGCGGCGTGGCGCCGGTCAGCAACACGCCCTCGATCACCGGATGAAACGGCTCGGGCTCGAGTTGAGCGCCGGCGAGCGCGGCGATCGAGCCTGCCGCCGCATCGGCCTGCTGAGCGGCAATGCCTCCGTACTTGACGGCGAAGTCGGTGGCATCTCCGGCCGCGTACACGCGCTCGGCGCCGCGCACGCGGCTGTACTCGTCAACCGCGATGAAGCCCTCAGGGTCGGCGGGCAGCCCCGGCACACCCGGTCCGCGTAACTCGGGCAGCGCGATCACCCGGTCCACCTCCAGCCGCCGGTCCCCGGGCGCGATCTCGATCAGCCCCGCTCTGGGAATCTCGCAGTAGGCCGAGGTGACGACGGCGATCGCTTCTCGCCCCAGCAGCTCTGAGACGGCCTGGCTGGCGCCCTCGCCGAACAACGCGAGTGGCGCGTCCTCGGGCGTGAGGATCGTCGTGGACAGCTCGACGCCCATGTCATCGGCACGCTCGGCTGCCATCAGCGCCAGCTCATAGATCGGCAGCGGCCACGTGTGGGCCGGGGGCACGACCAGTGCAAGGCGCTTTACGTAGCCCTGCTCGATGTCCTGGATCAGGCCGTGCAGCAGCTCGTCCAGCCGCTCGTCGTCGATCGTAACGGCGTGCTCGTAGCGCGACGAGAGCCGAGCGCCGAGACCCAGCACAAGCGCGTCGTAGGGCAGTTGCAAGCCCCCCACCGTGTGCACAAGTCGAGCTTCGGGATCGACGCGCGCCAGCGCATCGGTCACCAGCTCGGCGCCGGTGTCAGCCGCGATCCGCTCGAGCGCAAGGCGCTGTGCGCGACCGTAGGCGAACGGCTCGCGGACCGTCATCGGCCGGTAGACGAACTCCGGCGACGGCGCCAGCAGCGTCAGCTCGATGCGCTCGCCGGCCAGGTCGCTCAGCGCCAGCGCCGCCTCCAGGCTGGCCACGCCGCCACCGGCGAGCAGGACCCGAAGGCGTCCGGCTGGTGGATCCACAGTCACAGGTCTCAGCTTACTTCGGCTCGACGCTCAAGCGACAGCCCGAGGATCGGCCCGGGGGCGGGCGGAGGCCGGGTGGGGCGCCGGTCACGCGCCCAGGATGTCGCGGCGTTGGAACACGGCGATCGCCGTGAGCGCGCTGACCGCCCCGATCGCCAGCATCGCGACCGCTGCGCCGGCTCGAAACGGCTGAGCGGGTACGAGTCCGACGTGCTCGAACGGCGTCAGGTCGACGAGCCATTTCGGCGCGCCGAGCAGCGAGCCGACCAGGTTCCACAGGAACTCGACGGTCACAAGCCCGTACGCGACCCCGGTGCTGGCTCGAGGCACAACCGCGTAGGCCAGCGCCGCGATTCCGAGGAACAGGAGTGCGACCGGCAGGCAATTTGCGCCGGCCTCGAGCATCCGCGGCAGCGAGATGCTGACGCCCGCCGAGGCGGCGCCCGCCCAGCTCAGGAAGCCGGCCGCCAGGGAGATTGCGACGGCGCCGCACGTGGCCAGCAGGAGGCGCCCGCCAAGCCAGTTGCGGCGGCCGACCGGCAGCGCGAGCAGCGTCTCGAGCTGCTGGTCGGCCTCCTCGTACCTCGCGGCGCCGACCTGCGCGCACGCGAACAGGCTGATGGCCAGGATGAAGAAGACGAATACGAACGCCAGATAGCCGGTGGGGTTCAGTATCGAGCCGGAGCCGAGCTTCTGGATCTCCCGCTGCAGGCTCTTGGAGATTCCCGCGGAATTGATGCTCTTCGCGATCACGCCGATGATGTATGCGAACGCGCCGACGCTGGTCAGCCATACGATCAGGCTGCCACGCTCGTGGCGCAGCGCCTGCGCGGTCGGCGAGGAGAGCAGGCGCAGCCGCGGCGCGGCGCTGTCGCGGGCGGGGAGCACCCCGGTGCCGACGTCACGGCCCGCGGCGATCCGTCCGGCGGCCACGAGCAGCAGGACGGTCGCGGTGACCGGGAGCGCCAGCACGAGCGGGTGGGCGCCGGTGAACGGGCGGAGCTCCTCCGCCCAGCCCAGCGGCGTCGCCCAGCGCAGCCACCCCGCGCTGCTGGCGGTATCGGCGATCACTCGCAGCAGCAGGAACAGCCCCACGACCGCGCCCCCCAGCTCGAGCGCGATCCGGCGCGTGGGCGCGAGCTGGCTCGCGACCGCACCCAGACCGACGAACACCGGCACGACGGACACCGTCGCCAGGGCAAGGTACGCCGACCCTCCCGCGGGGAGGCCGCCTGCGACGAAGCCGGCGAACTGCCCCACCCACAGGATCAAGCTGCCCGCCGCGATCGCGGCCAGCGCCGCGAGGTACGCAGTCCGCCGCCCGACGGCCGCAGCCAGGACGAGCTCCATCCGGCCTGTGTCCTCCTCGGTCCGGAGCGCGCGCACGGCGGCCAGCAGTCCGAAGATCGCTGCGAAGATCGCCAGCGTCCCCCCGACGCGCCAAGCGGTGTAGCCGCCGACCGCCTGCACCTTGAACGGGTAGCCGTAGAACAGCCGGAGCGCGTCGTTGTTGGCGAAGCTGTGGGCGAACGCTAGCCGGCTCGACAGCGTCGGGTACGCGTGCCGGTAGCCGACCGGCTGGATGTAGGAGTACGCCGCGAACAGGTATCCGAACGAGATCGTGCGGATCCGAGCGTCGCGGAATGCCCGGCGGGCCAGGGCGCGCACGGGCGCCAGACTCCTGCCGACGGCCGACCCGGGCGCGCTCGGCGCCGACACCGCGCCGCTAGCCGCCGACACGGCCGTCCGACCCGTCGTAGTGGTGCAGGAAGATCTCCTCCAGCGACGGTTCGCGACTCGTCAGCGTCATGACTGGGTGCTCGGCGAGCGCGGCGATCAGCGGGCCGACACTCCCGGAGACCTCGAACCGCAGCGCGTTGGGGCCGGCGCTCGACACCTGCACCCCGGCCAGCGGCACGAGCTCCGGCGCCGGACCGGTAAAGGCGACCTCGACCGTCTGCGCGGCGAGGTGGCGCAGCTCCTCCAGAGTGCCCTGGTCAACGAGCTTCCCAGCTCGGAGGATCCCGACGCGGTCACACAGCGCCTCCACCTCACTGAGGATGTGAGAGGAGAGGAACACCGACTGCCCGCGCTCCTTGGCCTCCTTGATGCAATCCCGGAACGTCATCTCCATCAGCGGGTCGAGCCCGCTCGTCGGCTCGTCGAGAAGCAGCAGATCCGCGCGGGTCGCGAGCGCCGCGATCAGCTGCACCTTCTGCCGGTTGCCTTTCGAGAGCGCGCGGATCTTCTTGCGAGTATCGAGCTGGAAGCGCTCCACGAGCCCGTCGCGATACGCGACGTCGGTCCCGCCGTGCAGGCGCGCGAGGAACTCGAACGTCTCGGCCGCGGTCATCGCGGGCCACAGGAACGGCTCGCCCGCCACGTAGGCGACCTGACGGTGGGCTCTCACCGGCTCTCGCCACGCGTCGATCCCGAACAGCTCAGAGCTCCCCGCGGTCGGCCGATGGAGACCGAGCAGCAGGCGAATCGTGGTCGTCTTGCCGGCGCCGTTGGGGCCGAGATACCCATACACCTCGCCCGGCTTCACCGACATGTCCAGGCCGTCGAGCGCCAGCGTCGCGCCGTAACGCTTGGTCAGCCCACGGGCGCAGATCGCGTCCGCCGCCGGCGTCATCTGCGGCCCCGTAGATCACCCATCGTGGCCGGGAACGCTACGCACACGTGGTCGTTGAGGCATCGGCACTCGCTACTCAATGTCGGCTCGGATCGGGGCTGTCGCCGGTTCTTGACTTTGCCAGGTCGGCAATTTCAGCTGTTCGTAGTTTCAGCGGTCCGTAGTTTTCGCTCCCAACACGGGGAAAGCACCCCGATGCTGGCTTTCTGGACGACGACGATGCTACGGGCATGGTCGATCGTTCGTCCTCGAACGCCATCCTTGAGCACGTCCGTGCCGGCGACTGCATGCACCACGGAATCCTCAGCGCCTCGGCCGACGCACCGCTCGCCGAGATCGCCGCCGTCATGGCCAAGCACCGTGTGCACGCCGTCGCCATAACGCGCGGTGCCAGCTCGCGCCCCGCCGGAGTCATCTCAGATCTCGACGTGGTCGCCGCGCTGGCCAGCGGCGCCAACGTGACGGCGGCCCAGGCCGCGGCCCCCGAACATGTTTCGATCTCCGCCGAGCAGTCGCTGCGCCGTGCAGCGCAGCTGATGGCCGAGAACGGTGTCAGTCACCTGATCGTGCTCGCCGCTTCGGGAGGCTATCCGGTCGGCGTCCTCTCCACGCTTGATATCGCCGTCGCATACGCGGGCCTGAGCTCGAAGGGCTAAGCGTCATGAGCACACTTGATCTGGCCCGGAGCCAGTTCGGCGTCACCACGCTGTTCCACTTCATCTTCGTCCCGATGTCGATCGGGCTGGCGTTCTTCGTCGCCATCTGCCAGACGCTGCATTACCGCACCGGGCGCGAGGTGTACCTGCGGATGACCCGCTTCTGGGGCAAGTTCCTGCTGATCTCGATGGCGATCGGCGTGGTCACCGGGATCGTGCAGGAGTTCCAGTTCGGGATGAACTGGGCGCAGTATTCGCGCTACGTCGGTGACATCTTCGGGGCGCCGCTGGCCATGGAAGGGCTGATCGCTTTCTTCCTGGAATCGACGTTCCTCGGCCTGTGGATCTTCGGCTGGGGCCGTCTGTCGCCCAAGCTGCACCTCACCTGCGCCTGGCTGGTCTCCTTCGGGACGCTGCTGTCGGCCTACTTCATCCTCGCCGCCAACTCTTGGATGCAGCATCCGGTCGGCTACGCGGTCAACCACGTCACGCACCGCGCCGAGCTCAAGAACATCTTTTCGGTGCTGACCAACTCCACCGTGCTGCTGGCCTTCCCCCACACGATCCTCGCGGCCTTCCTGACCGGAGGCATGCTGGTGGTCGCCGTCTGCGGCGTGCTGCTGCTGCGCGGTCGCCGGAGTGACGTCGTGTCACGCTCGTTGAGGATGGCACTGCCGCTGTCGCTCGTGGCCGTGCTGGCCACGATGGCATTCGGCGACGGCCAGGCCCGGCTGATGTACAAGCAACAGCCGATGAAGATGGCTGCGGCCGAGGCGCTCTACAACACCGAGCAGGGCGCGCCGTTCTCGATCTTCGCCCAGGGCTCCTTCACTCGCCACCCCGGTCGCCTCACGAAGGACATCACGATCCCGCACGTGCTGTCGCTGATCGCGACCTTGTCCTGGGACGGCACCGTGACGGGCATCAACCAGGACAACGCGGCCGAGCAGAAGAAGTACGGCCCTGGTGACTATGTGCCGATCGTCGGCGTCACCTACTGGACGTTCCGGCTGATGATCGGTGCCGGGATCCTGATGCTGCTGATCTCGGTGGTCGGCCTAGTGCTGATGCGCCGCCGCAAGCTCGATTCGGCGAGATGGTTCCAGCGAGCCGCGATCGCCGGCGTGTTCCTGCCGATCCTGGGCAACTGGACCGGCTGGATCTTCACCGAGATGGGACGCCAACCCTGGGTCGTGTACGGCCTGCTGAAGACCTCGCAGGCCAACTCGCCCAACGTCTCAAGCCTCGACATAGTGCTCACGCTGGCCGGCTACATCGTCATCTACGGCGTGCTGATCGTGATCGGCGGCTGGCTGATGCTCAGAGAGATCAGCAAGGGCCCCGACGATCCCACGCCTGACGCCGGCCCGGGCGGCCTCCCGCCGGGGCCCGCCGAGCGTCAAGAGCTCGTTCTCGCCTACTGACCGGAGCCGACCATGCATTCAGACCCCAGCTTCCTCCAAGGCCTCTGGTTCATCCTGATCGGGATCCTGTGGACCGGCTACTTCGTCCTGGAAGGCTTTGACTTCGGCGTCGGCATGCTCGTCCGCCTGCTCGGCCGCGACGACGTCGAAAAGCGGCTGATCATCCACACGATCGGGCCCGTCTGGGACGGCAACGAGGTTTGGCTGCTGGTCGCCGGCGGCGCCACGTTCGCGGCCTTCCCCGGCTGGTACGCCAGCGCGTTCTCCGGCTTTTACCTGGCGCTGTTCTTGGTGTTGGCCGCCCTGATCGTCCGCGGCGTGTCGTTCGAGTTCTGGGGCAAGGTCCCCTCGGCGCGCTGGCGGAGCATCTGGGAATGGGCGCTGGCGATCGCCAGCGGCGCCGCCGCGCTGCTGTTCGGCGTGGCCTGGGCGAACTTCATCCACGGCGTGCCGATGGGCGCCGGCCACGTGGTTCACGCCTCACTGTTTGACCTGCTGAACCCCTACGCGCTGCTCGGCGGACTCACGACACTCAGCCTGTTCTTCACCCACGGCGCGATCTTCCTGACCCTGCGGACCAAGGACGACCTGTGCGAGCGGGCCGACCAGATCGCGCGCCGCGCGGCACCGGTCGCCGCGCTGCTGACAATCGCGTTCCTGCTCTGGACCGTAATCGATCAGTCCTTCGGTGTGGGGGTCCTGATCCCCGCCATCGCCGCCGCCGCCGCGATCGCGCTGATCCCCGCGGCGCAGGCTCGCTCCGCGGGCCGCGCATTCGCCGCCAGCGCGGGAGCGATCGTGCTGCTGACCGTCGTGCTGCTGGCCTCCCTGTATCCCAACGCGCTGCCTTCGACCACCAACCACGCCTATGACCTGACCCTGGTGGCGGCGTCGTCGACTCACTACACACTGACGGTGATGACGGTGGTTGCGGTCATCTTCGTACCGATCGTGCTCGCCTACCAGGCGTGGACCTACTGGATCTTTCGCCATCGGCTCGGGCGCGACGACTACGAGGGCCCGCTGAATCCGATCGACGTGCTGTCGCACGTGGGCCACGGCGTAAAGGGCACGGCTCACCCGTCGGTGCCTCCCGGCGACGGCTCGGCCAAGGTCTCCTGAAGTGGCCGGCCCGATCGACCGCCGCCTGGCGGCAGAGAGCCGGGCGGCGCGCACCCACTTGGGCCTCGCCGCGGTTCTGGGGGCCGTCGAAGCCGGGCTGATCGTGGCCCAGGCAGTTCTGCTGGCGACTGTGATCGCGCGGGCCGCTCTGCACGGCGCCGACCTGCGGTCGCTGCGCAGCGAACTGATCGCTTTGGCGGCGGTGCTCGCCGCGCGGGCGCTGGTGAGTGCGGGATTTGAGTACTCCGGGCGGCTGGGTGCAACCCGGGTGATGTCCGAGCTGCGCGGACGGCTGGTCGGACATCTGCTGCTCCGCGCCCCCGGGCAGCGCCCGCCCGGCGTGCGCACTGGTGAGCTGGCGGCCAGCGCGGTAACCGGCGTGGACGCGCTGGAGGCCTACTTCGCCGGCTACCTGCCACAGCTGATGCTGGCGAGCATTGTGCCGGTCGTCGTGCTGGTCTGGGTGGCAACGATCGATCCGGTGTCGGCCGGGATCCTGGCGATCACGGTTCCGATCCTGATCGGCTTCATGATCCTCGTAGGCAAAGGGACCCAGGCGCAGACGCGCAAGCGGATGGGTGCGATGTCACTCTTGAGCTCGCACTTCCTCGACGTCGTCCGCGGCCTGCAGACCCTGCGGTCATACCGCCGTGAGAGCGCCCAGGAGCAATCCCTGCGCGAGGTTGGCGAGCGCTACCGGCGTGAGACGATGGCCACGCTGCGGCTCGCCTTCATGTCCGCCCTGGTGCTCGAGCTGTGCGCGATGATCGGCACGGCGACCGTCGCGGCCACGATCGGCGTCGAGCTGACCAGCGGCGACATGACCCTGCAGGCCGGGTTGACCGTGCTGCTGCTGGCCCCCGAGCTGTACGGCCCGCTGCGCCAGGTGGGCCAGCAGTTCCACGCCAGCGCCGACGGCGTTGCGGCCGCCGAGCGGATCTTCGACACGCTCGCCCAGCCGACCGTCTGCGCGGCCGAGCCCGAGGTGCGGGTGCGTCCCCTGCCCGACCCGCGGTCGCGGGCGATCCGTTTGCAGGGCGTGAGCTATGAGTATCCGGGGCGCCCCGGACGGGCGCTGCGGGATGTCGACCTGGAGCTGGCCCCCGGCACGATGACCGCGCTGGTCGGCGCCAGCGGCAGCGGCAAGAGCACGATCGCCCGCCTGCTGCTGCGCTTTGCCGATCCGACCGGCGGAGCGATCCGCTGCGGGGAGAGCGACCTGCGGGAGCTGGAGGTGGCGCTGTGGCGCGAGAAGGTCGCCTGGGTGCCCCAGCACCCCACCCTGTTCACCGGCACGCTGGCTGACAACGTCCGCCTCGGAGCGCCTGATGCCACCGACGATCAGGTACTGGCCGCGCTGCGCGCCGCGGGCGCCCAGGCGCTGGTCACGAGCCTGCCGGACGGGCTGGCGACGGTGATCGGAGAGGGCGGCCGGCGTGTCTCCGCGGGCCAGCGCCAGCGCGTGGCGGTGGCGCGGGCGTTCCTGCGCGACGCCCCGCTGCTGATCCTCGACGAACCGACCGCGCACCTCGACCAGGACACGGCGCAGTCGGTCGGGGATGCGATCGAGAGCCTGGCGCAAGGCCGGACCACGCTGCTGATCGTCCACGACGAAGCGCTCGCGCGCCGTGGCGATCAGATCGTCCGGATCACCGACGGCCAGATCGTCTCGGCCACTCCCGGCGCCGGGCTCCGGGTCGCGCCCCAGCGCCACACGCCGCGGACGCGGCGGCTCGCCGCGCGCAAGGTCCCGGCATGAGGGCGCTGCTTCGCATCGGCCGCCCTGAGGAGGGTGAATCGGGGCGCCTGGCGCTCTCGGTGCTGCTCGCCGCCGGCGCCACCGGCGCCGCGATCGCGCTCCTGGCCACCTCCGGATATCTGATCTCGCGCGCGGCCCAGCGCCCGATGCTGATCGCGCTGTCGGTCGCGATCGTCTCCGTCCGTGCGTTCGGGATCGCCCGGGCGGCGCTGCGCTACGCCGAGCGACTGGCCTCCCACGACCTGGCCCTGCGCCAGCTGGCGCGGCTGCGGGTCCGCTTCTTCACCGCACTGGCGCCGCTGGTGCCCGGGCAGCTGCGCGGCACCAGCCGCGGCGATCTGCTCGCCCGCTTCGTGGGCGATGTCGACACGCTCCAGGACGTCCACCTCCGCGTCCTGATTCCCACGCTCGTCGCGCTGGTGGTGACTCTCGGCGCGGCCGCCGCCGGCTGGCTGATGCTGGGCACCGTCGGGCTCGCGCTGCTGATCACGCTCGCGGTGACCGCGCTGCTGTCGTCGTTGGCCAGCGCGACGGTGGCGGCGGCCAGCGGACGTAACCAGGCACCGGCGCGCGCGGCTCTGACCGGCCAGCTGGTGGAGGCGATTGACGGATCGGCCGAGCTTGCCCTGGCCGGCCGCGCGCAAGAGCGCGTCACCACGCTCGGGGCCATCGACGCCCGCCTGGCCCGCCTCGGGCGCCGTGACGCGCTCGCCGGCGCTCTGGCCAGCGGCCTTCACTCGCTGCTGACCGGCATGGGGCTGCTGGCGCTGCTGGCGGTCGGGATCGGCGGCGTCCGGTCAGGCGCCATGCCGGGCGTGCTGCTGGCCGCGACCGCATTCCTGTTTTTGGGCGCCTGCGAGAGCGTCGCCCCACTGCCCACCGCGGCGCGTCGCGCCCGCTCGTGTGCCGCAGCGGCGTCGCGGCTGGAGGAGATCTGCCAGCAGCGTCCAGCGGTACTTGACCCGGTGGCGCCGCGGCACGCGTCAGGCTCGGGCGCCCTTGCGCTGCGCGGCGTCACGATGCGCTACGGCGCAGAGGACAACACCGTGCTGGAGCGCGTCGATCTCCGCCTGGCCGCCGGCGCACGCGTCGCGCTGACCGGGCCCAGCGGAGCCGGCAAGACGACGCTCGCCGAGCTGCTGGTTCGCTTCCACGATCCCCAGCAGGGAACCGTCACGCTCGATGGGATCGACGTTCGCGAGCTCAGTCAGGACGAGCTGCGCGGCGCCGTGCTGCTCTGCGGCCAGGACGCGCACCTGTTCAACACGACGGTTCGTCAGAATCTGCTGATCGCGCGTCGTGACGCCACCGACGCCGAGATCTGGAGCGCTCTGGAGGTCGTGGAGCTCGACGGCTGGGTGGCAGGGCTGCTCGATCGTCTGGACACCCGCGTCGGCCAGCAGGGCGAGCTCGTCTCCGGCGGCCAGCGCCAGCGCCTGTCGCTGGCTCGCGCGCTGCTCTCCGACGCCAGGTTCTTGATCTTGGACGAGCCGCTGGCCCATCTCGATGCGCCACTGGCGCGCCGCGTGATCGCCCGGGTTCTGGCCGGGGCCAGCTCACGCGGAGTGCTGGTCATCACCCACAGCAGCGAGTCGCTGGACGACTTCGACACCGTCTTGCGGCTTGACCGCGGACGGCTGACAGCGGCGCCGGGTGCGTCGCTCAAACAAGAGGAAGTGATGACATGGTCCTGATCTGTTACGACGGGTCGCCCGACGCCAAGGCGGCGATCGAGCAGGCCGGCGAGCTTCTCGACGGGCACCCGGCCACGGTGCTGACCGTCTGGGAACCTTTCCTGGAGGTGCTGGCACGAACGCCGGCCGCGTTCGGGATGCCGGCCGGAATCGGAAACGTCGATGAGATCGACAACGCCAACCGGAAGGCTGCCGAGCAGCTGGCCCAGGAAGGCGCCGACTTCGCCAACCACGCGGGACTCAATGCACAGCCGCGCGTCTGCGCTCGCGTCAGCTCGGTCGCCAACGCGATCCTGGGCGACGCCGACGAGGTCGGTGCGAGCGCGATCGTGATGGGCTCACGGGGTCTGGGTGGCCTCAGCTCGCTGCTGGTGGGGAGCGTATCCCACGCGGTCATCCAGCACGCCGACCGCGCCGTGATCGTCGTTCCCTCCCCGCAGGTGTCGCGGGCGCGGGGCCGCAAACGCCACGCCTCGCACACCGGCACCTAGTGCCGGTCAGCTCAGTCGACAAATCGTGTCAGAGCCTGGTGGCCGCCCTCGGTCACCGGCTCACCGTGCGCTAGCAGCAGCAGCTCGAAGTCGAGCCAGAGCAGGCGCCGGTAGGCGTCGCGCAGACGCCGTTTGGTCAGCTCGGGCTCGTCCATCAGCCAGTCGGGCACGAACGTCAGCTCGTCGCGGTTGCCCCATTTGACGATTCCGTCCGCGCAAGCGAGCGCGCGGTAAGGCGTCAGGTACATCGCCGTCTCATCCGGGCAGATCGCACCGATCTCGTGTACTACGATCCCGCCGGGGAGCTCGTCGCCGAAGTCAAACGGCGTCACCGGCCCGCGGCCCTCCAGCTCGTGAAGGCCGTTTCTGATGCAGTGGACCTCGCAGCCGAAGGCCTCCTGCAGCTTCCAGGCGTGGCGGTCGTGATGGCGATTGGTGAGCACGGCGTGCTCGGGTGCTCCCTGCTGAGCAAACCACTCGATGCCCGGCTCCGGGAGAATCGGATCCAGCACCACGCGCTCGGGCTGGAGGTAATAGGAGCTGACATCCGCGTTGATGTGCTCGTGGCGGGCCGTCCAGTGCCAGAGCCCCGAGGCTATCTCCTTCATCGGCTCAGCCTAGTGCACCACCGGTCAAGGGTCCGCCCGATCGGCGACGGAAAAGTGCCGTTGATCTGTCAACTAGAATGTGACCATGAACACGTCCGTCTCCGCTCGTCTGGATGGCACCGCTCTAGAGGCATGGCGGAGCTATCTGCAGAGCCACGCCTCGATCGTGCGGGCGCTTGACGCCGAACTCGACGCCGAGCACGGGATGACGACGCGTGATTACGAGGTGCTCCTGTACCTCGCCCAGGAGACCGATCGCCGGCTGCCGATGTCGGCGCTGGCCGAGAGCACGATGCTGACGCGCTCGGGCATCACCCGCTTGGTCGACGGGCTGGTCGACGGCGGGCTGATCGAACGCGTGGCATGTCCGAAGGACGCGCGGATCTCCTACGCGCAGCTGACCGAGTCCGGCTATCAGAAGCTGCGTGACGCCGGCGCTTCACACATCGCCAGCATCCACCGGCTGTTCCTGGAGCACTTCAGTCCCGAAGAGATCGACCAGCTCGCCTCGTTGCTCAGCCGTCTGCCGGGAGCTCGTCCCGGCGGTCAGTGCAGCGTCGAGTAGCCGTCCCGAGCCGCCGGCCGACCCGAGCCGCCGGCCGACCCCGGCACGCCGCCACCAACGCCACCGCCGGCGACCGCCCTGCCCCCACCGCGGATTCGCTTGATGGCTCAATACTTGACGCCGCAAGCATTCTTGCTAGACTGGTTGCTCTCTCAATCATCTGACTAATAGGAGCGTTCATGTCAGCTACCATCATCACCCCGGAGACGATCCCGTCCGGAACCTACAACATCGATCCGACCCATTCCAACGTCGGCTTCGAGGTACGCCACATGGGAATCGCGACCGTCCGCGGGACCTTCCGCAGCTTCGAGGGCAAAGTTGACGCCAGTGGCGAAGCGCCGGTGCTGGAGGGAAGCGTGCAGGTGGACAGCATCGACACGGGCGAGGAGAACCGCGACGGGCACCTGAAGTCGCCGGAGTTCTTCGACGTCGAGCGGAGCCCGGCGATCAGCTTCCACTCCACCGCGACCGAGGCGACGGCCGACGGTCACGTCAAGCTCAGCGGCGAGATCACCATCAAGGGCATCACCAAGCCGATCGAGCTGACCGGGACGATCGCCGAGAACGGCGAGGATCCGTGGGGCAACCAGCGCGTCGGGCTGGAGGTCGAGGGCAAGATCGACCGCCGCGAGTTCGATCTGAAGTGGAACCAGACGCTCCCCAACGGCAACCTGCTCGTGGCCAACGACGTCAAGCTGCTGGTCAGCGTCTCCGCGGTCAAGGCCGGCTGACCGATGCGCATCCTCGGGATCTCAGGCAGCCTCCGCGCCGCCTCATACAACACGGCGCTGCTACGGGCGGCGGCCGGGCTCACGCCCGAGGGTGTGGAGTTCGAGCTGCTGAAGGGACTGGAGCTCCTGCCGCCCTACAACGAGGACCTGGACACCGAGGACCCGCACTCCGAGGTGGTCCGTGTTCGCGACGCGATCACCTCGGCTGATGCGGTCCTGTTCTCCACCCCTGAGTTCAACGGGACGATGCCCGGCCAGATGAAGCAGGTCGTCGACTGGGGATCACGGCCGCACGGCGCGCAGTCGGCGCTGTGGGGCAAGCCCGTCGCCGTGATCGGCGCCAGCGTGACCGATTACGGCGCGATCTGGGCCCAGGACCATCTGCGCAAATCGCTCGGTCTCGCCGGCGCGCGAGTGCTCGGCGACGAGTTGGCGGTCGCCAGGGCGCCGGAGCATTTCGGCGCCGACGGCGAGCTTTCCGATGCGTCGACGCGCGAGCGTCTGGCCGAAGTGCTGGACTCCCTGGTCCAACAGCTCGCCACGGCGGCCTAGTGCGGCGATGTCCATGACGATCCAGAGCGCCACTGCCAGTCGCACCACGATCCACCCCGACACCACGGTGGGGACCGTACGCCTGAAGGTCTCAGATCTCGAGCGCTCGCGCGCCTTCTACGAGCGCACGCTCGGGCTCCGGGCCACCGAGCTCGACGACGGCGGGCTGGCGCTCGGCCCCGCTGGACGTCCGCTGGTGGAACTGCGCGGCGATAGCTCGGCCCCCCGGCTTGACCACCGGGCGACTGGCCTGTACCACGTGGCGATCCTGGTCCCCACGCGACGTGACCTCGCACTGGCGCTGATGCGGATCGCCGAGGCTCGCTGGCCGCTCGACGGCGCTTCTGACCACCTCGTCAGCGAGGCGCTGTACCTGTCCGATCCCGATGGCAACGGAATAGAGATATACCGCGATCGCCCGCGTGAGCAGTGGCGGCGGGTGGGCGATCAGCTGGAGATGGCGACCCTGGCACTAGACCTCAGAGACGTGCTCGGCGAGCTGCGCGAGGACCAGGCTCCGCAACCGCTCGTCCCCGACGCCACGCGAATCGGCCACGTGCACCTACAGGTGTCCGATATCGCCGCTGCGGAGGCGTTCTACAGCGGGCTGCTGGGCTTCGACGTCGTCGTGCGCGGCTACCCCGGCGCACTGTTCGTCTCGGCCGGCGGCTATCACCATCACGTCGGGCTCAACACCTGGAACAGCGCCGGCTCCTCTCCCCCCGCCCCCGGCTCAGTCGGACTGCACAACTTCGAGCTGGTACTCCCCAGCGAGGCCGAGCGCGACGATCTCCTGGCCCGGGTGGCCCACGCAGGCGTGCCGGTCGAGCCGGTGCAGGGCGGAGCCATCGTCCGCGATCCGTCCGGCAACGCCGTGCTGGTGGGCTCGCGCTGAGGCGCATCGGCGCCGCGGCGCTACCCTACCGACGTTCGGCGACGTGGCGGAGTGGCTACGCAGCGGCCTGCAAAGCCGTCTACACCGGTTCGATTCCGGTCGTCGCCTCTCGGTGAGAATCCTGCAAACGCGCGACTTTTAGACTTCTAGACTTTTAGACGAGCCGCGTCAGACCTTCGCGTCCGGGGCTAGGTCGTCGTGAGCGCGATCGGCAAGACAGGATCCCGGGAGGGACTGCCAGGCCAGGCGATCCCGCGCGCCGATCCGGTCAACCCAACGAATCGCCGCGGCCGTTTGGACCTTTTGTGAGTTGACGCGCTCCCAATTTGACGCTAGTGTCACTAACGTGGAATCTGGAACCGAGGGCCGGCGTGGCTACCGGATGGTCGCCCGGGCGGAGGCGAGCGCCGCGCTGCGCGAGCGGATCATCGACTCCACCGAGCAGCGCTTCGAGGAGCTGGCCAGTGATCACTTCTCGCTCGAGGACGTCGCCGCCGGGGCAGGCACCACCGTGCAGACGGTGCTGCGGCATTTCGGATCAAAGGACCAGCTGCTGCGGGCGACCATGGGCCGCGGGATGGACCGTGTCCGCCACGAGCGCATGCAGGCACCGGTCGGCGATGTGGCCGGCGCCGTGCGGAATCTGGTCGAGCACTACGAGGATCGCGGCGACCTGGTGCTGCGCTGGCTGGCGGAGGAGGACCGCAATCCGTTCATGCATGAGGTCATTGACCGCGGCCGCGAGCTTCACCGCGAGTGGGTGGGTCAGACGTTCGTCCCGCAGCTTGAGCGCGTGACGGGTGCCGCGGGGCGCCGGCGGCTCGCGCAACTCGTGGCGATCACCGACGTGTACGTGTGGAAGCTGCTGCGCCGCGACATGCAGCTGGGTCGTCAGCAGACGCAGGCGGCAATTGTCGAACTGATCGAAGCACTGGAGAAAGCCTGATGGCTCGTATCCTTGCCTATACCTCGCCCGCCCGCGGGCATCTGTACCCGTTGGTTCCGATCCTCGATGAGCTGGCTGGCCGCGGTCACGAGATCGCGATCCGGACGCTGAGGTCGCAGGTGGGACTGATGGAGGATCGGGGTTTCGCCGCCGCGCCGATCGCCCCGCGCATCGAGGATCTCGTCCACGACGATTACACGGCGCGCACCCCGCAGGGAAGCTTAAGACGAGGGGTCGCGAAGTTCGCCGCGCGCGCAGAGCACGAGGTTCCCGATCTGCGAGACGCGATCGACGCCGAGCAGCCCGACGCGATCCTGGTCGACGCCATGAGCTGGGGCGCGTCGGCCGCCGCGGCGGCTTGGGGTGGCCCGTGGGCGCAGTGGTTTCCCTATCCGCTGCCCGTGCCCTCGCGCGACGTTCCCCCGTTCGGTCCGGGTCTTGGGCCGGCTTCAGGTCCCCTGGGGCGACTGCGTGACCGGGCGCTGCGGCCGCTCATGATCAGCTCGATGGAGAAGGTGTTCCTGCCCTCGGTCAACGCCGCGCGGGCCTCGGTCGGCGAGGCGTCCTTCGCGTCGATCGACGACATGTTCACCGCCGCTCCGCTGCTGCTCTACATGACCGCCGAGCCGTTCGAATATCCTCGGTCTGACTGGCCGGCGTGCGTCCGGATGGTAGGTCCGTGCTGTTGGGACCCGCCGGCCGACCCCCCGGCCTGGCTGGCCGAGATCGAGCAGCCGATCGTGCTCGTCAGCACCTCATCGGAGTTCCAGGACGATGGTCGCCTCGTGACGACGGCGCTCGAGGCACTCGCGCACGACGACGTTCATGTCGTCGCGACCATCCCCGCAGCCGAGGTTCCGCGCGCCAGCGTGCCAGCCAACGCCCACGTCGTGCAGTTTCTCCCCCACGCGCCGATCCTCGCACGGGCGGCGTGCGCTGTCACTCACGGCGGCGCCGGCGTGACCCAGAAGGCGCTCGCTGCAGGAGTGCCTGTGTGTGTCGTGCCGTTCGGTCGCGATCAGCTGGAGGTCGCCCGCCGGGTCGAGGTCGCCGGCGCGGGCACGCGCCTCCCGGCACGACGCCTCAACCCTGACCGGCTGCGAGCAAAGATCCGCGAGGCGATGAGCCAGCGCGCCGGCGCAGGCCGCGTCGCCGACGGCTTCGCCGCTACCGGCGGCGCAATCACCGCCGCCGACGCCGTCGAGGAGCATCTCGACGGGCAGAGCAGGAGCTCGCAGCGGAACAGCTCTTCGACCACCGGCCTCGCGTCCTAACCATCTCGTTGCGACTTCCGCTGGCACCCCGGGCTGCCGCTTCACCCGCGATGGCTGTCGCGGCCGCGATGACTGGCGGCCCGTTTGAGCAAGCGGCTGCCCGTCCGCGAGGCCGGTACGGTCGACACGCGCGCCAGGCGAGCCTCACCCGCCTCGCCGGATGATCCCCGGCTTCGGCCAGTCGCCAGAGCTATACTTCGGCGCCTCGCGGCTGTAGCTCAGTTGGCTAGAGCGTCTGCTTGCCATGCAGAAGGTCGAGGGTTCGAGTCCCTTCAGCCGCTTGAAGAAAAGCCCTCCAAATCGGAGGGTTCTTTGTTGGACTGATGGGTCGTCATGGGAGAGTTCAAGAATTGGGCATCAAACGCCCGTTCGATGCGCACACCTCGAGCGTTCGGGCCGGTTCCGGGGTCACGCCCGGAACAGCAACCGACTTCACGCCGTGCCGCCGCGGCTGCTGGAGGCGCAGGTCCAGGCGCCGCGTGAGGTGCGGTCTCCGTCTCGACTAGCTGCTCAGGCCCGCTCGTCGCCGAAACCGGGGCCGCAAAGCCAGGTGCAG